>Ga0194122_10002442_pt1 | contig 20375 bp, 11 predicted proteins | sample TA2MahCa10mmetaG_FD_155487 | JGI IMG/M metagenome (GOLD analysis project Ga0194122, IMG submission 155487) | Freshwater microbial communities from Lake Tanganyika, Tanzania - TA2015021 Mahale Deep Cast 10m | ecosystem: Environmental > Aquatic > Freshwater > Lake | place: Tanzania: Lake... | reverse complement strand
CCTCCGGCGCGATTGTGCCGAACGTACCAGTATCGGTGCGCAATGACCAGACGAACGTGACCCGGCAGACGGTGTCGAATTCGGAAGGCCGCTACGTGGTCTCGGATCTGGTGCCCGGCATGTACACGATCACGGCGTCTTACCTGGGATTCAAGCGGCTGGAGCGCAGCGGCATCGCGCTCCGCGTCGGCGACCGCGTATCGATCGATCTGAATCTCGAAGTAGGCGCGCAAACGGAGCAGGTGTCGGTAACGGCGATGGCTCCGCTTTTGCGTGTCGACGACGCACAGACCGGGCTCGTCATCGACAACCGCCGCATTCAAGAGCTGCCCCAGTACAATCGTAATCCCCTCGCTTTCGCGCAGTTGACGCCGAACGTCAACGGGACCTCGGATCAGGGCGGATATTCGGGCGACTTTCGCATCAATGGTGGACGTACCGCGCAGGCGGAGTACGTGATCGACGGTATCCCCGTAACCACGGGGTATCGCCATGACGTGCCGCCGTCGGTGCCGTCGATGGAAGCCATCGGAGAGTTCAAGGTGATCACCAACGGGCTGTCGGCCGAGTACGGCCGACTCTCGGGCGGAGTCGTGACGCTCGTGACGCGCGCCGGGACCAACGCTTATCACGGGTCCCTCTACGAATTTTTCCGCAACGACAAGCTCAACGCCAACGATTGGAATTCCAACCGCTTCGGGCGCGCCAAGGGCGTCTTCCACGACAACGTGTTCGGCGGCACCTTCGGCGGCGCGGTGCGAATTCCCAAACTCTACAACGGCCGCGATCGCACGTTCTTCTTCCTCAACTACGAAGGCACGCGGAACCGCACGGGAAGCAACGCGCGCCTCGGCTCGACGCCCACCGATCTTGAGCGGAGCGGCGATTTCTCGCGCACGCTAATCGACCGGGGCGCACTCGCGCAGATTTTCGATCCGCTTACGGCGAGCGTGGAGAACAACCGCGTGGTGCGGCAGCCGTTCGCCGGGAATCGCATCCCGACCAGCCGCATCAACCCGATCGCGCGCCAGTACCTGGGCTTTTATCCGCAGCCGAACCAGGCGCCGCTGCCAAATTCGAGCCACGACAACAACTTCGTCGGCGCGAGCACCAACCCCTCGAACAACAACCGCTGGACGGGACGTCTCGACGAAAACTGGAGCAGCCGCCACGCCACACACTTCACGATCACGCACTTCGATTTCGATTCGGTGAGTCCGCGCTGGTTCTCGGCGCTGCAAACGGCGTCGGTGTCGCGCCAGCAAGCCTACACGATTTCGCTCGATCACACCTACACGCTCACGCCGACCACTCTGTTGAACCTTCGCGGCGGCGTGGTTCGTTCTATCATCGCGAGCAACAGCGAGATCGACGCCGATACCTCGGGCTGGGCGTTCCAGCGCGAGATCACCACGCTCGTCGGCACTACCCGGAATCGCGCGCCGTCGATCGGCACCGGCGACACGATCACGGCGCTGGGCGGCGGCGCGGTCAATGACGCCCGCGATACCAGCTACACCGCATCGGCTTCGGTGCAGAAGCTGTTGGGCCGCCACACGATCAAGTTCGGATACGAGCATCGCCGGTACTATTCGAACGTCACCACGGGCGGCAGCTTCAACATGGCCACGCAGCGCAGCGTCACGTCGCAGTTCTTCGATACGCCCACCACCGGATCGGGCTTCGCGAGTTGGCTGCTGGGAGCGGTGACGGGCGGTTCTGGAACGCAGTTGGCGGGACCGGCTTCCCTGCAAAAGTACCACGGCGCGTATTTGCAGGACGACATCAAGCTCACGAACAAGCTCACCGTGAACCTCGGCATGCGCTGGGACTTCGAGCCTCCGCGCACCGAGCGGTACGACCGGAACATTTTCTGGGACAAGTCGTACAAATGGGACTGGAATCCCAACGCCGGTTGGAACTGGGGGGAGATGAACCGGCTGGCGGGCGCAAGCATGGCGCAGCCGGAGTGGATGGACAAGGGCATCTTTGGGCGCGTGGCGATCATGGGCAGCAAGGAGTACCCGGGCCGCACGCTGCAGAACTCGCGTCCGTACCAGCTCGCTCCGCGGGTCGGCGTGGCGTGGCAGTTGATGCCGCGCACAGTGCTGCGCGCCGGCTACGGGATCAACTGGCTCACGCTCACCGGCAGCACATTCATGAATGGCGCGCCATGGAACGTCGGCTACGGCGATCTGGCGCGGCTGATCCAGGGGGGATCGCCGGACAACGGACTTACGTTCCCGCAGACGTTCAATACTCCGATGCCGGGCGGCGCGGGCTACATCGGCCTGACGCGTGACATCGCCGAGTTGAACCGCCGCGTGATGGGCAACTGGTTCATCGCCTCGGATCGCAACATCAACCCCGGCCACGAGCACGTGTTCCAACTCGGGTTGCAGCGCGAAGTTGGCGCGGGCGACAACGCATGGGTGTTCGAACTGAACTACTCCGGGAACCTCGGGCGCAGCCTGCCGTTCTGGCATGGGCTCGGCGAGCACATTCTGCCGAACGCGGTTCACATTCTGGGGCCGCTCGGTAACCGCCTCAATACGCAGGTGCCGAATCCGTTCTTCGGACAGGTTCCTGCCAACACGGGCAACGGGGGACGCAGCATCTCGTACGGACGCCTGTTCACGCGGCATCCGCTGTGGAACGAAGTTTGGACCGTGGGTGAAGGGCTCGGCATGTCGAACTATAACGCGGGCTATCTTCAAGCGGAGCACCGTTTCGCCAAGGGCTTCGGTTTCCTTGCCAACTACACGATCAGCAAGCTGCTGAACGACGTAGGCGCCTACGATGGACAATTGATGCAGGGTCCGGGCGGACAGGGATTCCCGCAGGCGGGTCTGCCGCTCAGCGACATCTATGGCATCTCGAACTCCGACATCTCGCAGAAGCTGCTGTTCAACTATTCGTGGGACGTGCCGGTGGGCCGCGGACGCCGGTTCCTGGGGTCGCCCTCGACGTTCGGAACGAAGCTGCTCGATCAAGCGGCGGGCGGTTGGCGCCTGGCGGGTACCACGACGTTCCGCACGGGATTTCCGGTTCTCGTTTTCACGCCCTCGGGCGGAGTCGGCGGGTTGGGAAGCCAATGGTACAACATCGGACACAGCCGCACGGCGCGGCCCCGGCTGGTGACTCCGCGGGTTCCCTACGACAACAAGGTGAGCGGCCACGCGGCGCTTGAGGGCTCGGGCAACTTCACTCCGTACTTCAATCCCGACGCGTTCCGGCTGGTGCGCGACTTCGAAATCGGCGATGTCGGAAGCACGTTGCCCGACATGCGCGGTCCCGGGTTCCAGCAATGGGATCTCTCGGTCCTTAAGGACTTCGGACTCGGCGCCGAGCAGCGCCGCCTGCAGTTCCGCATGGAGGCGCAGAACCTGTTGAATACGATGAATCCGGCGGATCCGAATGGCGCGGTGACACAGCGCACGTTCGGCGTGATCACGGCCCAGCGCGGAGCTCCGCGCCGGATCATGCTCGCGCTCAAATTCTACTTCTGATTCCGAGGGCGAGCACTCCCCCCCCCCTTGTGTTTGGCGCTCGTGATGGATAAACTGGGCGGTTCCCGCCTGCGGTCCTCAAGCGACGCAAAACTCCTGGAGGTGTGCTCTTGTCTTCAATCGACGTCCCGCTGAAGAATAATGGCTTTGGCCAAACTTCGCGTCGCGACGCCTGGTGGCAACAACCGCTTGTTGTCTTCCTCGGTCTCGGTACGTTCATCGTCTACTCAACCTGGGCGGCTTTCCAGGGTGAGCACTACCGGTTCGGTCCCTACCTGTCGCCCTTTTACTCGCCGGAGCTTCTCGGATCGCCGGACGCGTGGTTTGGACCGAAGCCCGAGTGGTGGCCGTCGTGGATGCCGTTCACGGCGGCGCTGCTAATTCTTTGGGCGCCGGGCGGCTTCCGGTTTACGTGCTACTACTACCGCGGCGCCTACTACAAAGCGTTCTGGGCGGATCCACCGGCATGCGCGGTGGGCGAGCCGCGGAAGTCCTACCTTGGGGAACAGACGTTCCCGTTGATCTTCCAGAATATTCACCGGTACTTTTTGTATCTCGCGCTGGTGTTTATCGTTCTCCTCGCTCACGACGTTTACCTGGCCACGCAGTTCAGCGATGGGTTTGGTATTGGGGTGGGCACGCTGGTGCTGGCCACGAACACGGTGCTGCTGGGCAGCTACACGCTGGGTTGCCATTCGTTGCGTCATCTTATCGGCGGGCGGGTGGACGAGATCGCCACGAGCGCGGCACGCAAGCAGTGCTACGACGGCGTTTCCTGCCTGAATCGCAGTCACATGAAATTCGCGTGGATGAGCCTTTTTTCGGTTGGGTTTTCCGACCTCTACGTGCGCCTGTGTTCGATGGGCATTTGGCACGACTGGAGACTTTTTTAAATGGGTGAGTACCAGGTTCTCGAGCACGACGTGCTTGTAATTGGCGCGGGCGGCGCCGGTTTGAGCGCGGCGGTGCGGGCGTCGGCCTCGGGCGTCAAAGTTGGTGTCGTCAGCAAATCGCTGCTTGGCAAGGCGCATACGGTGATGGCCGAGGGCGGCATGGCGGCGGCGATGGGCAACGTGGATGGCCGCGACAACTGGAAGGTGCACTTCGCCGACACGATGCGCGGCGGGCAGTATCTCAACAATTGGCGCATGGCGCAGTTGCACGCGCAGGAGGCGCCGGACCGCGTGCGCGAGTTGGAACAGTGGGGCGCGATCTTCGACCGCACGAAGGAAGGCAAGATTCTCCAGCGCAACTTCGGCGGGCACCGGTATCCGCGGCTGGCGCATGTCGGCGACCGCACCGGACTGGAGATGATCCGTACGCTTCAGGATCACGGTATCCACCAGGGCATCGACTTCCACATGGAAGTGACCATCCTGACGTTGCTGCAGGACGCGGGCCGCGTGGTTGGCGCATTCGGGTACGACCGGGAGCGCGGCCGGTTCCGGATTTTCAAGGCGAAGGCGATCATCCTCGCCACCGGCGGCGTGGGCCGCGCGTTCAAGATCACTTCGAACAGTTGGGAGTACACCGCCGACGGACACGCGCTGGCTTATCAAGCCGGCGCGGAGCTGCTGGACATGGAGTTCGTCCAGTTTCATCCGACCGGGATGGTGTGGCCCCCGAGCGTGCGCGGCATTCTTGTCACCGAGGGCGTGCGCGGCGAAGGCGGCGTGCTGCGGAACAAAGACGGCAAGCGGTTTATGTTCGACGATATTCCGCCGCTTTACAAGAACCAGACCGCCGATAACGAGGAAGAGGGCTGGCGGTATACGCAGGGCGACAAGGACGCGCGGCGGCCGCCGGAGCTGCTGACCCGCGACCATGTGGCGCGCTGCATTCAGCGCGAGGTGCGCGAAGGGCGCGGGAGTCCGCATGGGGGCGTGTATCTCGATATCGCCTGGATCAAGGAGAAGATTCAGAACGCTCCGGAACACATAAAACGCAAGCTGCCGAGCATGTATCACCAGTTCAAGCAGCTTGGCGACATCGACATTACGAAGGAGCCGATGGAAGTCGGCCCGACCACCCATTACATGATGGGCGGAGTGAAAGTCGACGCCGAGACCCAGATGTCCAAGGTGCCCGGATTGTTCGCCGCCGGCGAGTGCGGCGCAGGTTTGCACGGTGCAAACCGGTTGGGCGGGAATTCGCTTTCGGATCTGCTGGTGTTTGGGAACCGGGCCGGTTCGCACGCCGCGGATTGGGCGAAGAGTCACGGTGCCGGCGCGGTGAATACCGATCAAGTGGAAGAGACGGCCCGCCGAGCGCTGGCGCCTTTCGAGCGCAACGGCGGAGAGAGTCCGTACGCGGTTCATCACGATCTGCAGGACTTGATGCAGAACCTGGTTGGGATCGTTCGCCTGGAAAACGAGATGACGCAGGCGATCGAAAAGATTCAGGCGTTGAAAGCACGCGCCGCCAAGGTATTTGTGCCCGGCAATCGCGAGTACAACAACGGCTGGCACATGGCCATGGACCTGCCCAACATGTTGGAGGTTTCCGAGATGATCGCGCGGTCCGGCATCGACCGCAAAGAGAGCCGCGGCGCGCACTTCCGCGACGACTATCCGAAGAAGGACGACGAGTACAGCAAGTTCAACCTGGTGATCCGCAAAGCCGCCGATGGCAGCCAGCAGTTGGAGCGCGTGCCGATCGCCGAGATGCCGGCGGATTTGAAACAGATCATTGAGGAGATGAAGTAGCCATGGCAACGGCAACGTTTCGAATCTGGCGCGGCGAACGCGGCGGCGGCGGATTCCAGGACTACAAGACGGAAGTGACCGAGGGCATGGTGGTGCTGGACGCTGTCCATCAGATTCAGGCTGCGGACGCCAACGACCTTTCGGTGCGCTGGAACTGCAAGGCCGGGAAGTGCGGATCGTGCTCGGCGGAAATCAACGGACATCCGAAGCTGATGTGCATGACGCGGCTGAACACACTGGATCTTTCCGAACCGGTGACGGTAGAACCGATGAAGACGTTTCCGCACGTGCGCGACCTGGTCACCGATGTCTCCTGGAACTACAAGGTCAAGGAGAACATCCGCAAGTTCAAGTCCGACCCGAAGCGCGCCTGGAACGCGCAGCAAGCCGACGTGGACAGGCCGCAGGAGTTTCGCAAGTGCATTGAGTGCTACCTGTGCCAGGACGTGTGCCACGTACTGCGGGAACACGGATTGCACGATGAATTCATCGGGCCGCGGTTCTTCGTCTATACGGCGCAGTTGGAGATGAACCCGTTCGACGCGGACGACCGGCTGGGCGACTTGAAAGACAAGCACGGAATCGGCTACTGTAACATCACCAAGTGCTGTACGGCCGTTTGTCCGGAAGAGATCAAGATTACCGACAACGCGATCATTCCGCTGAAGGAACGGGTGGTTGACGAGTTCTACGACCCGCTTTCCCGTCTGTTCAAAATCTTCCGTTAGGGAGGACCGCATGTTCGACCTGAAACCTATCTCGCCGGAGTCGATCCCCGAAGCGCTGGCAAAGGTGGAGTTGTACCGGTTGCTGAACGAGTCGTGGCTCGCGGAGAGCATCTGCCTGGACGTGCTGCGCGTGGAGCCCCAGAATCAGAAGGCGCTGGTGTCGCTTCTGCTGACGCGGACAGATCAGTTCGGGCAGGGTTTGCCTTCCAACGCCGCGCGCGAAATTCTGGGGCAGTTGCGGGATCCGTACGAGCGGGTGTACTACGCCGGGCTGATCAGCGAGCGCGATGCGACCGCTACGCTGCGCCGCGGTTCGCCATTCGCGAGTTTCGACGCCTACGACTTGCTGCGCGAAGCGATGCAGTCGTATGAGGCGGCCGAATCGATACGGCCGGCGGGTAACGACGACGCCATACTCCGCTGGAACACATGCGCCAGGATGTTGATGCGCGATCCGTCGATCCGGCCGCGTCCTGTGGAGGAAAGCGAAGTACTATTGGACGATTGATGTCCAATTTTTCCAGGCGGTCCTTCTTTCTCAGTTCCCTGGCGCTGACCGCGCAGCAAGGGCGGGCCACGCGGCCCAACGTTTTGGTCTTTCTTGCCGACGATCAAGGCTGGGGCGATTTGAGCGTGCACGGCAACTCGAACCTGGCGACGCCCAATATCGACTCCTTGGCGCGCGACGGCGCGCTGTTCGAACGATTTTTTGTTTGCCCGGTGTGCGCGCCCACGCGCGCGGAGTTCCTGACAGGCCGGTATCACGCGCGGGGCGGGGTCCGGGGCGTCAGCACCGGGTTGGAGCGCCTGAATACCGATGAGAAGACGATCGCGGAGGCATTCCGTGCGGCGGGCTACGCCACCGGGGCGTTCGGAAAGTGGCACAACGGATCGCAGCCGCCCTATCACCCGAACGATCGCGGCTTCGAAGAGTTCTACGGGATGACGCACGGCCATTGGGGACACTATTTCGATTACGACATGGACCACAACGGGCGGATGGTGAAGGGCAAGGGGTATATCATCGACGACCTGACCAGCCACGCCATCGATTTCATCGGAAAGAACCGCGGCAAATCGTTCTTCTGTTATGTGCCGTTCAATAGTCCGCACTCGCCGATGCAGGTACCGGACCGGTTTTACCGGAAGTTTGAAGGCGCGGATCCGAAGTTGAAGGCTACAGATCCTTCGCTTGAAGAGACGGGCCACACGCGTGCGGCGCTGGCGATGTGCGAGAACATCGATTGGAATGTTGGCCGCGTGCTGGCGAAGTTGCAGGAGTGGAATCTCGCGGAAGACACGATCGTTCTTTACTTCAGCGACAACGGGCCGAATGGCTGGCGGTGGAACGGCGGGATGAAGGGACGGAAGGGTTCGGTGGACGAAGGGGGCATCCGCTCGCCGCTGCTGGTCCGGTATCCGAAGCGAATCAAACCGGGCACGCGCGTATCGAAGATCGCCGGCGCGATCGACCTTTTGCCCACGCTCTCGGCGATGACCGGAGTGAAGTTTGCGCCACCCAAGCCTCTTGACGGCGTGGACCTTACGCCGCTGTTTACCGGCGGCGGCTCGAACTGGCCGGACCGGATGATTTTTTCGAGGTGGGCGCGCCGCGCCAGTGTTCGAACGCAGCGATACAGGCTGGACAACGAGGGCCGGCTGTTTGACATGATTGCCGATCCGGACCAAAAGACAGATATCGCGGCGGCTCAGCCGGCAGAGGCGGAACGACTGAAGAGCGCTCTGCTGGCGTGGTCTAAGGAGATGGAAGCGCACGTTGGAAAAGACACGCGGGCGTATCCTGTTGGATACGGCAAGACCACCTGGCTGCCGGCGCGCGACGGAGAGGCGCACGGCGGCGTGAAGCGCAGCTCCGGCGCGCCGAACGACTCGTACTTCACCAAATGGACGTCGACGCAGGATTCGATTACCTGGGACGTTGAGGTGTTAAACGCCGGCTGGTATACGGCCGAGATCCACTATACGTGCTCAGCGGAGGATGTTGGATCGACGATCGAGTTGTCGCTGAACGGCGCGTCGACGAACGCAAAAATATTGACCGCGCACGATCCGCCGCTGGTGGGTGCGAAGGAGGACCGGCACGACAGAGGGCAGGAGTCCTTCGTAAAGGATTTCAAGCCGCTGCGGCTAGGCAAGATTAACCTGGCAAAGGGCCGCGGGCCGCTGACGTTGCGGGCGGCGACCGTGGCCGGCAGGACCGTCGCGGACCTAAAGTACGTCGTCCTTATGAGAGAATGATGGCGCATGAAAGTTCTTCCGTTCGCGGCGATTTGGGCCGCGGCCATGGCCTGCGGCGCCGACGTCAAGGACCTGTTTCAATCGAAGATCTATCCGGCGTTTAAGCAGGATTGTTTTGGCTGCCACGGGGAGTCGCAGACCTCGTCGCGGCTGGATTTGCGAACGCGCGAAGCGATGCTGCGCGGCGGTGCACGCGGGCCGGCCATTCTCCCCGGCAACGCGGCGGGCAGTTGGCTCGTGAAGGTCATGGAAGGCGGAAGCGGATTGCAGATGCCGCCGGGATCGAAGCCAAACCGGGAGTTGGTGGCCGCGATTCGCGAGTGGATCGACGGCGGCGCGCCATGGGCGGATCCGAAGGCGGACATTTGGAGCACTTACAAGCCCGAAGACCTCTGGGCGTTCCGGCCGTTGCGTCCGAGGGACCGGACGAAGACGATCGACACATTGATTGGAAAGCCCGCACCAAGGGCCGGCAAACGGGATTTGATTCGCCGGGTGTCCATTGACCTGACCGGACTGCCGCCGTCGCCGCAAGAGATCGACGCGTTTCTTAAGGACACTTCGGCGAACGCCTGGAGTAAGCTGGTGGACCGGCTGTTGGCCTCGCCGACTTACGGCGAACGGTGGGGGCGGCACTGGCTGGATGTGGTCCGCTACGCCGACACGAATGGCTATTCCAACGATTTCGAACGGCCGAACGCGTGGCGGTACCGCGACTACGTGATCCGCTCGTTCAACTCCGACAAGCCCTACGACCGCTTTGTCCGCGAACAGATCGCCGGCGACGAGTTGTATCCGGGCGATCCGGAAGCGCTGATCGCGACCGGTTTCCTGCGCGCGGGCCCCTGGGAGCACACCGGCATGTCGGTGGAGGCGGTGACGCGGCAGATGTTCCTGGATGACGTAACGCACGCGACGGCGTCGACATTCCTGGGCCTGACCCTCGGCTGCGCCAGGTGTCACGATCACAAGTTCGATCCGATTCCAACGCGCGATTACTACCGCATGCAGGCGGTATTCGCCACTACCGAGTTCGCACGGCCCAAAGTGCCCTTCCTGCCAGAGGAGAACGTCGGCGATCTGGCCGAGGGCAAAGGCCGCATGCAGCAGGTGGCGGAGATGACGCGTTCGAAGATGGAGGCGATGGGCGGTAAGAACTATCAGGACGGCCGCCGCCTGCCCCCGGACAAATTCGAAGAGTTTAAGCTGTACCAGAAACATGCGGCACTGTATAAGGAGTCGCTCGACCGGTACGAGCCGAAGGCCTTTGCCGTTTCCAGCGGCCCGCGCGACGGCGAAACGGACGGCGGCGCGAATATGCGGTACGCGAAGCGCGCGGAGTACAAACCGGCCAGTATTCATATCCTTCCGGGCGGAAACATCCAGGCACCGGCGGAGAAGGTCACGCCCGGTCTCCTCTCGTCGCTTGAGAAGTACGGGGAGTATCCTTCGCCGGAGGTTCCGGATTCGGTGGAGCGGCGCCGGGCCGTGCTGGCCAACTGGGTCGCGGACGCGCGGAATCCGTTAACTCCCCGCGTGATGGCGAATCGCGTTTGGCAGTATCACTTCGGCAAGGGCATCGCCGCCGACACCAGCAACTTCGGCAAGATGGGACAGAAACCGGAGAATTCGGAGTTGCTGGACTGGCTTGCGGCGGCGTTCATCGAAGACGGGTGGAGCTTGAAGTCGTTGCATCGCAGAATTCTGCTCTCTAACGCATATCAGTCGACAAACTTCGCGCCCCGCCGCATCGAGGCCGAGACGCTGCGCGATTCCGTTCTGCAGGCTGCGGGAGAGCTCAGTTCCGATCGCGGCGGCCCTGGGACGTTTCCGGATATCAACGAAGACGTGGCGCGGCAGCCGCAGCACCGGATGGGCTCCTTGTCACCGGTCTACCGGCCGTCGGCATTGAAGCGCCAGCGCAATCGCCGCACCGTCTACACATTCCAGCAGCGAAGCCTGATGGACCCGATGATTGAGGTCTTCAACGGCGCCAGCATGGATCTGTCCTGCGAACGGCGCGACGCCTCCACGGTGCCAACGCAGGCTTTCACGATGTTCAACAGCAGGTGGATGCACGACATGTCGCTCGCCCTGGCGGCGAGGGTTGAGAAAGAGCGGGCCACACCGGTAGCGCGGTTGAGCGAACTTTTTGTCCGGGTCTACGGCCGGCGGCCGCGGCCGGACGAGTTGAAAACAGCGATGGCGGCCTACGCGAATCTTTTGAAGCAGCATACCGCTTCGACACCTGTGCCCAGAGAGACGGCGAAGCCGGTGGTCCATATGATCACCAGCGAATTGACCGGCGAGCAGCATCGTTTCGTCCAGCAGGATGACCCGGTCCGCTATGAGCACAATTTGCACCCGTCCGAAGCGTCGCCGCAGGCACGCGCAATGGCCGACGTGGCACTGGCGCTATTTAATTCCAACGAGTTTGTCTATGTCTACTAAAAGAATGTGGACGGCGACTCCGTCCCGCCGCGACCTTCTGTTCGGCGGAGGGATGGGTCTGGGTTCGGTGGCCCTTGCCGCGATGAACGCCCCGAAGGGGCCGCACCACAAGGCGAGAGCGAAGAACGTCATCTTCCTGCTAATGGAGGGCGGGCCGAGCCACATCGATACGTTCGACCCGAAACCGAAGCTCGATGCCCTGCACATGACCAAGTTCCAAAAGGAACGCAGCAAGTTCGAGGCGAACATGAACACAGGGGAGCGTTACTACGTGAAGTCGCCGTTCCAGTTCCGGCGAGCCGGGCAGGCGGGCGTCGAGATCAATACGCTTTTCGACAAGTTCTCCGGCGTGGTGGACGATGTTTGCTTCTACCGCGGGTTGCACGCGGACAGCGTGAACCATCCGACGGCGCTGTATCACCTGAACACGGGCAATCAGTTCGGCGGCGATCCGGCACTGGGCGCATGGGTGTCCTACGGTCTTGGCACCGTTAACCAGAATCTGCCTTCGTTTCTTGTTCTGCCCGATTCCGCGTATCCGCAGGGCGGCGCGGCCAATTGGTCGAACGGATACTTGCCGGCTCAGTTCCAAGGTACACCGCTTCGGCCCGCCGGCGCGCCGGTGCTGGACATGGCGCCGCCGCCAGGCGTTACGGCGCAACGGCAGCGCGCCACGCTGGATCTGATGAGCGCGTTGAACAAGAACCACGGCGCGCGGCACCCGGAGCACGAAGAACTGGCGGCCCGGATCGAAAGCTACGAACTGGCGTTTCGCATGCAGGCGGAGATGCCGAAAGTATTGGAGATCGAAAAGGAGCCCGCAAGTACGCTTGAAATGTACGGTATCGGCGGGGCGAACAAGGATACGGACTCCGTGGGCCGGCGTTGCCTGCTGGCGCGCCGCCTGGTCGAGGCCGGAGTCCGGTTTGTGCAGGTCGTCGTCATGGGCTGGGATTCGCACGACTACATCGAAAAGGCGCACTCCGCCCGGATGCACGCGATCGACAGGCCGATTGCGGCGCTACTGACGGACCTGAAGCAGCGAGGCCTTCTGGATGAGACGCTGGTCGTGTGGTCCGGCGAATTCGGGAGAAGCCCGGACAACGGGATTCGCTCCGGCGGACAGGCGTGGGGCCGGGACCACAATGCGACGGCCATGACCACGTGGATGGCCGGGGGCGGCGTGAAGCGGGGCGTGATCGTCGGTGCGACCGATGAAACGGGCCTAAGGGCTGTCGAGACCGTCCATCCGATCAAGGATTTCCACGTGACGTTGCTGCATCTGCTAGGCCTGGACGACAATAAGCTGCGATTCTTCCACGCCGGCCGGCAAAAGCAACTGAGCCAGACCGGCGGTGAAGTGATTCGCGAGCTTCTCGCTTAACCTTCCAGCGCTAGGCGATGACCCGGAGCTCGACGGGAGCGGCCGCCGCGGCGCCCGGAACCTGAAGGCCCGGCATAGGCTTCGCCATGAACAGACGGCGCGTGGATTTTGCGATCCAACGGGCCCAGTTGCTGGCGGTGCGGCGGCGCGCGCTATCGGCGGCGATGCCGGTGTTGCCGTACATCTGCCGGTAGAGCTTACTGATGAGGAAGAAGGCGAGGCGGGACTTGATGGTTGGCGTGCAGGCCGACCGGCGCCACACATTGGCGGTGGAGTAAAACTTGTCCCAAACGACCTGGGTGCGGGTCCGGATCTCCTCAGCCGACATCGTTGGATGGGTGAAATAGAGTTTGGGCCGGCGGTTGCCAGGGATCAGCCAGTAGCGGTTGATCGGCACGCCGTCGACTTTCGGCATCTCGTCGCCCTGCTCCTTCTCCCATTTTTGGAAGTCGACGGTACCCGGATAGGGCGTCATCGTCACGAATTGCGCGAAGGTCAGGTCGGCCCGGTTGGCCAGTTCGGCGGTGGCGTCGAACGTATCGGCCCGGTCCGTGGGCAAGCCGAAGATAAACGAGCCGAGCACATGGACACCACTGGCGCGGAACTGCTTCAGGCGCAATGCCAGGTTGTCGCCAGCCAGATTGAAGTCTTTATAGATGGCCTTCAATCCGGCCTCGGTCACGGCTTCCACTCCGACGAGCGCGCCCTTAATGCGGGCTCTTTTCATTGCATCGAGAAAGGCCGGGTCCTCTGCCGCTTCCATGGTGATCTGTGTAAAAAAGACCATATCCGAAGGCAGGTCCGCCATCCGGCTCATCAACTCGAAACGCTCCTCGCGTAAGCGCTTGAGCTCGGCCACCCGTTCCGTGTTTTTCTGGCGTTCGGCCAGCTCGATATCGCGAAGACTGACCGGATAAAAATTGTCGTCGGCCAGGGCGATAAACTTGTAACCGATGCGGCGCAATTGGACGATTTCCTCGATTACCGGATCAATATTGCGCTGGCGCGGCTTCTGGCCGTCGGTCCGCCACACGGAACAGAAGCTGCAGTGCTTCGGGCACCCCCGCACGGTTTGCACGGACGCCCACATATAGTTTTCGCGGTTAATCAGGTCCCAGCGGGCAGGGAGGAAGCGTTCTCCCTCCACTCGGCCGCCTTCATACACAGGTTCCGGCAGGCCCTTTTCGCAGGCTTTGATAACGTCTTTCCAGATCAGGTCTCCATCGCCCTTTACAACGGCGTGAGCCCCGCCGAGGTCGCGCGCTTCCTCCGGGTACAGCGTCGCATGAATACCTCCAAACACGACCCAAGCCCCCAGTTTCCGGGCTTCCCGGCCGATTTCGAATCCACGGGCAGCGTTGGCTGTATGAATGCCGATGCCGACTACGTCGCCCTTCTGAATTCGGTTCGTATCGAGGGGCTCGATGGTCTCATCCACCAGGACCGGATCGCCGAATCTCTTCGGCGTCGCCGCGGCCAGGACGAACAGCCAACGGGGCGTGATGACGGCGGTTCCAAACGACAGATCGCTGGGGTTAACCAGGAAAATTTTCAATGCGTGCCTCCAAATTTCAGCAACTCAGGAGACAAAAGAGGGGGATGGGGCCGAGGCACTTTTCCCTCCTTCGTGTGACCCTTGATGATATCACGGGGGGGCTTTTAGGGCCTCCATTCCGTTAGCATGTTTGCATCCGTTATGATGCCCGCCTGCCGGGTCCGGGTCAAAATGTTTTCCCGGGGTTCCACCGCAAAGTGTCCGGTTCCAGTGAGATCGATGGTCCGGAAGTAGCCTGCGATCCGCTCAATTCTGGCGTCGCTGGCATGTCCGGCAACCGCTGCTCGCCAGCGCCGCTCGTCGAGCCGCAAGGGCGAATCGCTTACCGCCAGGAAGGGACCGAATCGCAGGGCGTACGGGAAGCTGATGGCGCCGGTGTACATCGCCGCGTCCGAATACGTCGTATTGAAGTACACGATTCCGCCTGGGTTTAACATCGATTTGGCGAGCCTGAAAAATTCGGCGCTTAATAGGTTTGTCGCATTGGACCGCCAGTGCTGCACAGTGTCCATGACGATGGCGTCGAATTTCCGGTGCATGTTGCGCCGCATCCATCGGCGGCCATCGTCGACAACCAGCGTGATTTTCGGGTCCCTGAGTATCGGCGCAATTTCCGGGTAGCGGCCGATGACGGTCAGGTAGCCGGGGTTGATCTCTACCGCCACGGCTTCCCGCACGAAGGGATTTTTGCCGACGATGGCGGTCCATGCGCCGCCGGCCACGCCGACCAGCAGCACCGACTTGGGCTCCGGATGCAGGTAGCTGAGCGAGTAAGGGCGAATGCAGGAATCGGCGGTTTCCAGATCGGTCGTGAGAATGCCGTCGTGCGCGCCGCCGCCGTAGATGTGGCGCTCCGAGTCCACCGTGACGACGCCGCCTTTCGTTTCGACAACGTCCACAAAGCGGCTGGACGGATCGAAGCCGCCTTCATACATCAGGCGCTCGTAGAGGTTGTCATAGAGGGTCATTGCCAGCGGCAGAAACGCAAGAAACCCAAGGATGCGAGCGTTGCGCCGGTATCCGGCCGACGCTACGATACCCACCGCGGAGAGCGCGACTGCGATTCCTTGCAGCGGCAGCAGGTCGAATGCGAGTTGACCGACGAAGTAGCTGCCCGCGACCGAGCCCGCGATGTTGGCGGCATAGAGATAGCTGACGCCCGCGCCGGCGGCGGCATTTGCCGCGACAGCCGTCTGGCAGAGCATGGGAAACACGGCGCCCATCATGGCGGCGGCAATGGTGACGACCGGCAACGTTTGGAGCGGGTCCACATGCGCCATCAGGCTCGCGATAAACGGGGCGGTGAGTCCGGCGGCGCAGGAGGAGAGGCACAGGTAGGTTGCCGTGGCCGTTTCCGACTTCACGCGCCGCACAAGCAACCCGCCGAGTGCGATGCCCAGCAGGAACGAGCCGAGCAGGTAGGCGAACGCGCGAGGCTCACCGCCAGTGGCGAACGAGTACACACGGTACCAGACGAGTTCGAAGCCGAGTGAAACGAATCCGGCGGTGGCCGCCACGGCAAGTTCCCGGGGACGCCAGGCCGCGGGCTGGTCCGGAACTTCGATGCGCTTCCTTGGGCTTCGCTGAAACCAGAACAGGCCGCAGAGGGCCGCCGCGCCATTGAGCGCCGCGGCAAGTTGTACCACGCCGTCCATGCCCAGCGCGCCCATCCAATAGCGGCCGGCGGCGAAGCAGGCCACGGCCGAGCCGAGCGTGTTGACGAAGTACAACTTGCCGACCGTCTTTCCCACCTCGCCATGCAGCCGCACCAGTTCGGCGGTCAGCAGCGGCAGAGTGGCGCCCATCATCATGGTGGGAATCGCGACCATCGCGAAGGCCGCAAGAAAGGTCCACAAGGGCCCGCCGGCGGATGCCAGCGGAAAGAGCCGCAGCGAGACCAGTCCGTAGCCGGCGATGCCGAGTTCCAACATCGCAAAGATCAGGAGAACTGGCAGGCGTTGGCGCTTGGAGAGCCAACCGCCGGCCAGACTGCCAGCGCCCAGGCCCAGCATGAACGCGCACACGACAACGGTCACCGACTCGGTATTTACGCCGAACACTGTAAACAGCGCCCGCTGCCAAACGATTTGATAGAGCAGCGCCGGGAAGCCACTGAGGAAGAAGAGAAGGTAGAGAGCGCGGACCAAGCGGGAGTGTCAGAACGTGAAGCGGTAACCGGGGTCGATGGGCGAGGGGCCCAGCAGCATGAGTTCTCGCATTAGGTATGGATTCGTCCGTTGATTGCCCACATGATTGCGGATCACTTCCAGCCCGTGCTTGAATCCGCTGGATTCGTCCATGTCGATGTCGACGGCCACGCGGGCCGTGCCCGTTTCGCGTTGAAACGTCAGTTGCATGCCGGCGTGGGCGTCGCGGTGAGTCTTGAAGCTGATGTGCGGCGGGTCAAAGCCTTCCAGCGGTGCGTGCAGGCTCGGGCTGGCGCTACGGAACAGCGCGTTCGAATTGCAAAACGCTTCCAGCGCGGGATCGGCGAAAGCAAAGATACGGTCCTGCCGGGCGGCGATCAAGCCGCCAATCATTGGCAGCCGCTCCGCGGTCGAATCGTCCGCAAGCTTTGCGGCGAAGTTCAGGAACGCAGCTTGCCGAAGCGCTCCAAGCGCGCCGTAGAGCGCCTTGCCGGTCAAACCAACCAGGTCGCCGCCTTCGCGCTTGTACGTCTGCATCTCCGCGCCGGTAAAGATGGATTGCAAGTGTTTGGAAAGGCCTTCGTACGCGGACGCCGCGATACCCTTTACGCGGTCGGCATTGACGGTGAGGTCGACGTCGTCGTTCGCCGCCGTTACCGCGTTGGCGACGACGGTCTGGAAGAACGAGTAATCCCGGTATCGCGGCGACGAGACGCGGACCCGGTACAGGGTTCCGGTGCCTCCGCTACAAGCGATCCCAGTGACAGTCAGGTCCGTGGCGCCGCCCATGTTCACGCGGACGGTCATGTTCTCCCCACCGGCCCCGTGCGGTCCGGAATCGGGCTGGAAATCGATTTCCACTTTGTCCCGGACCGGTTCCTCGCGCAGATCGGAGACGGTCAACGAAAGTGTTCCTTTTGGCATGTTACAACTCCGGTGCGATCTGCTCCGGCACGGTGACCCCGGCCGGAAGCTCCATGATTCTGATGTTTCGAAAATGGATCTCCGCGCCCTCCGACTCCAGGCACAGGTACCCCTTCTTTTGCGTGGATCGCGCGATTCCGTTCACAAACTTCCCATTGATGCTGAGTTTGATGACACCATCCACAGCGACGACTTCGTAGGTATTCCACTGGTTGCGCGGCAGGCAGCGGTTTTCAATCGACTTGCTGCGTTCGCCGCGCGGGTTGTCCGGCACGGTCTTTACTCCACCCACTCCGAAGAGTTCGCCATGCACATAGGCCAGCGGCGGCATCACGCCGTCCTTCATGTGAAGCTTGGGCCAGTCGAGCTCCAGCATCTGGACCTCTACGCCATCGGGCAGGCGGTTCTTGCCGGGCCGGGCCCCGCTCCAAACGAAAACGCCGGAGTTGCCGCCTGGCTCCTTATGCATCCACTCGATGTGGAGGACGAAATTCTCATACTGCTTTTCGCTGCGCATCACGCCGATGGGGTGGCCCGAGCACATGAGCAGACCGTTCTTCACCTTCCACGTGTCCGGCTCCGTGTTGACCGGAATCCAGCCCTTCAGGTTTTTGCCGTTGAACAGGCTCTTCCATTCCGGCAAAGGGGCGGTTTGGAGCGTGAGTGCAAACAGCAGAATAGCCGCCGCGGCGGCGATGAAAGAGTGAATCATGGCTGAATTGAAGCTTACCGCTATTGACGCGAACGCGCTCGAATGGGAGACGCGCTACGACGAACATCTGCTGAAGACACTCTATCGCAAGAAGCTCGTCGGAGATCCGGATGCGGGAATGGAGATCCGCCTGGTCAAGTATCCGGCGGGAGTGATGAACACGAGCCACACCCATCCGTGCGCGGTGGTTTCTGGAAGACCAGGTGATGGAGCACGGCACGACGGCGGGGGCCGATATGGTGGTCCTCTTCATCACGAACAAGAAGTTCGAGATCCACTGCGTCTAAAGAAGCCGCAACATCTTTGGCTCAAGTTCCCGGTAGCAATCGGGCAGGTCCAGGTGTTGGAGAATCTCCGGAACGAAAGAAGAGAGCGGCCAGCTATAGCGCTCCGTTTCGGCGATGGACGCGTACGACTTCGGCGCTCCTTGCAGCGTGACGCGCTTGACCTCTTCAGCGAGTACGGCCGCGAAGGTGGCCGGAATCGTCCCCCAGCCAGAGGCGGCCAGGTGAATCTGTTTCGTGCCCGCGTTGCTTCGAAGCCACTCCACGACGCGAAGCACATCAAAGGTTCGTTGTCCCGGATACGGCGAGTTGAGCATGAGCGAGTGGCCGGCGTAAAAATAGTCGCTGCCGTACGGCCGGTCGAAGTTGGAGGCGCCGGCGGTGTTGGGAAGCGACTCGCCAATCCCGCGCACGTCCACCGTGAAAAGCGCGGAGCCCGGCTCATCGGCCAGGAGTTGCCGGACGAAGGCTTCCTCCCGGAGTTCCCGGTCGGCGGATTGGTGCGAGACGTAGAGGATCGCGCGCTCCAGGTTCTTCGGCGGCCTGGAAAGATGCTGCTCCTTGGTCAGCCAATACACAACGGCGTGTACACCGGGTTCGGTCTCGACCGCGTAGGTGGTGAACTCCGGCAGCGGGTAGCCGCGCCTGGGCTCCCGGCGGAGAATGCGGGCGTCCGGGAGGCCGGGCGCGGCCGGCATCTTCAGAATGTTGTTGAGCGCCCGCTTCAACACATCGCCGCGCGGAGACGTGCGCTTCGAGGTGAGTTCCTTGGAGCGGTCGCGCGTAAAGGCCCAGATGGACTTCGAGCCAGTCTCGGAGACGAAGCCGTTCGGCGTGGCCCACAACTCCTTTTCGTCCTCCAGTTCCAGCTTGGGCTCGACGCCGTCGTGGGTCGATCCGGTGGCACGGTGGAACCACCGGTACATCGCCTCGCGATTATCCTGCGTGAAACCATGCGGACCCGCGCCGATAAACATGCCGGCGTTCTGTTCCGCGCCCAGCAGCGAATAGAGACGCTTGAGGCGCGCGAAGGACTCCTCAAACCCGCGAGCGTCGAAGTAATCGCGTTCCTTGCCAAGCAGGATGACCGGCTTGGGCGCCATACAGGCGATGAAGTCGTCCATATCGAGGTCCTGGGACAGCGCCTGCCAAGGGTACTGCTCGCTATCGGCGGGTAGCTCGTTTTCAATGTTTCGCCGGAACGTGGTGACGAAGCAGCTGGGGGCGGCCATCGTCCAACGATCCTCCAACGCACAGAGCCAGGTAGTCATCGTGCCGCCGCCGCTATTCCCGGTGATGCCGATGTGGTTGCGATCCACCTCCGGACGAGTGAGCAGGTAGTCGAGCGCGCGGATGCCGTCCCAGGCGCGCCAAGTGTTGAATCGCTCGCCGATGAGGACCTGCTGGTTCCCGGCTTGCAGGTGTTCGCTGACGCCAGCGCCAATAAAGGGCTTTCTCGCATCGTCAACGTACTGGAATCTCTCGCCTTGCCCGATGGGGTCAAAAATCAGGACGGCGAATCCCTGCCGGGCCAGTCCCTGCGCAAAGGATTGATAGGTGTCGCCCGCCTTTCCGTTGTTGGAGTGCCCGCAGCTTCCGACGACGCCGGGGGCGGGCCGGACCAAGCCCTTGGGGAGATAGAGATTCGCGGTTATTTGAAACCCGGGCCGGCTTTCGAAGATGACGTTTTCGACCTTGTACCGGTCGCGATCGAGCG
>Ga0194122_10002424_pt1 | contig 20512 bp, 19 predicted proteins | sample TA2MahCa10mmetaG_FD_155487 | JGI IMG/M metagenome (GOLD analysis project Ga0194122, IMG submission 155487) | Freshwater microbial communities from Lake Tanganyika, Tanzania - TA2015021 Mahale Deep Cast 10m | ecosystem: Environmental > Aquatic > Freshwater > Lake | place: Tanzania: Lake... | reverse complement strand
TTGACCGCCGCGAGTTTGAACTCGCGGTTGAACTTTCTTCGTGACACGGACATGACTCAAATTCTCCTTTGGGAATTTTTGTGTGTCTAGACTCGTGTCTCAGATTTGGGGACAACTCCAACGGGTCACGACTCTTCAACTCGCATCGGAGCTCGAAGTGGCCAGGCGAACTGTGCTGCGCGACATCGATGCCCTTACGGAGGCGGGTCTGCCGATCGTTGTGCATCGCGGGAACGCAGGCGGTGTCGAACTCGGATTCGACTACCACTCACGGCTGGTCGGCCTTGCCGCTGGCGAAGCCGAAGCGCTTGGCGTGATTCTGGCGATGCCGAAATCGCTGCTCACGTCCCTGGGGATTGGGACGGCGGCCCACCTGGCTTGCGACAAGCTGATGGAGTCGATGCCGCAAAAAGTCCGGGCTCGCATGCAGTTGGCCCAGCGGCGATTTCGTTTTCCGGCTGAAGCGGACGATCCGCTGGATGAGCGGCTGCCGGCCTTAGCCGCCGCAGTTCGCGATTCGACAATCACCCGAATTCACGCGAAGTCGGACTCCCCGCGAACTATCCACCCGGTTGCGCTTGAGTTCAAAAGGGCGGGCTGGGCAGTGATTGATGCCCTTGACCCGAAGAACCCGATTCCCATCAGTCAGTGTGGCGATATCAACATTTCGGCACGGCGATTCGCGCCTCGCGCGCCCGAATTGGACTAGCGTGGCGACAACTTTGTAGCACTTCACTTCAGCGGGATTCCGCGCTCGCACGCTAGTGCTTCGAGGAGTTTACTTGTTCGGGTGGCCTTCGCCCCGCTTCGAACGGCGACCTCTGTCTGGCGGTGGATGGTCAACACGGCGGGAGCGCCGGTCTGCTTCAGCTTGGCGCTATGGTCGAGAGCGTTTCGCTGAAAATCGATGGAGCAGTAGATGTTGGATGGGAGGAAATTGGGTGGTTGACGATGATTCAAAAACGCTGTGCCCGAATCAGGTCTGGCGTGCGCTCTTGCAACAAAACCGCGCATCGCGGTGTCACTGTTCGGCCGGAGTAACGGCTCGTACCAACGCGTCGAGTGCCGCACGCTGCGATCGCCGCCCGGTCAGCCAGGGCTTCCAGTGCTCCTCGACCGCGGCCCGGTAGCGCGAGAACACATTGAAGCGCCGGGCGTAGGGCACAAACTCGGGATTGGGTCTCAGCACCGACGCCAGATGGCCCGCGGTGTCGAAGATTAGGGCGTGCCACAGGTCCTCGGGCGCCTTGCGCTTGGCGCGAGCGGCAGCCAGGTCGACGGCAGCTATGATGTGGCTGTCGACGATGTGGGAGGCCTCGTGGAACATGATCTCGAAGGCCACATCCAGCTCGGCGCTGCGCTTCGGATCGATGACGATGTGACCGGCCGTTCCTTTCGGTTTGCCCGTCGTGTAGGCGAGCACCGGGCCAGTGTCAGGGCAGACATCGACTAGCATCTCGCCTGTGGGCCACTTCACTCGATACGCTTTTTCAAGCAGGCGGAGCGCCTGGGCGGAATGCTTTAGAACCAACGGCTCGACCCTTTCGATCCAGGCTCGATTCTCGCGATCCTGGGTTGGCCAGACCTCCTTGCGGTAGAGCTCAGCCGCCTGCTTCAGTGGCGGACCAGGTTGGCCGCCTGCGGCCAATTCGTCCTTCGCGGCCACAAGCTCCTTGTCGAAAATCAGGTTTGAGCGGGCGAAGGTATCGTACGCATCCAGCACGCTCGACTCGATGGCGGGCAGTTGAAGCGTCACCGCATTCTGCCGCCGCCTCGCCTCGGCCCGGACGAAATGGTGAAGGTTCATCCAAAAATCGCTTCGAAACCGGAAACTCGCCGATGGCGTCGCCAGCAAATGCGGCACAGCGCTCGCAATGATGAGCTGCCGCCGGGATTGTTGCCATTGCCACAAGGACTCGAACGCCTCCCGTTCAGTCTATGACACCCGAGACTGCTGCGAAACGGGCCGTTCGCAAGGATGAACAGGACCGTCGCGCCGGGTCCCCGCCGGCGTGATGTTCCGCGAAACTCGACGACGAATTGTCTGCCAACAGTACGCGTGTGCTATCGTGCAGGAGATATGGCATCGCGTAGCGTGAACAAGGTGATTTTGGTCGGGCATCTCGGCCGGGACGCGGAGACGAAGTTTACACCCTCCGGCGTCAGCGTGACGAAGTTTTCCGTGGCCACCAGCCGCCGCTGGAAGGACCAGCAGACCAACGAGTGGAAAGAAGAGACCGACTGGCATAACGTCTCCCTGTGGCGGGCCGAGAATCTGGCGCAGTACCTCACCAAAGGCAAGCAGGTGTATGTGGAGGGCCGGCTCCAGAATCGAAGCTACGAAGACAAAGACGGCCAGAAGCGGTATGCGACCGATGTGGTTGCCGACGACGTGATTCTTCTGAGCAGCGGAGGGCGCGGCGGCGAGGATGGCGGTTTCAGCCAGGAGCCACGCATGGTTTCGCAGCCCCGCTCGGCGGCCCCCCGGCAGGCGGCTCCAAACTTTTCTTCGCCCGCATCGGCGCCCGCGAAGGAGTCCGAGTCCCCATTCGACGCCGGGATCTCGGACGACGATGTGCCATTCTAGACTCCGAATTGGAACACCGCTCTGCGGGAGGTTCCAACTCGAAACACAGGTGGGTTGATTCTAGGCTGGAATCGGCCGGATTTCGTGGCCCAGCAATTGCATGAAGAGTGTGCAGGAGCCGCCATGAATACGACATTCCAATTCGACGAACCCATCGATCTCTCGCGATTCAATACTCTCTACCGGGCCGAGCCTTCGGCCGAGGCGCCGGTGCACGCCGCCGGCATTCCCGACGGACGGTATGAAGTCGTCGTCGCCGAAGCGATACTCACCCGTTCCTCGAACGGCAACCCCATGGTGCGTTGGCTGCTTCGCATCAGCGGAGCCACCTTTCGCGACCGAATTATTCGCAAGCACCGCGCGATTACCGACAAAACCATCGGGTTCGTCCGCAAGGAGTTGGAGGTCTGCGGCCTGCAGTTGGACAACTTCTCTGACCTGGCGCACCGCGTTCACGAGATGGAGGGGGTCGAATTGGAAATCACGAAGGTGACCAAGGGCGAGGATTCGAACATCTACTTCAACCGCGCCATTACCTCCCGCACTCAGCCCAGCGGGATGACCGAAGACGACCTGCCCTTCTAGCCCGGAAATTCGCGGAGGCGAGGAGCCGCTACCTCGGCCTCCCACCGCGCCAACGCCGTTCGCAGGCGCCCGGCCACGCCGGGATTCGCCTCAAGAACGTTCTCCTTCTCCCCTGGATCGCCTGCCAGATTGTGCAGCGACTCCACACCGTTCTCCACCACCAGCTTCCAATCCCCGTCGCGGGCCGCTTTCCGCCGGTTTTCGGAGCGCTTGTAGCGCCAAAAGACGTCGCGCGGGCGCGGCGGACGCTGGCCGCTCCACTCTTTGATGAGGTCGATCCCGTCGAACGGCCTTCCTGGCGCCGCGGACACTCCGGCCGCGGCGGCCAGAGTCGCGGTGATGTCCATCATCAGGGTCACCTGCTCGCAATTCGAGCCTGCGGGCAGGTGGCCGGGCCAGCGCGCTAGCAGCGGCATCCGGATGCCTCCCTCCCAAACCTGGCTCTTGGACCCGCGATAGGGAGCGTTGCTGCCGCCTGCCGGCGCTCCATTGTCGCTAAGGAATAGAACGATCGTCCGGTCCCGCACTCCCATGGCGTCGATCTGGCGAAGGATCGCGCCGATCTGTTCGTCCATTTGCTCGGTCATTTTCAAGTACGCGGCACGATGCGCGCCATTCCAGGGCGGGTCATTCCTCCTGGCGTCCTCGCGCGTCTGGAACGGGTTGTGCGGCGCGTTGAACGGGACATAGAGGAAAAATGGTTTGGCCTTTGGGCGGGAGCGGAGCCATTTGACGGCACGATCGCCGAACTGGTCGGTCAGGTAGCCGGAGGGAGTGACCGGTTTGCCGTTGTGACGAAGGACCATGGCTCCGTCCTGCTCGGTGAATTTGAAGTAATCGGCGCCACCGCCGAGAATACCGAAGAACTCGTCGAAGCCGTGACGGAGCGGGCTATGTTTATCCAGGTATCCTAGGTGCCACTTGCCAATGAGCGCGGTGTCGTAGCCGGTGCGTTTCAAAAGGCGCGCCAGCGTCCATTCCGATTCGGGCAGACCAAGCTCCCCCCGTTTTTGCAACCATTCGGCTTCATCGTAGCGGCCCACGTTTCCGAGGCCGATGGCGCACTCCAGGCCGCCAACGCGCTGCTGGTACCGGCCCGTGAGGAGCGCACAGCGGCTGGGCGTACACTCAGGAGCGTTCGCATAGGCGTTTCGGAAACGCACGCCATCGCGGGCCAGGGAGTCAATGGCTGGTGTTCTGAGGTCCTTCGATCCGTAGCAGCCGGTGTCTGCGGAGCCGAGATCGTCGGCCAGAATCAGAACGATATTAGGTGGCGGCGGGGCCTGCGCCAAGGCGGACGCCAGGAACTGTCTCCGTGTCATTTGTTGCTCGAACCTCTTCCGGCGAATTATCGTAGAAAGTTACACCGATGGCAACACGAAGCGCGGGAACACCACTCGTCGGAATCATAATGGGCAGCAAGTCCGACTGGGAGACGATGGCCGCAGCCGATGAGATACTCACGCGCTTTGGCGTCCCGCATGAGTGCCGGGTCGTCTCGGCGCATCGAACGCCGGACCTGCTCACCGAGTACGCGACAACCGCGGAATCCCGAGGCCTGGAGGTGCTGATCGCCGGCGCTGGCGGAGCCGCCCACCTGCCCGGCATGGTGGCCGCGCAGACCGTCATTCCGGTGCTCGGCGTGCCGGTTGAGAGTCACGCGTTAAAGGGAATGGACTCGCTGTTATCGATCGTGCAGATGCCGGGCGGCATCCCCGTGGGCACTTTGGCGATCGGCAAGGCCGGAGCGACGAACGCCGGACTGCTGGCGGTGGCCATCCTTTCGAACTCGCGTCCGGAGTTGCGTGCGGCTCTGCAGGCGTACCGGAACGAACTGAACGCGATGGTGCGCGGGCAGTCCTTGCCATGAGCCCGCGCCCGATTCTGCCCGGCGCCGCGGTCGGCGTCTTGGGGAGTGGCCAGCTTGGCCGCATGTTCGCCATTGCCGCCCGGCGCATGGGGTATCGCGTTCACACCTTTTCTCCGGACACGGATACGCCCACCGGGCAGGTGGCCGACATCGAAATTGTGGCGCCATATGAGGACCTCGACGCCGTTCGCCGATTCGCCCGCCAGGTGCGGGCCGTCACGTTTGAGTTTGAAAACGTACCGGCGGCGACGGCGGCGGCGGCGGCCGCGTGTTCGTTGGTCCGTCCGCATGGCGATGTCCTCCACACCACGCAGCATCGTTTGCGGGAGAAGCGTTTTCTAAGCGCCAACGGATTCCCCGTCGCGCCGTTCCGCGAGATTCGTTCGGCGGAGGATATGGCGCGCGCCGTCACAGAGATCGGGCCTAAGGCGATTCTCAAAACCGCCGGATTCGGGTACGACGGCAAGGGCCAGATCAAGATTCACGCCGCTTCTGCCGCGCCCGAGGCGTGGCGCCGGATGGGCGGGCAGGAGTGCGTCCTGGAGCAGTGGATCGATTTTTCGATGGAAGTGTCCGTGGTCGCCGCACGCGGCACGGATGGGACGATTGTCGACTGGGGCGTCGTCGAAAACGAGCATAAGAACCACATCCTGGATCTGACCATCGCGCCGGGACGGGTGCCGCCTCCGGTGGCGAAGCAGGCCCGGGATTTGGCGCACGCCATCTTGGAGAAGCTCGATGTGGTCGGCGTCACCTGCGTGGAATTTTTCGTCACGCAAGACGAAAGGGTGCTGATCAACGAGATCGCGCCGCGCCCTCACAACTCCGGGCATTTCACGTTCGACGCGTGCGTCACCAGCCAGTTCGAACAGCAGTTGCGGGCCGTCTGCGGCCTGCCTCTGGGCTCCACGGAGTTGCTGCGGCCTGCAGCAATGGCCAACCTGATGGGCGATCTTTGGGACGCCGGGGAGCCGGATTGGCCGGCCGCGCTGGCAATGCCGGAAGTGAAGCTGCATCTCTACGGGAAAACCTCTGCGCGGCCGGGCCGGAAGATGGGCCACCTGACGGCGATGGCCGCCACGGAGGACGCGGCGGCTGGACTGGCGCGCGCGGCCCGGTCGGCGCTCACCGCGCGTTAACGCGCAAAGACGTTGGCCACCAGAAACGCCAACTCGTCGGCTGTGTTTTCCACCTGTTTAGCCACGGGCAGGCCGCCGGAGTGGCCGCCCTCGGTATCGTAGTGCAGCAGGATGGGCGTGTTGGCGCCATTGGCGGACTGCAGCAGGGCGGTCATCTTTCGCGCATGGAGCGGGTCCACCCGCGTGTCGTTGTCTCCGCTCAGGATCATCGTCGCCGGATACTGGGTTCCGGGCTTCACGTTGTGATAGGGCGAGTACTTCAAAATGTAGGCGAACTGCGCCGGATCCTCCGACGAACCATACTCCGGCACCCAGTACCGGGCGACTTTGAACCTGTGATAGCGCACCATGTCGAGCAGCGGAATTCCACAGCTCACGGCCCCGAACAGCTCTGGACGCTGGGTCATCGCCGCGCCCACAAGCAGGCCGCCGTTTGATCCGCCGCGGATCGCCAATTGCTTGGGTGTCGTGTATTTGTTGGCGATCAACCACTCCGCCGCGCCGATGAAGTCGTCGAATACATTCTGCTTGTTGGCGAGCATTCCGGCTTCATGCCACTTCTCGCCGAACTCGGCGCCGCCTCGCAGATTCACGACGGCATAGACGCCGCCGTGCTCAATCCACCAGGCCGCGATCTGTCCGAAGCGCGGTGTTTCTGTTAGGTTGAAGCCTCCGTACCCATAGAGGAGCGTTGGGTTCTTTCCGTCCAGCCTCCGGTCCTTCCGATGCGCCACGAACATGGGGACCTTCGTTCCGTCCTTCGACGTGAACCACTTCTGCTCGACGATAATTTCGAGTTTTTCGAGCGGTACGGCGGTGCGGTAGAACTCCTTGCGCGTTCCTTTCGCGACGGAGAAAACGTGCGTGGATGCCGGCGTATAGACCGACGTAAAGGAGGAGAACGCGACATCGGAGTCCCATTCGCCGGAGAGATTCGAAGCCGTTCCGGCGCCTGTGGCTGGCAATTCCCGCACCAGCTTGCCCAACGGCGAGTACAGGCGGATCTTTGGCTGGACGTTCTCAAGCGTGAAGACCGACAGGTGTTTGCCGGTTAGGGATAGCGACTCGATGTTCCATTTGCCTTCCGGAATGATGACTTTCCAATACTTCTGTTCGGGCTTGTTCAAGTCAACGGCGACGATCTTCTGCAGAGGCGCATTCCAGTTTGTCAACGCAAAGAAGGTGTCGCCGCCAATGTCCCCGCGAAAGCGGGCGCGGATGGAGTCGTTGATCGTAATCCACTTTCGATCCGCCATCCGGAGCACGTGCACGCGATCCATCTGGCTTGCGGATCCTTCGATGACCATCACTTGCAAGTACCGGGAGCCGGCTGAGAGCGAGGCGAACATGATATGCACCGGCCCGAGGTCTTCTCCAAAGAGAAGGGACGGCTCGGCGCCGAACTTCTGCTCATAGAGGCGAGGGCCCTTGGGCGTGGCGATCGAATAGATGACGGATTGCCCATCGGGCAGGAGCGTCGCGCTCAAATAGCGCCCGCGCGGCAGAACCGGACCGTATTCCTTTCGCGCGTCGACATCGTAGAAGTGGATCTCTACCTCGTCCTCGCCGCCGCTCTGTACCCCGTACACGAGCCGCTTGCCGTCCGGAGCGTAGTCCCGGACAACCACAGACTTCGACCCGCCCCAAGTGTTCGGATCGAGCAGGACCTCTTCCTTTCCATTGAGCCCCTGGCGCACGACCAGAACTGCCTGGTCTTGCTCCGGTGCGCGGCGATAGTGGAACAGGCGGCCGCCGTGGTAGCTAAATCCGTTCTTCGTCTCCACGCGGGAGAACTCAGTCAGCCGCTTGACGATGCTCTCGCGGCGAGGCACCTTGTCGACATAGGCGCGCATGTAGGCGTCCTGCTGTTTCAGCCAGGCCCTGGTTTCGGGGCTCTGTTGATCTTCCAGCCAGCGATACGGGTCCGGAACTTGAACGCCGTGGAGTGTTTCTACCGTGGTGTCTTTACGGGTTTCCGGCGGGGCGGCGAGCAGTGTCATAGCGCAGAGTGTGAAGGCGATTCTCATAAATCTCGATACCTGGTTAGTACGATTTGGTTCTTTTCGACGGCCGCCCGAGTTTCAGGCGCCGTCAAGGCCGCCAGTTCGGCGGCCCGGCTCTCTTTCAGTCTCGTGGGTGCGGCACGGAGTTCGGCTGTGCAGTGCCCGGGATGGGTCATCAGCTCTGTCGAGCCCGCAGGCAACCGGCCCAATAAGTGAACTAAGTTGGATGTTTGCAAACGCCCGGTCAGGGCAAATCCGGCAAAGTGACTGGTCGTCGACGCTTCGGCGGCCAGCCCGCCTAACATCATACGAAACACAAACCGGGGAATGCCGACCCCGCCCATCGTGAAGTCAACCGGCCGGCGGATCCACCGGATTCCGAATTCCTCGGCAACCGTGAGCAGGGCGCGGCGGACGGGCCGCAGCAGATGGGTATGTTTGTGCGTGTCCGCGTGCAAAGGACTTAGGCCGGCGGCACGGATTCGCCGCGCCTGCGCCGCCAGTTCGTCATAGAGATTCAGCCGGCCGGCCGCTACCGCCGCCACCAGCGACGGCACGGAGGCCGGGAACGGCTCGCCGTTCAGCAGCGACTGGCCGCCGATGAGAACAAAGTGCACGCCGACGTCGAGCGACGGATTCGCCTTGGCCAAGTCAACCGCGTGTTCGAACGCAGCGCCATTGGCCATAAGCGTAGTTGCCGTCAGGATCCCGTTGCGATGCGCCTCGACGATGCCTTCGTTCACGTCCCGCGTGAAGCCGAAATCGTCGGCGTTGACCAGTAGCCGCTTCAAAACAGTTTGAGTTGGATCGTCAGGAACTTCTTCGGATTGACACGGAAGTCCTTCATAAATCCGTTCATCTCTTTCATCGTTCCGTTCATCGAATCGTACAGCGCCGGGTTCACCATCAGTTGGCCCATGGTGCCGTGGCCCGAATTGATCGCCGTCACCGTCTTGTCCAGATCCAGCACCAGCTTGTTGATATTGGCGTGCAACGCGTCGTCGTAGATCAATTTGCCGGCGGTACCCTCGCCCTTGTTAATCGCGTCTACGGTCTTGCGAATATCCTTGATGGCCGCGCGCAAGTCGTCGTAGAGCCCGGGATCCTTCAGCAGCTTGCCCGCCGTCCCCTGGCCGGTCTTGAGGTCCTGCTGGAGGTCCGCCACCACCGTGTCCAGTCGCTTAATCGAATTCCGCACGTCGTCGTAGAGCGCTTCGTCGTAGAGCAGCTTGCCGACCGTTCCCTTGCCGCTCGAAAGCGACGTCGAGACCTTCTGCATCTCGCCGATTGTCCCCACCAGGCGCTGGTACAACTCGTCGTCGACCAGCAACTTCCCGATTGAGCCCTTGCCGGTCTCCACCACGGCGACAATGTTATCCACGCGTTCGACGATACGCTGCAGCGACAGGAGCGACGGATAGGCGGCGTTGACCAGATCCTGGAACTCGCGCGTGTCCAGGCTCCGCAACTCGCCGCCCGCGGCGATTGGCTTCCCCGCCTTACCCATCTTGATGTTGATGTACTTGGTGCCAAGCAGATTCTCCGCGCCGATGATGGCTTGCGAATCCTCCGGGATCTGCCGAATGTGATCGGCTTGAATGATCAGATCCAGACGCACCACGCGATTGGCCTTGTTCTCGCCGGAGAGCGTGACCTTCCCGATACTGCCCACCTGGATACCGTTCAGCCGCACCGCGGAGCCTTCCGTGATCGCAGCCGAATCGTCGAGGTAGGTGTGGATAGTCACCTCCTTCGAGAAGAGGCTCTTGTTCCCCGTGAGCAGAAACAGGAGCAGGGCGAGAATCGCGAACGCCACAACGGCCATGATGCCGACGCGAAGTTGCGCCCAGGAGACTTTACTGGATGAGGTTGACATGGGTTTCAGTGGATACTGCGCTGCATGGAAAACTTGGCGACATAGGGGTCGCGGGATTGATCCAACTCACGCTCGCTGCCCTCGAAGACGATCCGGCCGCCGTGCATCACAAGGAATCGCGTCCGCGCGCGCATAGGCGAGTCCTCCGGCATCTTCTCCAGCCTCTTACTCTCCGGATTGTAGCGGAAGTTGGCCATCATGTGTCCGTCTTGGAAGCGGTGCGAAATGATGGCGGAAGTGGCGTTGCGAAGCTCGCGCTCCTGGATGATGAGCGACATGATGTTGTTCGCCGTGATCGGATCCAGTCCGGCAGTCGGCGAGTCGTAAAGCAGCAAATCGGGATCTGCAATGCCGGCACGGGCGATACCGACGCGGCGGCGCATGCCGCCGGAAAGCTCGGAGGGAAACTTCGTCATGGTGTGGCCGAGTTCGACGAACCGCAGCGCCTCCTCCACCTGCGGCCGTACCTGGTCCGGCGTAAGGCTGGAGCGGTTCACAAGCGGGTAGGCCACGTTCTCCTCGATCGTGAGAGAGTCGAACAATCCGCCCTCCTGAAACAGCATCCCGATGCGCGGCCGGATCTGAAACCACTGCTGCTCGTCGAAATCCGTCACGTCCTGGCCGAAGAGATAGATGCGGCCCGAAGTGGGCTTCAACAGGCCAAGGGCGACCTTCACCATCACGGTCTTGCCCGCGCCCGCCGCACCCAATACGATCAGGGTCTCTCCGGTCCACATCTCAAGAGAGATGTCCTCAAGAACGGAATCGACACCGTTGAACGAGAGCCGGATCTTCTCCAGCCGGAGCACGCAGGCGCGATCTGTCGAACCGGGTGTCATCACAGGTTCACGAATACTCGCGTGATCAGGAATGTGAAGACGAAAATCCAGACAGACGCTACAACCACCGCTTGCGTTGTGGCCCGGCCCACGCCCTGCGTGCCGCCCGTCGTCCGGATTCCATACAGACAGCCGACCAGCGCGATGACGAAGGCAAAGACCAGCGGTTTCAGCAGCCCCTGCGCGATGTCGTTGTACTCGAGCGACCGCCACGCGTTGTTCCAATACTGTTCGGTGGTAGTAAGCCGCAGCAGCGGCACGGCAACGATGAACCCGCCGAAAATGCCGATCATGTCCGCGATAATCGTCAATAGCGGCAGAGTGAAAGCGGTGGCCATCAGGCGCGGCGTCACGAGCTTCTTGATCGGGTCCGTGCCCAGCGCGCGCATGGCGTCGATCTGCTCGGTGACCTTCATGGAGCCCAGTTCCGAGGCGATTCCCGAGGCGTTCCGCCCCGCCACCAGCAGCGCCGTGAGCACCGGCCCCATCTCGCGCACCAGCGTGATGGCGGTGATCTGCCCCACTTGTCCGGTGGCGCCGTATTGGGAAAGCGCTCGCGACATTTGCAGCGCCATGACGGCGCCGGAAAAGAAACCGATCAGCACCGTAATCGGCAGGCTGCCCACGCCGATCACGTCCATCTGTAACATCACATCGTTGAAATAGAATGGCCGCCGTACAATGTTGGTAGTTGCCCGCCACGCCAGTGTGATGAACTCTTGAAACGTGAGAATGGGTGACTTTAGAAAGTCAAACAACCGGGAGGCTCCTTGACGGAAAATTCGATGGTACCACTGCCATGAAGGGTCTCACCGACATTCCGGGTCTACTGGTGGGACACGCCACGGACCTGGAGGGACGCACCGGAGTGACCGTCGTAGTCTGCGAAAAAGGCGCGGTGGCCGGCGTGGATGCGGCCGGTTTCGCCACGGGGGCGGCGGAGATGGACGTAATGAACCCGCTGCACATTACGCCGTCTGTCCATGCGGTAACTCTCGCCGGCGGCTCCGCGTTCGGGCTGGAGGCCGGTTGCGGCGTGCGCCGGTTTCTGGAGCAGAAAGGCGCAGGCTTTCTTTTTGGCGGCACGCGGGTTCCGGTCGTTCCCTCGATGGTTTTATTTGACCTCGGCTTCGCAAAGCAGGGCGTGCGGCCGGCACGCGAAATGGGTGAGGCGGCCTGCGCCGCCGCGTCGAATAAAGCGGTGGAGGAGGGCAACGTGGGCGCCGGGACCGGGGCAACGGTAGGCAAACTGCACGGCCTGGGCCGGGCCATGAAAGGCGGCATCGGCAGCTACACGATCACGACCAAAAACGCCATCGTCTCCGCCCTTTCGGCTGTCAATGCCTGGGGCGATGTGCGCGATGTCACGACGAATTTGCTCATCGCCGGCTGCCGTAAGGCGGCGAATTCATCCGAACTGCTGGACACACAAAAGGCGCTGTTGGCCGGGGCGCGCAGACCGCCGGCCGCCGGTGGCAATACAACATTGTCCGTGGTCGTCACCAATGCCAAGCTATCGAAGGTGGGCGCCAGCCGCCTGGCGCGCCTGGGGCAGACCGGCCTTCTCCGCGCCCTTTCGCCGGGCCATGGAATGGTGGATGGAGATATTGTGATCGCGCTCTCCTACGGAGACGCCGAAGAGGATTTCGATGCGCTGGGCGTGGCGGCAGCCGAGGCGGTCGCGCATTCGATCGTACGCGGAGTGCGGAAAGCGAAGTCGATGAATGGCGTACCCGGGCTGGCTTAGGAGTCGATTCGTCCGCTGGCCTTTCCCTGCCGGTTGAACGCGTTCAAAACGCCATGGGCGGTTTGAAATGGGACTTGGCAGGCGCCAGATGGTTTCGAATCCGCGAGCCCGTGACTAACGCTTTGCGACGGTGGCCAGCGCAAGCGGCAACGCGCCGCAAACGCTCGAACGGCAAGGCCCCGTGGGCGTTGTGTGCAACGAAGAAACCGTCAGGCGCTATCCTGTACCCATGAAGTTCTTCACCGCTCTTCTTCTTTCCGTTTCCGCTTTTTCCCAGGAGTTCGCGCAAGGCTGGATGGGCGAATTCGAGCACGCCGCCAAACAGACCCATGCGCTTCTGGAAGCAACGCCGGAGGACAAACTCGCGTGGCGCCCCTCTGCGGGTGTCCGCTCCACGGCGGAAGTATATATGCACATCGTACAGGGCAACTACTTCCTGCTGCGCTCGGCCGGGCACCCTTCGACGGCCACGCTGCCGAAGACCTTCTCCAATAAAGCCGAGATTGCGAAATGGCTGAAAGACTCGCAGGATGCGGTCCGCACCGCCCACGCGAAGGCCGAGATGAAGAAACCGGCCAAGTTCCTTGGAAAGGACACGACCGTGGAAGGCATATTCCTGCGCCTGCTGGTACATAGTCACGAACACATGGGACAATTGATCGCTTACGCCCGCTCCACGGGCGTTGTCCCGCCATGGTCCGCCAAGTAGCGCTACTGCTCGTTTCCGTTTCCCACGCTCAAACGCCGGAGCTGGGCCAGGGCTGGCTGCCGGAATTCAATCTCGTATCCAGGCAACTGATCGAGCTCGCCGAAGCCACGCCCGGCGACAAGTTCGATTGGCGGCCAAACGCGACGGCGCGGTCCGTCAGCGAGGTGTACGTCCAAGTTGTGATCGGCAACTTCTTGCTTTCCGGCCGCACCGGCGCCGGCGAGCCCATGGGCTTGTCCCTGCTCCCAAAGAATCCGGACCAGGCCATCACGTCGAAAGCCGAAGTCGTCCGGTGGCTGCGCATGTCCCAGGAAGCGGTGCGGACGCTGTTTCCGAGGGTGAAGCCAAAGGCCAAGGTAAAGTTGTTTCAACAGGACACCACTGCTGAGGCCGTCCTGCTCCGGTTGCTGCTTCTGAACCGGGAACACTACGGCCGCGCGGTCTCCTACGGTCACATGCTGGGTGTTCCGGTGCGTTAAACGGTACCACTTGGCCGGAGTTCGAGAGAGCCACTTCCCCAACGCCGCGCGCCAATTGGCACAATAGACTATGGGAGGCCAATTCCTCGGCGCGTCCGACCTCCTGCTGCACTTCGATCCCACGTCGGACCTGCCCATTTATCTGCAGCTTTACGAGCAACTGCGCTCATCCATCGTTACCCAATGCCGCCTGGGCCCGGGAGCCAAGCTTCCGTCCACGCGCGCTTTCGCCGATTCGCTTGGCGTAAGCCGCAACACGGTACTTGCGGCCTTTGAGCAACTTCTCGCCGAAGGCTACCTGGAAGGCCGGGCCGGATCTGGCACGTATGTCGCGCGAACGCTGCCGGAAGCGTTCCTTGGGGCTAGGCACCAGACCGCGTCAAAAGCCATGGCACGGCCGCCCGCCCGTGTGTCCGAGCGTGGCCGCATTGTGCGCGCTTTGAGTCCGTCCACCTCGCTCAGCCGCGTGGTTCCGCAACCCACCGTCCCCAAGCCGTTTCGCATGCACACGCCGGCCTTCGACAATTTCCCTTACGAAACATGGCGGCGGCTGACGCAGCGCGCCTGGGATCGCGTCCGCCCGGAGATGCTCGGCTACGGCAGCCCGGCGGGCTGGCGGCCATTGCGCGAGGCGATTGCCCAGTATGTCCGGGCGTCGCGCGCCGTTCGCTGCGAGGCCGGGCAGGTGATCATCACGGCCGGGGCCAAGCAGGCCATGCACTTCGCCGCTCAGATGCTCACCGATCCCGGCGAATCCGTATTCATTGAGAACCCAAGCTATAGCGGCGTGCGCGTGGCGTTTCAACTCGCGGGCGCCCGCCTGACGCCGCTGCCCGTCGACGGCGAGGGGATGGTGATTGCGGCCGGCGCAGGCGTCGACGCGCGATTGGCCTATGTCACGCCTTCCCATCAGTATCCGGTGGGTGTCACGATGTCGCTCCGCCGCCGCTTGGAACTGCTGGATTGGGCGCGCCGCGCCAGTGCGTGGGTGATTGAGGACGACTACGATAGCGAATTCCGCTACCGCGGCCGCCCGGTCGCGTCGCTGCAGGGCCTGGACGATCAACAGCGCGTCATATACATCGGAACGTTCAGCAAGGTTCTCATGCCGTCCATGCGTCTGGCCTACATGATCGTTCCGCCTGACCTCGTGGATACGTTTATCGCCGCACGCGCGCACCACGATTGGCAGTCGCCCATCATCGAACAGGTCGCGTTGACGGATTTCATCAACGAGGGCCATTTCGGCCGCCACATCCGCCGCATGCGCGCGATATATGCCGACCGCCAGCGAATCCTAGTGCAATACGCCCGCCAGAAGCTGCGCGGGCTGCTGGAAGTGCCGGCGAAAGATGCCGGTATGCACCTGCTCGGCTGGTTGCCGCAAGGGGTCGATGACTTGGCGATCAGCCGCGACCTGATGGATGCGGGCGTCGAGACCCTGCCGCTATCGCAATTCGCCGCCCCGGCGGGCGATCGCGGCGGCCTCCTGCTTGGCTACGCCCCCTTCGACGAACGCGACACCATCGCCGGCATCGACAAAATGGCCCTTGTCCTGGAACGCCAACTGGCTCTGTCCTAAAGCAGCGGCGCAGGGCAAACTAGCTCCATGCGAATCCTGTTCCTCTTCGCCGTCTTCTTCAGCGGGTGGCAGCACGACCGGCCGTCTTCTCCGCCTTCGGGCCCCGCCGCACCGCCCAAAGTGTCTTCGCCCCGCGAATGTAAAGCGTTCCATTCGCAATCGCCGGCGTAGTCAGAATGGGTTCACCCATCGGAATCATCGCCAGTTGTTCATAGGCCGGCCCGGGTTTCACAATGTAGACGTCTCCGTCTTCGTTGATCGCATACACGGCGCCGTCGGCCGCCACCAAAGAGGAACTCGCCCCCGTCCCGTTCCCTAGCCGCTGCTGATACACGGTCTTTCCCGTGGCCGCCTCGTAGACGATCAGCACGCCGCGGGTGGAAACCGTGTAGATCCGGCCGTCCGTGATCACGGGCGTGGATAAGTAGGGCGCTTCCGGCAGCATCCACACCGTGCGAGCCCCGCTATCCTTCAAATCCAGCGCGTAGGCCCGGCGCATGTTGCGGTAGTAACCGCTGAATACGTATGCCAGCCCGTTGTATTCAAACGGCGCCGGCACGGAAATCATGGACGTGCCGTGGACCTTCCAAAGCTCCTTGCCGGTCAGCGGGTCGTAGCCGTTCACGTGCTCCACGCCGTTGGTCACGATCTGTTTCCCAATCACGCCCGGCGTGGCCCAGGAAGGTTTGGAGTCGCGCGCCGTGCGCCACAACTCATTTCCCGTCGCCGCATCGAACGCCGCCAGGAACGAACCCGCCTGCATGTCCACCTGGAGGATCACCTTCCCCTGCCATAGGATGGGCGAAGAAGCGGTGCCCCACTGATAGTCCGGCAGGTCGAACGCGCCCTGATCCATCACGCCCAGGTCCTTCTTCCAAAGCAGCTTGCCTCGCAGGTTGTAGCAGTACAAGCCCTCGGAGCCGAAGAATGCGATCAGATGCTTGCCGTCGGTCACGGGCGTAGGCGAGGCGTACGAGTTGTGGGGATGCCGCAACACGCGTGGAGCGGCTTTCGCCGCCAATTCATTCCAAACAATCCGGCCGGTTTTTGTATCCACCGCCAGAACACGAAACTCCTGCTCGGCGGAGTCCTGCCGGCGGTCCAACTCGCCGATCAACTTCGCCTCGAAGATCATCTTCGGATTCGAGGATACGGCCGTTGTCAAATAGACGCGGCCGCCCCAGACGATCGGACTGGAGAGCCCAAGTCCCGGAATCTCCCGTTTCCAGAGAATGTTTTCGCCGGTCGCCGGGTTCCATTTCGCGGGCAGATTCTGGTTCTCCGCCAAGCCTTTCGCGTCCGGTCCTCGAAACTGCGGCCAGTTCTGGGCGTACAGACAGCAAGTCAACAGCAGAACCCTCATAACGGAATGTTCCCATGCTTCTTGCGGGGATTGGTGTCCACTTTATTTCGCAGCATTCGCAGCGCCCGGATGACGCGCTTGCGCGTTTCGCGCGGTTCAATCACATCGTCGATGAACCCGCGTTCGGCGGCGACAAACGGGTTAGCGAAACGCTCTTTGTACTCTGCGATCTTGGCCAAGCGGGCCGCTTCGCCGGCAATCTCCCGCCGGTACAGGATATTCACGGCGCCCTCGGCGCCCATCACGGCGATCTCGGCCGTCGGCCACGCGAAATTCACGTCGGTGCGCAGGTGCTTTGAGCCCATCACGCAGTACGCGCCGCCATAGGCCTTGCGCGTAATCACAGTGACCTTTGGCACCGTGGCCTCGGCGTAGGCGTATAGCAGCTTCGCGCCGTGCTTGATGATGCCGCCCCACTCCTGCGCAGTGCCCGGCAGAAAACCGGGAACATCCTCAAACGTAAGCAGCGGAATTCCGAACGCGTCGCAGAACCGTACGAATCGCGCGCCTTTCAAGGACGAGTTGTTGTCGAGGCATCCGGCCAGAACGGCAGGGTTGTTTCCAATCACGCCCACCGTTCGCCCGTCCATCCGCGCAAAGCCCACCACCAGGTTTTGGGCATAGAGGGCGTGGACCTCCAAAAACTCACCGTCGTCGACTACCAGCCGGATCGCGTCCTTCATGTCGTAGGGCTGATGGCTCTCCGCCGGCACCAGGGAATCCAGCGCTTTTTCCTCGCGGTCCCAGGGGTCGGCCGTCTCTACCACCGGCGCGGGGTCCATGTTGTTCGACGGAAGGTATCGCAGAAGCTCCCGGATGTGCGCGCAGCAGTCCGCGTCGCCGGCCGAAAGGAAGTGCGCCACGCCGCTGGTGGTGTTGTGCGTCGACGCGCCTCCCAGCTCCTCTTTCGTCACATCCTCATGCGTCACCGTCTTGATCACATCCGGCCCGGTGACGAACATGTAGCTGGTCTTGTCCACCATGAACACAAAGTCGGTGATGGCCGGCGAGTACACCGCGCCGCCCGCGCACGGCCCCATAATCGCCGAAATCTGGGGCACCACGCCGGAGGCCAGCGTATTGCGCAGGAAGATATCGGTGTATCCGCCGAGCGAAACCACGCCCTCCTGAATCCGGGCGCCGCCCGAATCGTTCAGGCCCACGACCGGCGCGCCGTTCTTCATCGCCATGTCCATAATCTTGCAGACCTTCTGCGCGTTTGTTTCCGACAGCGTGCCGCCGAATACCGTGAAGTCCTGCGCGAACACGTAGACCGGCCGGCCGTGTACCAGGCCGTAGCCGGTCACGAAACCGTCGCCGTCGACAATCTGGGACTCCATGCCGAAGTCCCGGCAACGGTGCCGCACCAGCTTGTCCATCTCCTCAAACGTGTCCGCGTCCAGCAGCAGGTCGATACGTTCCCGCGCCGACAACTTCGCTTCCTTGCGCTGGCGTTCGCGGCGTTCTTCGCCGCCGCCCGCCTCCGCGCCCGCATGCCGCCGGCGCAGCTCTTCGAGATTGGACATAAACCCGAGTGTACCCGGATCAGCGAACCGTGTACCCGCGCCGGTTCCGGATTGCGGCCTTGGGATAGCGCGCCTTCGCTTGGGCCGACAACTCCACCCGAATCTCGCGAAAGGTCCCAGGCTCCCCGCCCGGCGAGAGATAGTGCATGCTGTAGCGGGACCGGATCCGCTCTAGAATCCGCGCCAGTGCCTCGTCGCCGTTGTCCGATTTCAGGATGTCGCCGCCCGTGTTTTCCGCGATGTCGAAGACGTTGGCGTAGGTGAACTCCGGATTGCGGAATTTCGACTCGCCGCCGGGCCGCCTGCCCTTCCCTACAATGATGGCGTTGCAGACAACGTTTGCGTCGTGCAGCGCGCGAATCACCGTCTGGTCGTCCAACTGGTAGTTCACACCGAGGTTATCGGTCACGATCAGCAGCGCGCGGCGTCCGGCCGGCGGCGCCTTCTCGTCGAAGTATTTGGCCGCGTCGCGCAGCGCGTGGTTGATCTGCGTGCCGCTGCCCAGAGACCGGTCCCGAATCGCGGTCCGCAGCAAATCGGCTACTCGATCTTTGTCCGGCGTAAACTCGGCCGCTACGCGGCTGTTCCGGGAAAACGGAAGGATGCCGATCTGGTCGCCGGGCTTCAAACTTTTCATCGCCGAACGGGCGGTGCCCGAAAGCTGTTCCAGGAATCTCGACATGCTGCCGCTCACGTCCAGCACCAGCAGCAACGTCAACGGCTCCCGCTCCTGTTCGAAATAGGTGAGTGTCACCGGCTGATTGTTATCGTAGAGAAGGAAGTCGTTCCGGGTCAGGCCGGGGACAACCCGCGCGCCGTCCATCACCTGCGCGTCCACCCGCACGGAAGCGACGCCCGCACGAAACGTCGGCGTCTCATTCGCTTCCTGCGAATGGAGTGCACAGACGGCCAAGAGCATCCACGCCCTCATGTCATCCATTATCGCCGGAACCGCCGGACACATAGATCACGGAAAAACCACCCTGGTCCACGCTTTGACGGGAATCGATACCGACCGTCTGGCCGAAGAGAAACGGCGCGGCATCTCCATCGAACTCGGCTTCGCCCATCTGGATCTGGGCGGCGGCATTACCGCCGGTTTCGTCGATGTCCCCGGCCACGAACGCTTCGTGAAGACCATGGTCGCCGGCGTCACCGGCATCGACGTAGTTCTGCTCATCATCAGCGCCGACGAGTCCATTAAGCCGCAAACCCGCGAGCACTTCGATATCTGCCGCCTGCTCGGCGTCCGGCACGGCGTCGTTGTGATCACCAAGACCGACCTGGTCGACGACGACATCCTGGAACTCGTCAAGCTGGAAGCCGAGGAGTTCGTCGCGGGTTCCTTTCTGGAGGGCGCGCCCGTCATCGCCGTTAGCGCCCGGACCGGCCAGGGTCTTACCGGTCTGAAGGACGCGCTCCGCGCCATCGCCGTGTCCACACCGTCGCGATCCTCCAGGCAGCCGGTGCGCCTGCCCATCGACCGCTCCTTCGCCATGAAAGGCTTTGGCACCGTAGTCACCGGGACGCTGACCTCCGGCGCCGTGCAGCCGGAGCAGGAGGTGGAACTTCACCCGCTGGGCCGCAAACTGCGAGTTCGCGGCGTGCAGGTGCATGGCAAGCCGGCCAAACTGGCGCGGGCCGGCCAACGCACCGCCGTCAACGTCAGCGGGATCGAACACACGGAGATCGCCCGAGGGATGCAACTGGCCGCGCCGGATGTGCTCCGTCCGGTTCAGGTGTTGGATTGCCGCCTCTCGCTGCTCGATGGCGTGAAGCCCTTGCACACGCGAACGCCCATCCACTTCCACGCCGCCACGGCCGAGGTCACCGGCTCGGTGCGCCCCCTCGGCGGCGGTTTCGTGCGCGTACGCCTGAAGGAGCCGCTGCTGCTGCTGCCTGGCGATCGCTTCATCCTTCGCAAGTTTTCCCCTGTCGTGACGATCGGCGGCGGCGAGATCATTGAAATCGATCCGCCGCGAAAAACGCGCGTGGCCGCGCTGGCCCCGCTGGAAATCGCGGACCGCGCGGCGTTGTTGGTCCGCGACGCGGCTGCCGGCCTTTCGCGCGCCGAGCTGCTGTGGCGCCTCGGAGAGCCCGTCGCGGCCGGCGTTGAGATCGGCGGATGGTGCGTCGGCCAAGCCTGGATCGACTCGGCGCTCGCCCGCATGGAATCCACGCTGGCCGCGTTTCACAAAGACAGCCCG
>Ga0194122_10002406_pt1 | contig 20650 bp, 20 predicted proteins | sample TA2MahCa10mmetaG_FD_155487 | JGI IMG/M metagenome (GOLD analysis project Ga0194122, IMG submission 155487) | Freshwater microbial communities from Lake Tanganyika, Tanzania - TA2015021 Mahale Deep Cast 10m | ecosystem: Environmental > Aquatic > Freshwater > Lake | place: Tanzania: Lake... | reverse complement strand
TGAGGATGGCAACTTGAGTAGCACGTCTCAACCCATCGCCTCCCATTGCTCGAATGTAGGCCCACGAAATGGGCAAGATTCCAGCTGAACCAAATGGAGCACCACTAATAGGCCCTGGTCCAGAACGAGGACCTGCTTCTATATCCAATGGATGATTTGGTAGAAATGGCGCAAGGTGGGATTTCGCGATCACCGGACCAACACCTGGCCCTCCCCCGCCGTGCGGGATACAAAAAGTCTTATGCAAGTTCAAATGAGAGACGTCAGCACCAAATTTTCCTGGTTGGGCAACTCCTACCAATGCATTGAGATTCGCTCCATCTACGTAAACCTGTCCCCCAGCCTCGTGGATCATTGAACAAATCCTTGTGATCTCTGATTCAAAAACCCCATGGGTCGAGGGATATGTGACCATCAATGCAGCTAAACGAGGGCCATACTCTTCGATGGCGCGCTCGAGATGATCGAGCGAAACGTTGCCTCGTTCATCGCAATCGATGACCACAACCTTCATTCCCGCCATCACTGCAGAGGCGGCATTTGTCCCGTGCGCGCTCGATGGAATGAGGCAAATATCTCTTCCGCTCTCCCCTATCGACTCTAGGTAGTTCTTAATCGCGAGGAGTCCGGCGAACTCGCCCTGTGAACCGGCATTGGGTTGAAGCGAGACTGCGTCGTATCCGGTAATTGAAACCAACCAGGAAGATAACTCGGCAATCAATTTGCGAGTGCCCGATGATTGTTCACGAGGAGCGAAAGGATGGAGATTGGCAAACTCTGGCCAGGTCACAGCCTCCATCTCCATGGCGGCGTTGAGTTTCATTGTGCAGGAACCGAGCGGAATCATGCTTCGATCAAGTGCGAGATCTCGATCCGCTAATGAACGCAGGTAGCGCATCATCGAAGTTTCGGAATGGTAAGTATTGAAAATCGGATGGGTGAGATATTCAGATTGTCGGAGTTGCCCGAAAGTAGTGGACTCCGAATCGGGTGGTCTAGGGTCAATTTGGAAAATTTCAGCTAAGTCGTGAAGCGTCTTCTCATCACACGTTTCATCAAAAGCTATGTTTACGCCCTCTCCTGTTCGGCGCAAGTTGTAGCGTTTTGCAGAGGCGCGCTTCAGCAGATCGTCCGCTTTAGTAAATGACGCGATAACAGAAATGGTGTCGAAGAAGTCGCCAGCTTTTACTTCATATCCGGCCAGATCCAGAGATAACCGGAATGCACTCGCCAATCCATGAATGTAAAGCGCTCGGGCGCGAAGACCTGATGGACCGTGGTAAGCCGCGTACATAGCGGAGATATTTGCCAAAAGAACCTGTGCCGTACAGATATTGCTTGTTGCTCGATCGCGCCTAATGTGTTGCTCCCGTGTCTGCAAGGCAAGCCTCAAGGCAGGGTTTCCATGAGAATCAACGCTCATTCCTACCAATCGTCCAGGAAGTGACCTCTCTAGCCCGTTTCGCACTGCAAGAAATCCTGCGTGAGGTCCACCAAACCCCATCGGTACGCCAAAACGTTGAGCTGAACCAACTGCAATATCCGCTTCAAATTCGCCGGGTGATTTGATCAGTGTTAGGGCAAGAAGATCAGAGGCAGCAATGAGAAGAGCGCCACTCTCGCGAGTCATTCTACGGATTGCTGCAAGATCGTGAATCAATCCATCTGTGTCTGGAGATTGAATCAAGACAGCAAACGGATTTGTGCTCGGAAAAGAATCCTTGATTGAGAACCGAACGACAGGAATACCAAGCGGTCGCGCCCGAGTCTCAAGAACTGCAACTGTTTGTGGATTGACACCGTATTCAACGAGAATCGGTGCATCCTCATCGCCCTGCCATACCCTCCTCGCCAGAGTCATAGCTTCAGCTGCCGCGGTTGGTTCATCAAGCATCGAAGCATTCGAAATCGCAAGCCCGGTGAGGTCTGCAACCATGGTTTGGAAGGCGAAGAGAGCTTCAAGACGACCTTGACTTATCTCTGGTTGATATGGCGTGTAAGCCGTGTACCAGGCAGGGTTTTCAAGGAGGTTTCGAACGATGACTGGTGGAGTCAACGTTCCAAAATATCCATTTCCGATGAGCGACTTAAATTTTTCATTCTGAGAGGCAAGTTCTCGCAACTCCTCGAGAACCTGATGCTCCCCGATCGCTTCAGGAAGATGTGCCTCGAGCGCATCGAGTGAACGGATGGAATCAGGAAGAACTACCTTCGTGAATGAATCCAAATCCCTAAATCCCAGAGAAAGTAACATCGTGGTGAGAGCGTGATTTGATGGACCTATATGCCTATCTTTGAAGCTCGCGACTCGATCGACACTCGACACCACCTAAGGATATGGAGTGCCTGAACCCTTTTCTCGCTGGAGTGCGTTAGTTCCGGCTAAGCGCCTTTAGCTTTTCGACGAACTGCCAATTCATCGAGATCGGATCGTGAACTCTCTCGTTCCAGTGTGACCAATGTCCCTTCAACTTCGCTGAGCACCTTTCCGATGGCGATTCCGAATACCCCTTGACCACCCTGGAGCAGGTCATAAACTTCTTCCGAGGACGAGCATTCATAGATCGAGACCCCGTCGCTCATCAAGGTCACCTGTTCAAGATTTGCAATGCCCTTGGAGATGAGGTGCTCGACCGCCTTTCGAATATTCTGGAGGGAAACGCCAGCATCAAGAAAGCGGCGGATGATTTTGAGGACCAAGATATCCGTGAAGCTATAAAGGCGGGCAGTTCCTGAACCTGACGCAGTTCGGATGGAAGGCACAACAAGCCCAGTTCGGGCCCAGTAGTCGAGCTGACGGTAGGAAATGCCTGCCGCCTGGCAGGCAACCGCTCCCCTGTAGCCATGCTCTCTCTGGGTAGAAGGCGTTTGGTTCGGGTTCATGAGGCTCCTAAGCAGGGAGGGGGAAGTATCCTTGTTGGAGAACTGTAGAAAGTAAACACCCTAGACACAAGGACCGACACACTCTAAGACTCAAGTAAAAGTCAAGCTACCGAAGACTTCTATAGCCTCGTAGCGCCCACAAATAGGCCAGTGTGAAGGCGCCACCTATAGCGAGATAGATGATCTTGGCGATGTTCACCGATCCAGGCGCAAAAGCGGTGAAGCCGGTGAAAGCTGACGAAAGAGTTATCATCAGTAATCCCGCCTGACGAAGGGCGCGTTCCCCAAAGTTGCCGGCACCCATCAGCATGAAAGCCGAGAGACCTATAAGCGCCACTCCCAACATTCGTATCAACCAGAGTTCACTGGAATTCGGGTCTGCTCCGAGATTGAGCAGTTCTAGAAAAATATCGGGAATGGCTACGAGTGAGATGCTTGTGAGCAGAAAGACGGAAGCTCCAACTCTTAGAACCAAAGTAATCCGTCTCGCTAACATGACGAGAGGCTAGACCTACCCTGCCACGAGGTCTAGATGTTAAGAGTTGTTTCTGGGGGGATTTTCAAAGTGGTGCCAAATCAGGGTGCGAAATCCTCCGGATTGATTTGATCAAGGAACTCCCGAAACTTTTCGACCTCATCGTCGGCCTGATCCGGGATCTGAATACCCGCCTCTTGTAACAACTCTTCGCTGGCCAAGATTGGTGAGCCTGTCCTCAGGGCAATCGCGATGGCATCACTCGGTCGTGACGAAACAGTAATTCCTTGGTCGAGATTAATCAGCGAGTAAAAAACTCCATCCTTAAGTTCGGTCAGATGAATTGACTCCACCTTACGGTCGAGGGCGCCAAGTAAATCTTTCAGCAGGTCATGAGTAAGAGGCCGTGGAGGTTGAACACCCTGCTGAGCGAATGCAATCGCCGTTGCCTCAACCGCGCCAACCCAAATGGGCAGGTATCTATCCCCGCCCATCTCTTTAAGGAGAACGATTGGTTGGTTAGAGGGCATCTCTACTCGGACGCCCACCACATCGACAGCGTGGAAATCCATGGCTCTATCTTCCCTCAGCTAGGCCAGCTTTCACCAATGCTGCATGCAACCTCACGCTTAGTGAGCCTAGTTCTCGAATCACCTCTTCGGCTCTGGCTTTTGAATCGGTGTTCTTTTGTTTGAGCAATGGGGTGACGATTTGTTCGATTAATCCAATTTCACGATCAGCGGCAGTTTTAAAAGCGCGCAGATGACGACCTTCTATGCCGAAGTTGCTCATCTCTGCGATCGCAGAAGCAATAGCTAGCGCGTTGGCATCGTAGAAACGACCACGCGGTGCAATCACTCCGTAACCCTCAACTTCAACGAGTTGCTCATCCGAAAGCCCAGAAGATGCTAGAAGTTCATCTCGCGAGAGGCGAATGTCTGAGCGATCGGAGAAATCTGTTGGCGCATCGACTGCGGCTAGTCGAACCGTAGGCAAGGTGCCGGGTGTTGCCGGCGGGGTGAGCCCACGATCGAGTGCGTCAAGATTTTCCTTAATCACTTTGAGCGGAAGGTAAGCATCACGTTGTGCTAACAAAACATATCTAAGTCGCTCAAGATCACTAGTTGTGAACTTTCGATAACCACTTGGTGTTCGCTGTGGATCAATCAAACCTTCGGACTCAAGAAAGCGAATCTTGGAGATCGTCACATCCGGGAATTCTGGTCGCAACTTACTGAGTACTTCACCGATGCTGAGATAGGCCCGGGCTGGAACGCTCATATCACTCTCACCTTCACGTTGAGGGCAACGCTATTGAGCCGAGCCTTGAAGGTCAAGCCGAGCTTTACCCAGTTTTCAGGCTGGTATGGACTCCTCATCCCGAAATAAGGAGGGTGTATCCCGCAGAATCAAGGAGTGAGGCGTCGCCTGCACTCTTCACTTTTGCAATCCAACCGTCGTGGTACGGATCTTGATTGATTCGCTCTGGTGCGCTATTCAAGGATTCGTTTACTTCGAGAATTTCTCCGCCGACTGGTGCAAAAATTTCAGAAACGCTCTTTGTTGACTCCACTTCGCCACATACCGCTCCGGCCGATATTGACATGCCGACTTTTGGCAACTGTATGTAAACGATGTCACCAAGGGCTGACTGGGCATAATCTGTGATTCCAAAAGTTATAGTTCCATCGCCATTATCTGAAACCCATTCGTGTTCTTTGGTGTATCTCAGATTCTCTGGAACTGAACTCATGACTCTCCTACTTCTCAGGGGGCTGGCAGACTATAACCTCGAACTCAGAGCCTGAACAACCGCACGAGCGCCATGGATAGCGTAGAAGATACCGGTGACCAAATAGAGGGCTATCCCCCAACTTGAGAATGCCCAACCGAATATGAAGGCAAGGTCGGAGATCCATCTCTCTTCAATCCTGGTAAGTAGAAGAAGTGGAAATGCGTAGAGAAGATTGAAGGTTGCCGCCTTGCCGAGGTAGGTCACTTTAAAAGGTGCGATAGCAAATCGCCGCATGACGATGAGCAATCCACCCAAGAAGAGATCGCGAAGGAGAATCAGGACGACGATCCATGATGGCATGAGGCCAAGTTGGAGAAATGAAAGCAGGATTGCCAGGATGTAGAGGCGATCAACTGCGGGGTCTAGGAGTTCACCGATTCTGCTCCCCTGATTGAAAGCCCGTGCAATTTTTCCATCGAGATAATCGGTGGCGCCGGCTACAAAGAGCAGGCCCACTGCCATTCCAAAACGCTCGTTTGTGATCAACCAGAAATAGACCGGTATGCCAAGCAATCTCAGGAGAGAGAGCAGATTCGGGATGGTCAGAATTTTCATCTCAGTCATAACTGATCAACCCTTCTAAAATCGCGCAGACTTCAAGTTGTCGGGACGGCGGGATTTGAACCCGCGACCACATGACCCCCAGCCATGTGCGCTACCAAGCTGCGCTACGTCCCGTGCTTCTCGCCCATGCTACTTCGTTTCCGAATTGAGGAGCTACTGCCCACGCTCACTCTCCCTTACACGTATGGAGATGCGAATCGGGCTCCCTTGAAAACCAAATTCCTCCCGCAACCGCCGCTCGATGAAGCGACGATACGAAGCTTCGATGAAGCCTGTGGCAAAGAGGATAAAGGTGGGAGGTGAGATCGCTGCCTGTACGCAATACTGAATCTTGGCCTGCTTGCCACCGCGAACAGGAAGCGGGTTCTCGGCAACAATCGAACCGATGAAAGCATTGAGCCTGCCTGTGGGAACTCGCAGCTTCCACGAGTTCAAAGCTCGCTCGATTGCAGGGGCTAGACGGTCTTTATGCCACCCCGTCTTGGCTGAGAGGTTGATTCGTTCCGCCCACAGGACTTGCTCAAAGGCTCGTTCACTCTCGCGCTCGAGTTGGAGGCGGCGCTCTTCATCGACCAGGTCCCATTTGTTCATCACTATCACGATCGCTTTACCTGACTCCTCAATCATGGAGATGAGGCGCAGGTCCTGTTCGGTGATCACATTGGAGGCATCGATCAGCAATAGCCCCAGATCGGCTCTATCGAGCGCCTTCTCAGTTCGCAGAATCGAGAAGTAATCAGCTCCTTCATCTTGGTGGGAACGACGTCTTATTCCTGCAGTATCAATCAGGCGCACTTCTCGCCCGTCCAAGTTAACAATCTCGTCAATCGGGTCTCGAGTCGTTCCAGCCGTCGAATCAACGAGCGCACGATCGGAGCCGACAAGTGCATTGAGAAGACTCGACTTACCAACATTCGGCTTTCCAAGGATTGCCAGACAATCCATATCATCTCGAACTTTGCCTTTACCAATTTCAGGAAGAATTCCAACAAGTGTGTCTAAGAGATCACCACTTCCACGACCATGGAGTGCAGAGATGAAATGTGGCTCTCCCAGACCTAAATTCCAGAGTGCATAGGCGTTCGACTCGTCGCCCTCGTTATCAACCTTGTTTGCAACGAGAAATACCTCTTTGCCAAATTTACGGATGAGGGCAATCATCTCTTCATCCTCAGTGAGAGCACCTGTTTGGGCATCCACAACGAAAAGGACCAAATCGCAGTCTTTGATTGCGCCAATCGCTCTTTCTGCAATGTATTGATCGATACCAGTAGCGCTTCGATCCCAACCACCCGTATCAACCAAAATGAAATCACGTGAGTTCCATGAGGCGAGGTGTTCGACAACATCGCGAGTTATTCCAGGGCGATCTTCAGTAATCGCATCCGCTCTTCCGGTGAGGCGATTGATAAGACTCGACTTGCCAACATTAGGACGACCTACCACGGCAACTCGCGGCAGACCTAATACACCAGCCTCGCGCAGAAGGTCCCAAATGTGATTGATCGTCTCTTCTAGATTCATATCAGAGGAATCAACAACCACGCAGTCGCTAGCAACTGTAAGTGGTGAAATCGCTCGACTTGAATCCTTCTGATCGCGTTCTGAAAGGTTGAGGGCAGTAACTGATCTACTTTCTAGTCCCATCTCTGTGCTCCGTCTTGAAGCTCGCGCGCTGATATCAGCTTCCAAATAGACCTTCAAATCGGCTTCCGGCATCACTACTGAACAAATGTCACGTCCCTCCACAACTATTCCACGAGTTGCTTTGTCGATTAAATGACGTTGCAATCCAAAAAGAAACTTGCGCACAAGGGCATTTGCAGCAACTTCACTTACACGTGCGGTGACAGACTCATCTCTAATAGACGAAGTTGAGTCAACTCCATCGATCACGAACTTTTGTTCTTCAGGGTCGGTAGAGACAGAGAAAAGATGTTGATCAAGATTCGCAAATAGTTGGTCAGTGCCTTCGTGTGATCCTCTCATTGCGAGAAGAGTCACCATTCTGTAAAGAGCACCAGTATCAAGATATTGCCAGCCACCGCGACGAGCTAGACCCTTCGCAGTGGACGATTTACCAGACCCACTGGGGCCATCAATTGCAATCTTTATCAAGATTCACTTCTTCTCTTTGAAGTAAAAAACAAAACTAGAATCAATCAAAGCTTTATCCAAGGTATTTTCTTGATCCGGACTTATTGACACGGTCAACAATCCTGTTTCCTGAGCTGGACTATGTTCAAGAGAAATGTCCTCGATGTTGATGGAATGCCGATGACAAATATCAAAAATCCTCGCGAGTGCTCCTGGTTGATCTGGAACAACTATCTGACATTGAGTGTAGTTGCGCGGAATAGCGCCATGTTTTCCGGAAATCAATGATCGTCCATTTTTTCCTTCAGTGAAAAAATCTTCGATAGTACTTTCATCTCTCACCTCAATTGCTTGCTTAAACCGTCCCAATTCTTGAATCAGCGATTGCAAGGTTTGCGTAACTGCTTCTTCGTTCACGCGAAGTATCTCGACCCAAAGTTTCGCATCCGAATCCGCCAAGCGCGTCATATCTCGTAAGCCCTGGCCGGCCAAAGAAGCGCGCGATCCCCATTTCCCAGCCTTGGAAGCAAGCACCGTGCTCAGTACCTGCGGCAGATGGGAAGTTGTAGCCAAGAGCTCGTCATGCTCCTGTGCGCTCATTCGATATGGGGTGGAGCCGAGTGACAGGATCAAATCCTCGACCGCGCGAAGTACACCCTCGGGATTCTCTTGTAGTGGTGAAACAATCCAAGCGCGGTTGAGGAAGAGGTCCGCTCTTGCGGCAGAAGGACCGTTAACTTCACGACCAGAGATCGGGTGAGAGAGCACGATACGACTTAAATCCACCGATAAATCACGAAGTTCCAGTTCAAGATTAGTCTTTGTACTGGAAGTTTCTACAACTATCGATTCGGGGTAGAGAACCTGCTGTTCCTTTATCACCCTAGCTGTGGCACTCGGTGGGACAGCTACGATGACCATGGAGGGATTTTCCTCGACCCTTGACCATCTCCCCATCAGAGCTCGACTCAGGCCCTGCGATTGAGGATTCACATCCAACATAGAAACCGGATGTCCTAGCTCGACCACCTTCAGTCCGATTGAAGTGCCGATCAATCCTGCACCGACAATGCGAATATGAGATTTCATCGCTACTACTGGGCTAAGTCTTTTCGAAGATCTCTTGTGGCCCCTAGGTAGACGTGTTGAATCTCTGATCTCTCTTGAGCGGTTTCAACATGCATCAAAACACGGACAACTCGAGGCATTCCTCCTGGTACGCCAATTTCTTGAGCGCAGATAAGAGGCACATCCCCTAACGGAAGTGAACGGGCAGAGGCAGCGGGAAAGTCAGCATTGAGATCAGGAGTGGCAGTGAATAGGACAGAAATGATGCAGTCGTAACTCAACGAATTGAGCTCAACCATTGCCTCAATCAGCACCGGAACTTCCCTTGAGAGTGCCTCGGGCGAATTCTCAGAAATCTGAACCGCACCTCGAATCCCACGAACTGGCATGGGGTGAGTCTACGTTGATTCATGAGTCAAACGCGGGAAGTGAAAACTCGTCGAATAGCCCAATAGTTTTAGCAATTAACAGTTTTATCTATTTTATTGAAGCATCTCTCTGACGCGCTGGAAGAACCTAACCCGGGATGGAATCTCTATAAATCGACAATACGTGAATCAATTGCGCCTAAAAATATCGATAAATATCTATTCTCCATTGTCGAAATAATCTCTGAACATATATATCGATAAACAGTTATAACGTTAAATGGTTAAAATGTTTAATGTATTCAACGACTAACTAATAAACCTTTTCATCTTTCTTGAGATAACGCCACTCTCCCTCTCGAAGTGAACCCAGTTCAATTTTGCCGATCCGGGTTCTTAGAAGTCTTTCAACTCGATGGTCCAGGCGCTCCATGGCTCGCCGAATGACTCTGTTACGTCCATCTTTGATAACGAGCAGAATACGATTTGGCCCAGTCCTTAACACTCGAGTTGGTTTGAACTCACCATCATCAAGTTCGACTCCAAGGCGCAACTGGTCGATTTCTTCCTTGGAAATATGAGACTCCAGGGAGACGATGTACTCCTTATCAACCTCGTATTTCGGGTGGATCAACCTCTGGGCAAAAGCTCCGTCGTTGGTGAGGATGAGTAGACCCTCACTTTCGCGGTCTAATCGCCCCACATGAAACAAACCCCTATGCGGCATTGAGGAAGTGAAATCAACAAGCGATTTTTCACCGGACATACTAGACAAAATGCCTCTTGGTTTATGGAATGCAATCATAACTTTAGATTTTTCTGTCAAAATAGTTTTACCATCAATCTCAACTTTATCGTTTATCGGATTAACCAAAAGGCCTTTTTCCAACATGGTCTTTCCATTGACACTTACGCGACCTTCCTCAATAAGAAGATCCGCACCTCTACGACTACTTATCCCCGATGATGCTATGAATTTGTTAATCCGAATCACTCGGTGAGGGTAGCAATAACCTCGTCTAAACCATCACGATCAGGCAGAAGAGGTGCAATTGGAGGAAGATCGCTGAGCGCGTTGAGCCCCAACCGCTCAAGGAAGAGCCTGGTGGTGCTATAAAGAACGGCGCCGGTTTCGTATTCGATCCCTACCTCTTCCACTAGGCCCCTGGTGGCCAGTGTCTTCATCACTGCTTCGACATTCACGCCTCGAATGGCAGAGACTCGTGCGCGCGAGACCGGTTGTCGATACGCGATGACTGCCAACGTTTCAAGAGCAGCCTGGGTGAGCCTGGCGGGCTGACCTTCAACCACGAATCTCTCCACAAAGGCAGCCTGGGCGGGATCTGAGTAAAACCTCCATCCTCCGGCCACCTCTCGAAGCTGAAAACCTCGCTTTGCCGTTAGGTATTCATCACGCATAGCTCTTAGGGTCCCCTCCGCCTCGTCGAGGGGTATCTCGAGGATTTGAGCCATCACGCTCACAGAAACGGGTTCTTCCGAGACCATCAATATGGCTTCAAAGGCGCTTCTAACCTCTTCATTCATCAGCGGATACCTCGTCACTCGACTCAATCGGTCGATCAAACTCGTCCGAGATGGTGACCATTGAGCTCTCGTCCCCGAGCCATTCGACAGTTAGGTCACCAAGCGCGATTAACTGTTGGAAGCGGATCACTCCTTCACGGAAGAGCTCTAATAGAGCCAAGAACCTGGCAATCACGACTAGCTGCGAGGGTGCGTCCGCGGCAATCGCCCGAAATGTCATGATTTTCATTCTCTTCATCTTCGCAATCAACCTCTGCCCTTCCTCCGCGACCGAGACCAAAGGCAGATGTAGGTGAGCCGTCGAGAAAGTGAGTTCGTCTCGTGGGGAGAGAGCACGCTCGGCCAGTGCCGCAAACCGATCCGGCGATACCCCAAGGATGACCTCAGGGAGAAGGTCAGCTAGGTGTGGTTCCAAAGAGACTGCCCTCGGGTAGGACCTTTCGGCCTCAACAATCTTCTCCTCGAGAAGACTCGCTATCTGCTTAAAGGCTCTGTACTGAAGCAAGCGTGCGAACAACAAATCACGCGCCTCAAGTAGAGCCAGATCTGATTCATCATCAACTTCGCCGCTGGGAAGTAACCTCGCAGCCTTCAAGTCAAGGAGAGTCGCAGCGACAACGAGAAATTCTGTTGCTTTCTCGAGATCCCAACCTTCACCCTCTAGTTCAAGTTTACGGATGTATCCGATGAACTCATCGGTGACAGTTGCAAGCGCCACCTCGGTGACATCCATCTTATGTTTCGCAATGAGTTGCAACAGAAGATCGAATGGGCCGTCGAAATTCTCGAGGCGGACGTGAAAGCCCGGAATCAGGGAGTCGGGAGCTGTTGCCACATCCATGGTGTTAACTTACTTGAGTCGTGGCGTCTTGCGTGGAAAGGGCGACACCAATAGGCTTCGAGAAAGTTGTTAGAGAGGTATCTCGATTGAGTGCTAAATCGACTTTCCAAGAAGATGATGTAACCACCACATCTTCTGTGCTCGGCAAGAAAACCCGCATCTTCAAGGAACCTGCTCCTCTTGCAGTTCATGGCAACGCTGCAATCATCTCAGTGGTGAATCAAAAGGGTGGCGTTGGAAAGACCACTACCACTATCAATCTCGGTGCGGCACTAGCGGAACTTGGCCGACGAGTTCTTCTCGTAGATTTCGATCCACAGCATTCGCTATCAGTCGGCCTCGGCGTATCGACAAGAAATCTTGAAGGATCCATTTACAACTTGATGCTGGACGAATCGACAAAAATCGAAGACTTCCTTTTAAAGACAAATGTTCCTGGCATGGACATGATTCCAAGCCACGAAGATCTAGCCGCTGCTGAAGGTGCTCTAGTGTCAGTCATCGCTCGTGAGAAAGTGCTCAAACGAGTACTCGATTCGGTATCAGATTATTACGATGTTATTTTGATCGACTGCCAGCCGTCTTTGGGACTTCTGACAATCAACGCCCTCACTGCTTCTAAATACGTGATTGTCCCGCTCGAATGTGAATATTTTGCGCTTCGCGGTGTTGCCCTTCTTGTCGACATCATTGGCAAGGTGCAGAAGAACACCAATCCCGATCTGGAGATGCTTGGCATCCTTCCAACTCTTTACGACCGAAAGACTGTACATAGCCGTGAGGTGCTAGAACGAATCTTGGAGGCATTTCCCGAAAAGGTATTTGACACCATTATTTCTAGAACTGTTCGATTCCCAGAAACCACAGTCGCAGGAGAGCCAATCACCACATTTGCAAGCAGTTCCGCCGGGGCCGCGGCATATCGCCGTCTTGCCCGCGAGATAGTTTCTATGGGAGTTGCAAAAGATTCTCCGGTATCCAACCGACCAATAGCTAGCGCAGGAGGCATCTGATGAGTCGCCGAGTGACACTTCCCGGAGCGGATGAACTTTTTCGCAAAACTACGCTTGCTGCGGTTCCTTCGGTCGAAAGCGACGTTGTAGCAGAAACTCCAGCACCAAATCCAGTTAAGGCGCCTAAGGCGAAAGGTGTTCGGACCACTGCGAGGCGAAAGCCGAATAATCTCGATCGAGTTCCTTCGGGTCGCGAGCGACACGATGAGAAGATCACGGTCTATCTCTCCCCTGACGAGCTATTCGATTTGGAACAAGCGCGACTCTTACTTCGAGGAGATCTCGGTCTCGCAGTTGACCGCGGAAGAATTGTCAGAGAGTCGCTCGCAATCATCATTGCTGACCTCGAGAGTAAGGGTGATCAAAGCATCATCGCTCGGCGTTTGCGCGGTCGCTAGAGTCGCAACCATTGCCCTACCGGGCTCTTGGATGGCTCTCGCTGAAAGCTTCTCTTAGCGCGTCACGCGTCACCATCGTGTAAATCTGCGTCGTTGTTACATTTGCATGACCAAGAAGTTCCTGCACAGATCGAACGTCGGCTCCATTCTCGAGTAGGTGAGTCGCGAAGGAATGTCTTAACTGGTGCGGTGATACTGCTTCCTCTAACCCAGCGCGCTTTGATGCTTCTTGCAGCATATGCCAAATACCCTGTCGAGTAAGCCTTTCACCATGATGGTTAAGAAAAAGAGCGGAAGTCGTCTTTGAGCCTCTCAAAACAGGTCGAGATCTAACCAAATACTTCTCGATCGCCACTACGGCGTAGCCTCCTACAGGAACGAGTCTCTCCTTTGACCCTTTCCCAAGAACCCTGATGAAGCGCGCGGAAGACTCTCGTTCTCTCGTTCGAAAATCCGCGACTTTCAAACCCACCAATTCGCTGACACGAAGTCCCGCAGAATAGAAAAGCTCAATAATCGCTCGGTCACGGAGGCCATTTACGTCCTCCCTGCAACCCTCAATCAGTGAAGTGACCCTCGCGAGAGTCAGCGCCTTAGGAAGGCGCTTGGCCGGCAGCTTTCGCTGATGCGGGACCAGGAAAATCTCACTATCGGTTCGGCGAAGAAACTTCGAGTAGCCGCGGAGGGCGCTGATGGCGCGCGCGATAGATAGCGGAGACAGTCCCAGTTTGTGAAGATGAATGAGGAAACGGTCATAGCCTTCTTCCGTGAAAGAAGGTTCGAGTTCGAAGAACTTCCTGAGATCTGATCTATAGGCCAGCAATGAATTTTTGCTTAGTCCGCGCTCCACTTGAAGATGATTGAGGAATCTTTCTGCGGTTGCTGGAAGATTACTGCTCTCCATTTCGCCTCAAAGCAGCATCGATAAGTCCAGCGAAGAGAGGGTGAGGACGCGTCGGTCGCGATTTGAATTCAGGGTGTGCCTGGGTTCCGACGTAGAACGGGTGTTTTGCTTGATCCATCTCCACAAACTCGACAAGTTCGCCATCTGGAGACAGGCCGGAGAAAACCATTCCGGTCTCCTGGATTGGCTCTCGATACTGGTTATTGACTTCGTAGCGGTGACGATGCCTTTCGCTCACCCGAAGCGACCCATAGCAGTTGGCAACCACTGAACCTTCAGCCAAAACAGCATCGTAAGCGCCCAAACGCATAGTTGCTCCCATGTCGCCATCCCCCGCAACTATCGCCCTCTGATCCACCATAGTGCTTATCACTGGATGCGATGTGCTTGGATCAAACTCGGATGAATTGGCATCCTTGAATCCGGCGAGATTTCGGGCCGCTTCGATAACCATGCACTGCAGGCCAAGACACAATCCCAAAGTTGGTATGCCACCTTCACGAGCGAACTTCAAGGCACCTAGCTTCCCTTCAATTCCTCGTACACCGAATCCACCGGGAACGCAGATCGCGTCGACATTCCCGAGCGCCGCTTTGGCACCCGTTTCAGATGCGCAGTCATCGCTCACCACCCACTTGATCTCAACTTTTGCGCGGTGAGCAAAACCACCTGCCCTTAGCGCCTCCGTAACCGAAAGGTAGGCGTCTGGTAAATCTACATACTTCCCAACTAAAGCCACGCGAACTCTCCGTTTGGGGTTGTGCACTTGATCCAAGAGTTCATCCCACTCCCCCCAAGCCACATCCCGAAACGGCATACCCAGCCTTCTTACTACATAGGCATCCAAGCCCTCTCTATGAAGGACTTTTGGTATGTCGTAGATTGAAGGAGCATCAACAGCAGCTACGACTGCCTCTTGATCAACATCGCACATTGAAGAAATTTTTCGTTTGACACCCTCTGGAATTTCTCGGTCTGAACGGATCACGATTGCATCCGGGGTTATTCCGATACTTCGCAAGGCAGCAACTGAATGTTGCGTTGGCTTGGTTTTTAACTCACCCGACGGCCCGATATACGGAACTAACGAAACGTGAAGATAGAAGACATTCTCTCGACCAACTTCTTGTCGAATCTGTCTGGCGGCCTCAAGGAAAGGAAGTGACTCAATATCGCCAACGGTTCCGCCGATCTCAGTAATAACAACGTCAACGTCATGGCCGTCCAGGGCAAGCATTCTGGACTTAATTTCATTGGTGATGTGAGGAATCACTTGAACGGTATCGCCAAGATACTCACCGCGACGCTCTTTCGCTATAACTCGTGAATAAATCTGTCCGGTCGTAACATTCGCCGACCCCTGAAGGTTGTTATCAAGGAATCTCTCATAATGACCGATATCCAAATCAGTCTCTGCGCCGTCTTCCGTGACAAAAACTTCGCCATGTTGAAAGGGATTCATTGTTCCTGGATCAACGTTGATATACGGGTCAAGTTTTTGCATCGTGACTTTCAAGCCACGCGCGCGCAATAACCGACCAAGCGAGGAAGCGGTCAATCCCTTGCCCAGACTTGAGGCGACTCCACCGGTAACAAAGATATGTTTCGTCACGTGAACACTCACGGGAGAGAAACTTATCATCTAGCCAGAGAAAACACTTAATTCATTCGGATCGGGCGTGTTCAAGGAGGGAGCGCGCGTGTAATAGCGCTGCGGCGTTTTCCACCTCGCCCGACAGCATTCTTGCCACCTCTTTTTCGCGTTCATCCCCGGAAACCTTGCCAACCGATGAGTGAACGAATTCTTGGTTTGCACTCTTCGTGATGACGAAATGATTATCTGCCCAAACCGCAACCTGTGGCAGATGTGTCACAACTATGATCTGGCGGCTTTTCGCTAGCTTCGCTATTCGCGCGCCTACGACATTAGCTGTTTCTCCTCCGATACCAGCGTCCACTTCATCAAAGATGATTGCTGAAGGATTTCGATCCGAAACGAGTGCAAGTTCGATCGCTAACATGAGGCGCGACAACTCACCTCCGCTGATTCCCTTGTTCAATGGAAGCGGCGAGACACTCTGATGTGAAGCGAACTTGAAGACAATCTCATCCAATCCATCCAGCGGCAAATCGTCAGGACTATTTACTTGAATGAGAGAGAGATCTATCGAGAAGGCCGCTCCGCCTAGTCCGAGCCCCTCAAGTTCCTTAGTGACCGCGTTCTCTATTTGCTGGGAAACTATTTTGCGGAGCTTGGAAATCTCGTCAGCCGATTCCATTGAAAGCTGGAAAGATGTTGCGATCTCCGCCTCAATCTGCGCTAGGCGTTCGTCTCCTCCTTCTAGGTCTGCAAGTAGCCCTTCAATCGACAATCCATACTCGATAAGTCTCTGAATCGTCTCTTCTTCATCAAGCCCTGCATCAGCAAGATGCGAATTCTTTTTCAAAAAACCAAGCAGTGCGGCCTTGCGTTCTCTGAGTTTGTCTAGCTCGCCAGGTTCACTTTCCAAGTTTCCGAGCAACTTGCTCATTTCATTCCGAAGATCGCTCAATTCATTCTTAGAAACAGAAAGTCTCTCTGAGATTAATCTCAGGACTTCGCTTGAGCCGCTGATGGGATTGAGAGATCGGATCGCATTCGAAATAGATGAAAGTCCACCCCTCTCTTCATCATCAAGCGCCGCTAAAGCCCCCGCTAGAGCAGACTGCCACTCTTGCACGGAATCAAGTTGCTCGATTCGCTCATTGATGCTTTCCAACTCACCAGTCTTGAGTGAAATCCTCTGCCATTCTTTTTGAAAGGCAAGCAGTTTGGCTTTGTTTGCCTCGCGATCACCCGAAGACTTTCTCAACTCAGCAATCTGTTTCAGGCGTTCTCTCAGTTCCGAAACCTTCACTCTGAATTCGGCAGTTCTTAAAGCCAACTGATCGTCTGATAAATCGACCACTCTTCGTTGGTATGTGGGCGACAGGAGCTTCTGATTACTACCTTGGCCGTGGATGGAATAGAACTCATTCGCAAATTTGGAGACTGTTCCGGCAGTTGATAGCGAGCCACCTACCTGTGCCCGATTCTTCCCATCCCGTGAGACTGATCTCGCCAGCACAATCTCTCCATCATCAACGGCAGGCTCGTGCTCAGAGACAAGTTCAGCTATCGTTTCCGCATCGATCTCATCCGTATGAACAATGCAGGCTACTGATAGTTTCTCAGCTCCAGCACGGATGAAATCAGAGTCAGCCTTTTCACCGGCCAAAAGTCCTAAGGCGGTCAGGATCATTGTTTTGCCGGCGCCAGTTTCTCCGGTTAGAACATTGAAGCCATTGCCCAGCTCTAGCGTTGCAGACTCAATTACCCCGAGGTTGGCGATCGATATTTCCCTGATGGAACGCTTGTTACTTGCCACGCCATCCCTCAACTGGAAGCCTGAACTTGGCAACAAGACGATCCGTGAATGGGGAGTCATCAAGATGGGCTAGTCGGACTGATTCTCCCGAAGCGGTTAAAGAAACGCGGTTACCTTCTTGTAAAGCAACACGCCTCAATCCATCGGCGCTCAAGAGCGCAGCGTCACTCTCAACATCAATTTTGATAGTCGAGTTCGGAGAAATCACCATCGGCCTTGAATAGAGGGCATGAGCCGCTAATGGAAGGAGTACTAAAGCCTTGACGTCGGGCCAGACAACGGGCCCACCTGCTGAAAATGCGTAAGCCGTCGAGCCTGTCGGAGTGGCAGTGAGCACCCCGTCACAACCCCACCGCGATAGCGGTCTGTCATCTACTTGCACAAAGAGTTCGACCATCGCTGGTTCGGCACTCTCAACGACCACTTCGTTAAGAGCGAAACCATGGGCTACCACCTTCTCGCCATCAACTACTTGATATCCAAGCGTCAGGCGATCTTCCGTCGAGTAGCTCTTAGTAGCTATACGCTCGATTAAATCCCGGGCAGCAGGACGGATGAGCTGTGCTAGAAATCCAACATGGCCAAGGTTCAAACCCAGAATGGGTATTGATGTTCCGCGGACAAGTTCTGCCGCACGGAGCATCGTCCCGTCCCCGCCAAGAACCACACATATCTCAATATTCTGCTTCTTGAGATCGGTTAGGTGCTCCGAGCCAGGCAGAGCAACCTGCGAATTTGTGACAAAATCAAAGCGATTCTTTCCATATTCGATTAACTCTCTCGCTGTTGAAAGAGCTTCACTTCGTTCTGGATGAACGACGAGCAGTATCGCCGGGTGATTGTTCACGAAGGCCCTTTCTCAATAGCTAACGCAAGGTCGGATTCTCTCAGTTCTTCGGCATCGCGGCGAAGCCAGAGAAAGAACTCCACATTGCCAGATGGTCCAGGATGACGGCTAGCCACTACTCCCGCAACACCCCAACCATTTTTCCATGCTGCTTGAGCGACATCGCGCACAGTCTCAGCCCGTAGGGCCGAATCTCTCAAGACCCCACCTTTCGGTAGGCGTTCCTTTCCTATCTCGAACTGCGGCTTAACCAAGAGGAGCATCTCTCCACTTGGCTCAACCAACTCGTTGAAAATTGGAATCACCGATCTGAGCGAGATGAACGAGAGGTCAGCGACCAGCAAATCGACTCTACTGTCGATCTCATCCAGTTTCAGTTCCTTGATATTTCTTCTGTCGAGAATTTTGACCTGTGGATGTTGTTGAAGCCGCCAATCGAGTTGTCCGTATCCAACATCTACGGCATAGACGAACTTGGCGCCACTTCTTAGGAGAACGTCTGTAAAGCCGCCAGTAGAGGCACCAGCATCGATGACTCTTTTGCCTTTCGGAACTATCTCAGGCAGATCATCGAGAGCGCCTCGCAACTTCAACCCACCTCGGGATGCGAAACGGGAGACTTCTTCATCGATGATGAGCGAGTCATTTTCAAGAACCTGTCTGGCGGGCTTTGTGACAACTATTCCATTTACTCGTACGTGGCCCGACTCGATGAGAGAACTTGCTTCTTCTCTAGAGCGAACTAGGTGACGTCGAACCAACTCCTGGTCGAGCCGGATTCGCATCTCAGTTGCTCTCTATCTCCTGCAATTTCCGCGATAACTCCTGATTGATGGCTGCGAATCTCACACTGTGTTCTGTCAATGGAACTGATCTGATCTCTTTGATCTCTTCCTGAATACTCTTGAGATCCATTCCCTCGTTGCTATGCATGCTCCTAGCCTAACTCGATGATCAAACAGTGCCGCTTATTTGATTGCGCACTTCGCTCCATGCCGCCAGTATTCGCTCAGATTCCTTTCGGAGTTGAGGATTTTGCATTCGCGCGAGGAGAAAGTCGCGATCTTTCTCAAGCAAGGAGACCAACGCTGCCGCTTCCTGGCCGTTGGTCAGACGAGCCCTCGCTGAAAGAATTCGCGCCTCAATAAGGCGTTCGCGCTCAATTCTTCTTGAATCTATCTCGCCAAGAATCTCCAAGGCTTTGGTGGCTCTGCCGAGACCGAGCTCCGCGGCCGCGATATCCACCAGAATAGAATCTTCACCGAGAATTCGATGTGCCGCCCGAAGCGTCGTTTTAGCTTCTTGGAAGTTGCCTTGCTTGAGCGCAATTTTTCCAGCGTATTCTCGAACGACTCCTACCCGACCTGCTCTCGCGACTGCACTCTTTGCGTATCTCGCTGCGCTTACGAGACTCTCGGTACTACCCTCATCAAGAAATCGAATAACCATCAATATCTCTTTACCAACTATCTCTGAATTTTCTGGAGATAGTGCACGCAACCCTGTCTTCACTTTGCTGGGAAGAGCTTTCACATCCAAGTCGTCAGGCAACGGTGGATTGTCAAAGATTCGTCTCGGCCGCGAGTCTTCTCGAGATACTTTCCGCAAATCACTACGTCGATTACTGCCACTGCTTCGCTCTGGTGGACGCGATCGCTGGTTTCCTGAACTTCTGTCTTCTCTGGGTTTTCTAGAATGAGACCTTCCCGAGTTGGGCTTCGTTGATGTATGGGACCTCGAATCGCTTGAACTTCCGCTTCGCCGCGGAGGACGCGAAGATTTTCCTGACCCAGAAACTGAAGAAGGGGGCCGCATAATGCAACCCCCTTCTTAGAAATAATGTCCGGCGACGTTCTACTCTCCCACACGGTCCCCCGTGCAGTACCATCGACGCTGAGAGGCTTAACTTCCGGGTTCGGAATGGGACCGGGTGTTTCCCTCTCGCTATAGCCGCCGAAACTCTATGGAGTTATGGTGGATCTTTTTGGATCCCGACCGTATCTCGGGAACCACACAGTGGACGCGTAGCAACTTTGTAGTTAAATCCTCGGCCTATTAGTACCGGTCAGCTCCATGGATCGCTCCACTTCCACTTCCGGCCTATCAACCCAGTAGTCTTCTGGGGGCCTTACCTGGTAAACCAGTGGGAAACCTAATCTCGAAGCGAGCTTCCCGCTTAGATGCTTTCAGCGGTTATCTCTTCCGAACGTAGCTAATCGGCAGTGCTCTTGGCAGAACAACCGACACACTAGAGGTTCGTCCGTCTCGGTCCTCTCGTACTAAAGACAGCCCTTCTCAAGTTTCCTACGCACGCAGCGGATAGGGACCGAACTGTCTCACGACGTTCTGAACCCAGCTCGCGTGCCGCTTTAATGGGCGAACAGCCCAACCCTTGGGACCTACTCCAGCCCCAGGATGCGACGAGCCGACATCGAGGTGCCAAAC
>Ga0194122_10002390_pt1 | contig 20760 bp, 20 predicted proteins | sample TA2MahCa10mmetaG_FD_155487 | JGI IMG/M metagenome (GOLD analysis project Ga0194122, IMG submission 155487) | Freshwater microbial communities from Lake Tanganyika, Tanzania - TA2015021 Mahale Deep Cast 10m | ecosystem: Environmental > Aquatic > Freshwater > Lake | place: Tanzania: Lake... | reverse complement strand
TGACCGGTGCTGATCTGGATATCCCCGATGGTGGAGCCTGAGGCGAGGGTAGATAACCCTGTGACAGCGAGAGTCCCCGCTATGAGCGTATTTCCGTTATTGGAGTCTACGGAGAACTTCGAGACACCTGCGGTGGTCTTTACTTCGAAGGTCTTATTGTCACCCTTGACGGTGGTGTTTCCATTAAGGGTGGTGCCGCCGTTGACCACGAGGTTGCGGGTGACTACGAGGTCTTGACCGACAGAGAGGTCAAGACCGACCGAGGTGTTATTGGAGAGAGTCCAAGTAGCGGTGGCGTTTGTCCAATCGAGGGTAGATGTAGTGGCAGCACCTGTCTTAACAGCGACTACGCGGGCATTTTGGGCGGGGGTAGCACCACCATCGACATCACTATTGAGGAGGATGAGGGGATCGGTGGTGGTGGTAGCGGTCTCGATGAGGAGGCTAGCGTTATTGGTGATGGTGACATCGGAGTTGAGAGTGGATGCGGCATCTACCGAGAGGGTTGAAGTGGTAGAAATAGCACCTGCGGCAGAAATAGATGCCGTGGGAGCCCCGAGGTTAGCCCCTACGGAGAGTCCATCTACGCCCTGAACATTATGGGTGAAGACGAACTTATCTGAGACTTCCTCCCAACTAAACGAAGAGGGGTCTTCGGCCCCTCTAGTGACGGAGATGATAGTAGCGGAGGCTTCCTCACCTGCTCCTGTGAGTTCGGAGTTGATGACGAGGGCGGCGGTGGCGGGGGAACTCTTAATGGATAGATTGTCATCGAGGGTGGTGATCCCTGTGACTGCTAGGGTTCCTGCGATAGATGTATTTCCGTTATCGGAGTCTACGGAGAACTTCGAGACACCTGCGGTGGTCTTAACCGCGAGGGTGGAGTTATCGGCTTGGAGGGTGGTATCGCCATTGACCACAACGGAGGTAGAGGCGTTGAGTGTGGCGAGGTTGAGGGTGCCTTTGGTGAGAGTGGTGGTAGCGGAGAAGTCTGTAGTGGTTCCTGTGGCGGCGTTTGCGGTACCGAGGAAGAATTGATCAGACCCTTCATCCCAATAGATAACGGCGGGGTCTTGTGTGGAGCCTCTAGTGAAGACGAAGCCTGCATCGGTGGAGGCGGTGGGATTAGCGGAGGCGTTTCGGGCGAGTTCGATAACGGGGTCTTCAACGGAGAGGTTATCCGTATTGACGGTGGTGGTGGTGCCGTTAACGACTAGATTTCCTGTGACCGTGAGATTTCCATCCACGCCGAGGTCTTGACCGACAGAGAGGTCATTTGCGATGGTCACATTATCGGGGAGTCCGATGGTGACGGAGACACCTGCCCCTACATCAGCGGAGACGACAACGGTCGTTTGATTTTCAACATTAGAGAGTGTGAGAGTCTGACCGAGGGCGAGGGTATCGGAGGTGGTGCCATCGGTGATCGTGACAGAAGGGTTAGCGAGTTTGGCGTTGGTGACATTCGCGTTAGTGATATTAGAGGTGACAACGGAGTCTGTGGTGAGTGTGACGACACCTGTATTGGTGATGGTGACATCGCCTGAGAGGGTCACATTCTTCCATTTGTCGTCATTTGCCCCTGCGTCATTATCATAGATGAGAATTTGGGCATCGGCGGGGTCTACGATGAAGGTGTCTCCGAGTTCAGAGAGCATGATCTCGGAGGCACCTGCGGAGTCTACATAATGTTTGGTGGCCACATCTTGGGGGCCAGTGGGGTTGGCGACATTGATTAATCTGACTGTGGATTCGCCCTCACTATCTGCAAAGCTGACGGTGGCATCAGGGTTGAAGTCGATATTGGAGAGATCGACACGGGCGGTTTCAGTCCCACCTGCGGTAGCTCCATCATGGACGCGGATCGACTTCCTATCGGTATCGACCGTAATCTCACCTATTGCACCGATGAACCCATTATTTTCAGCCGATGTGCCTCTTCTAAGTTGGACTCTACGAACAGACATGGTGTACTCCTCTAGCTAATCTATTGACTATCTAGAGGCTATAAAACTACTATTAGGAAACTAGTACACCATAGTCTTCATGGGAATAAACAACAACATCATTGAAGCCTGTGCCGTTCCAATCGGTGGCATAATCTGTAGAGGGAATAAAGACGGAGCTAACTTGTCCGTAGTCGATAGTTTCGATGACTCTTCCAAAGACGATAAGATCGGCTACAGCATTTACATTTTGTTGAGTGGGAGTACTGAGTAGAAGTATTTCATTGGGGTTTATGCCGACATTATAATCGGCAGCTGTGCCGAGGAGGGTGGGGACTAGTTTATTTAAGCCCCCATCCGTGGAGTACCTGAGTATCTGATTATGTATTGATGGAGCGGCGTGTACATCTGTTAAATCGGATGTCTGAATGGATAGTGCGATGTCTATTTTGTTATTTAGGTCATCATAAGAGAAGTCTAAAGAAGTAACCCCTATGTGTGTTCCATTATCCAATGCTGTAGCGGTTATGCTTCGCACTTGATCGGCGGTTAGTCCACCATCAGGGGCGGAAACTACAAACCCTCCTGCACCTCCATTAGCGGTTTCATCCCAAAGGATGGTGTTCCCATCCACTATCCCTGCAAGGTTTACATCGGAGTGAAGTCCAATAGAACCAAGGGCAGTCAAACTTACACCTGAAACTGCGGGCAGTCCTGTATCACCAAGCACAGGGATTTGTCCGTTCTCTGTCCCTACATCATAAGCACTCGCTGTTCCAAGACCATTCACCACATCCTGTATCTCACTATCCAATATGAAGTCGGCATTGGAGAGTGATGTAGCTCCCCCTAGATAGTTAGACCCTACAGGGGCTGTGTATGAGCCATCTATTCCTAACCCTGCTCCAAGTTGTGTATCATCTAGTTCAGATTGGATATTCTCTTCAATCCCTGTAGCTCTTAGGACTTCAGCATTAAGATTATCGGATAGTGATTTAATCTGTGTGTCTAGGATAGTATCCGCGTTAAAGAGAGAAGTGGCTATCCCTAGATAGTTAGATACGAGTGGAGCCGTGTAAGACCCATTTATGCCTAAACCTGCTCCCGCCTGCGTGTCATTTAGCTCAGATTGGATATTCCCTTCTACGCCTGTAGCTCTAACGACTTCAGCGTCTAGGTTATTGGATAAGGTTTTGATTTGTGTATCTAAGAGGGAATCAGCGTTAAAGAGAGAGGTAGCTGCCCCTAGATAGTTAGACACTACAGGGGCTGTGTATGAACCATTTGCCCCTAAACCTGCTCCCGCCTGTGTAACATCAAGTTCGGATTGGATATTCCCTTCAACCCCTGTAGCTCTAATGATTTCAGCATTAAGGTTATTGGATAAGGTTTTGATCTCTGCATCAAGGGCAAGGGTGGCATCAGCCAAGGAAGTGGAAGCGTCTAGGTAGTTAGACCCTACAGGGACGATATAAGACCCATCGGTATCTAAACCTGCCCCAAGTTGAGTCTCGTCAAGTTCAGCAAGTCCACCACCTACGGCATTGATAGCTATGTCTAGTGCTGATAGAGACGCATGGTGAGATGTGCCATTGACAAGGTAGTTATTAGATGCGTAGTTGGGTAATGATCCGTCTGCATTTAAGCCCACAGAAGATTGGATAGTATCCAATTCTGTTTGTAGATCACCTTCTACATCTGTAGCCCGATTGATTTCATTTAAGAGGGCATCATCGAGGGCTTTAACCTCGGTATCTAGGAGAGTATCCGCATTAAAAAGAGAAGTGGCTAATCGGATAAAGTTACTTGCACCATCGGCAGTATAGGTTCCATTCGCGTTTAATCCAGCCCCTGCCTGCGTGTCATTTAGCTCAGATTGGATATTCCCTTCAACCCCTGTAGCTCTTAGGACTTCAGCATTAAGATTATCGGATAGTGATTTAATCTGTGTGTCTAGGATAGTATCCGCATTAAAGAGAGAAGTGGCTCCCGCTAGATAGTTAGACACTACAGGGGCTGTGTATGAGCCATTTATGCCTAAACCTGCTCCCGCCTGCGTGTCATTTAGCTCAGATTGGATATTCCCTTCTACGCCTGTAGCTCTAAGGATTTCAGCATTAAGGTTATTGGATAAGGTTTTGATTTGTGTATCTAAGAGGGAATCAGCGTTAAAGAGAGAGGTAGCTCCCGCTAGGTAGTTAGACACTACAGGGGCTGTGTATGAGCCATTTATGCCTAAGCCTGCTCCCGCCTGAGTGTCATCTAGTTCGGATTGGATATCGAGAGTGGCGGAAGAACGAATCCAATTTGCACCGTTCCATGCGAGGATTTGTCCTGCGAGTGAGGGAGCGGATGTATCGACATCGGAGAAGTCGTTAATGGATAGGTCTCTTGTCCATTCAGTAGTGGCAAGGAGAGAGGAGTCATCAAAAGGAGGAGGGGAATCTGCGGATATAGTTCCTGTGGTGGTGAGATCGCTATTGCCAAAAGAGAGGGTGTCATTATTGGATAGAATCTCCCCTGCGGAGAGTGTGAGTTGGGCGGGGTCACCGACAGCGACAAGGACGGAGGTGGTAGTTCTTAGGGAAGATACATTTAGGGTTTGGGTAATTGGATTAAGGGGAGAGAAGTCTGTGGTGTCTTCATTGGCACCCGCAGCGGTAGCGAGGAAGAATTGATCAACCCCTTCGTCCCAATAAAAGACGGCGGGGTGTTCAGTAGAGCCTCTTGTTATGAAGATACCTGCATCTGTGGTGGCATTAGGGGCGGAATCTGCATTTGAGGCTAAATGGATAACGGGGTCGGCAATAGAAAGGCTTTGGGTATTGATTGTGGTTGATGTGCCTGTGACCACAAGGTTGTGTGTGGTGAGAGTTCCTGTAGTGGTGAGATTATTACCCACGAAGGATATGGAGCCTGAAGCGGATGTTATTTGCCCATCATTAAAGCTAATATTTGCGAGTGTATGTCCTTGAGAAGTGGAAGATAGGGCACCAACAATGGATAGATCGCCAGATATTTCTACATCACCTGCAGCATCTGCGAGGACGAGCAGGTCACCATCGGATAAATCCGTAGTGGAGAGAATGCGATTGACGAAGTTTCCGATGTTATTTTGGATAAGGACTTGATATTCTTCGGGGGGTGCGGAAATGACAACATCGGATAAATCCTTTGAAGAAAGGTTTACGGAGGCGGTGATGGTGTGAAGTAGGGCATTGTGGTCAAAAGAGATTCCTGTATGTGAAGTAGCTTCGAGTACAGCACCTACAGCATCTATTGCTTGATTATCCGTATATGTGGAGGGGGCATTTTGGGGAGTCCAAACATTCCCTGCCGACCATGTGAGGATTTGTCCAAGAGCTGGTGGGTTAGTAGAAGTATCTACATCGGAGAGATCATCAATAGAGGATGTGTCTTTTAGTAAATCGTTATTGTCTGAGAGATCGGCAGAGGACAAGAAGCTATTTTCAAATCCATTCTCGATACCTGTGTACTTCAAAACCTGTCCGACCTGAGGCATCGTGATAAGGGCATCGGTCAAATCGGATAGTTGGGTAACACCCCCTGCACCTGCGATGAGAGTGCGTACAAATTCGGCTGTAGCCACTTCCCTGCCTATAGCAACGAGTGCAGGGGTATCGGCAGTAAGAACACCACCAAAGAAATCTACATCCCCTGTGAAGGTCTGATCAGCATTAAGGCGAGCGATATTAGCGGTATCGGATAAATCTAATGAAGAAAGGGACTTATTACGGAAGGTGTTATTGGCTAGGTCATATACAAGGGTTTGTCCATTTGCTAAAGGAACCCCACCAGGGACACCTGCGAGGGTTATGATTGAGCTAGACAGAAAATCGCCTGTCTCGGCTTGGGAGGCAGTACCTAAGCCGAGGGCTGTTATTTCTTGTTGGACGAAGGCAGTCGTAGCAAGAAGGGTAGTGTCATCCCCCAAAGCCTGAGTAGTCGCTCGAACTTCACCTGTAAAGGTTTGGTTAGCATCGAGGAGGGGGATATTGGCTGTATTGGATAAATCCGAGGTAGCGAGTGTTCGATTCGAGAAAGAGGCGATGCCATCGTAGACAAGAACTTGGTTCAATAAGACGGGGGCGAGAACGCTCACATCGGATAAATCATTTAAGCCTGAGTCTGAGGCTAAGAAGTCTGAGTTATCCGATGTGGCGGCAGAGCCAAGTTCGAGAGTCGTGCGGGCTGTCGCGACATTCGCCGCCTCTATGAGAGAACGCCCAAAGACACCTATATTGGATTCTGCCCAAGTATCTACATCTGTCGTGTAGATGATCTTATTCGCCCCTGTTCCGAGATCAGAAATAGCGGCGAGGGTAGGGTCATATGCTTGGACATCGACCCCGATATCTAGACCAAGAGTAGTCCTTGCTGTACCCGCATCTGCATCATCTATGAGGCTTCGACCGAAAGCTGAGATATCCGCCTCATCCCAAGTATCTACACCTGTCGTGTAGATAATCTTATTTGCCGCTGTTCCGAGAGCAGAAATAGCGGTAAGGGTCGCGTCTTTGGGCTGATAAAGGGTATTGAGGTCGAGACTTGTTCTGACTTGAGCGGGGGTCTCAAGGGAGAATCTCACACCATCACCTACAATGAAGTGATTATCAGAGGGGACAAGACCCGCTATTTCCGTGAGCCTATGATTAAGGGGCTGATAAATAGCCCCGAGATTGAGGGCTGTTATTTCTGATTGGACGAAGGCTGTGGTAGCGATCTGAGTCGTATCATCCCCTAAACCTGCGGTAGGGGCGGTGGGTATCCCTATGAGATCGGGACTATCCAAGAGTGCGAGGTCTGCGGAATCCTGTAGGTCGCTAGAGGAAATAAGTCGATTTACGAAGTTCCCTGCACCATTATGAATCAGAACCTGATTGAGTGCGGTGGGGTTAAGTGAAACATCGGATAAGTCATTAAGGGATAGGTTAACGCTTGCGTTAATAAGGGCATTGTTATCGTCATAAGAGAAACTTATGCCCACATTAGCGGCTTGGTTATCCGTAAACAAAGCCCCCACTAGGTCTTGCACTTGTTCTGTATCTAAATCAGCCGTATCGGCTTGGGTTATTACCCCACCTACAACCTTGAGGATTTTCCCATTTACCAAACCCCCACCGAGGTCAACATCGGAGAGGGCATTGATGGAGGAGACAGCGGGTAAGAAGTCGCCTGTGTCGGCTTGAGAGGCAGTACCTAAGTCAAGGGCTGTTATTTTTTGTTGGACGAAGGCAGTCGTAGCAAGGAGATTGGAGTTATCCCCCAAAGCCTGAGTAGTTGCCCTAGTGGAACCTGTAAAGATTTGGTTAGCATCGAGGAGGGGGATATTGGCTGTATTGGATAAATCTGTAGAAGCGAGAGAGATGGAGGCTGAAATCTCAGAGTTGAGGTCATCATAAGACCATGTGACACCTCCGCCATTTACGAACATCGCACCAACGAAGTCTTCTATTTCTTCTTGGGTGAAGCCTCCGCCACCTGTTTCATCGGCTTGAGTTATTACGCCACCTACGACCTTAAGGATTTTCCCATTGACCAAAGCCCCACCGAGGCTGACATCGGATAGTGCATCAATAGATGAGATAGCGGGTAAGAAGTCTCCCGTATCGGATTGAGCGGCAGTACCGAGATTGAGGGCTGCGATATCGGAGTTGATTTGGGTACGGACGAAGGCGGTGGTAGCTGCGAGGGTCGAGTTATTATTTACGGCTTGTGTGGGGAAGGATACTGAGCCTGAGAAGGTCTGATTGGCATTGAGGAGGGGGATGTTAGCGGTATTGGATAAATCGGTGGATGAGAGAGATATAACAGCGGAAATCTCAGAGTTGAGGTCATCATAAGTCCAAGTGACCCCCCCACCGTTTACGAACATCGCCCCCACGAAGTCTTCAATCTGTTCTTGGGTGAATCCCCCGCCACCCCCGCCCCCTGCTTCATCGGCTTGGGTGATAACGCCACCTACAACCTTAAGGATTTTCCCATTAACAAGGGCTCCACCTAGATCAACATCGGATAGTGCATTGATGGAGGAGACAGCAGGTAAGAAGTCTGCGGCGTTAGAAGTGGAGGCAGAGCCTAGTCCGAGGTTTGTTCGAGCAGCGAGCTGAGAGGCAGCACCTGCGGCGGAGATTTCGGATAGGTTATTTGCTTTAAGGAGTAGAGAAGTGAGGCTAGTGGTAGCTGTGGAAGTAAGTCCAAGATTAGCACGGGCATTAGACTGAGCCTGTGCTCCTTCCTCGGCAAATTCGGACAAGTAGTTAGAGGCGATTAGATATCCGACGGGATTGGAGCCATCAATTGTGCCGACTTCATCTACGGCAACCTGCATGGCGGTGTTTACTTCTACAGGATATGAGCCGTTCCACACCACGCCATTTCTACGCACATTACCTATGGAAACGAACCCATATTGGTCTCTTGTGACCGTAAAGGTGAATCTGCCTACGGGGGTGACAACAAGATATTGTAGCGTCACGGATTGTTGGATAGCCATGATAGACCCCTGCACATTGGATAGTTCTAAGTTCAATAGAGTATTAAAAGACTATAGCTTTTCATATAGTGGGGGTGTGGAAGTGCTTTTATTTGGTTTAGGCAAAGAAAGGGGGGTAAGATATGGGTCTACCTATTATCACGCTGGAAGAAGACCCTATGCGTAACATATATTGGTCACACTTAAAGATGATGAGGGCTTGTCCTCAGCAGTATCTATGGCACAAGGGGCATCCCGATCATGATTTGGGAGCGGGAAAAGGAAACCCGAAGCCTTTACCTGATGAGAAGCGAGAGTCGGAGCATCATCAGCTTATGGGTACGGTTTTATCCAAAGTGGTGGAGGACATTTACAACCATGAGTTGTGGAAAGACCCCAAGACTTTATTGGATAAGGCATTAGAGATAGTGAGGCGGGAGTTTGTATTTGCAGAGCAGCACCACTATGTGGAGTGGACGCTGATGTCGAGAGAAGCTGCGATGGAGACTTGTTTGACGGGTGCGAGGAACTTTTTAGAGATCATGAGGGACAATAAGATGATTGGTCCCTTTGCGAAATCTGAGATGAAGATGACACCCTCGATGAATCAGTATTTCAATGTATGTGGGGTAGCGGACTTGGTGTATCGGGATAAGGAGGGTCGGGTATATATCCTTGATGGCAAGAACGCGATGACACCGATGAAGTATGAGGATTTGGATCAGTTAAGATGGTATGCGTTATGTTTTAGGCTTCAGTATGGAAAGACCCCTGATAAGCTCGGATTTTTCTTTTTTAGATATCCGAAATCTATTCCCCCTGATTCGTGGAAAGATGGAGAGTGGACGGGATTTGTGGAGGTAAAGATAGACGAGGATGACATAAAGCGTTTGGGTAAAGAAGCTATAGAGACGAATAGAGCTATCCATTTTGGTAAGTTTGAGCCTAATCCACAGCCGAAGCATTGTCGTATGTGTAAGTTTGAGAATATCTGTGAGGAGCGACAGGCACAAAAAAGACACAATGCGGCGAAGAGAGGCTTGGGGAGGTCGAATACGGAAGACCCAACGGAGGTAGGTGGTGGGGTGATTGATTTTGACATGGGTAAGAAGGGCTAGGTTTTTATAATACGACTGCACCCTTAACCATCACCTTAGGGAGGTCAAAGATGGATTTGGAGCAGTTGGTAGCGAAGAAAACTGAGTTAGAAAAGAGACGCGAGAGGCTTCTTGGTAAGATGGAAGCCGCTAGAGCCTCTTTGTCTGAATTGGATAAGAAGCTAATGGATAGAGGGATAAATCCCGAAGACCTTGAGGAAGAGATCAGTCGATTGAAGACCAAGAGGGACGCGATGATGAAACAACTATCCGAAGCAGTAGCGGAAGCAGAAACCATATTAACCCGTATCGAGAAGCGAGTGGAGAATCTATGAAGATTACAATTTCGACAAATGATCTGAAGGAAGCCCTGAGCATCGCTCAAAACACTTTGGGTACGGCATCAGATATTACTTCACACTTTGTGTTTGTACCTGATTCAAATGGGGTATCCGTAATGGCGTGTGAGCCACCACGGACATTTTCCAAGGTGCCTTGTATTGGTGCGGCCACACAAGAAGCCTCAGAAGATACTGCGGGCTTCTCTGTGGACGGCAAGAGAGCCCTTCAGGCGATTTCCGCTGTGAGCGGGGTGCTTGAGTTGACGCACAAGGATGGTGAGGTTACGATCAAGTCGGATAAGGGCATCATGACACTTTCAAGTCTTGATCCGAATGCGTTTCCCCCTTGGTTGGACAAGTTGAAGGGAGCAGGAGATGGGAAGGTTGTTCCTGCGGGTGTGTTGTATGATTGTCTGAATCAGTTGAAGGGATACATTTCAACTGATGATAGCCGTAGACCTGAGTTGGCGATGTTGTACATCAACGAGGGTAAGGCATATGCTTGTGATGGGTTTGGTTTGTGTGTGTCTCGGCATGAGGAGCTAGAGGGGGTGACGCTCAAGCTACACTTTAAGGATGTGGCACCCCTGTGCAAGTTTTTGAAGGCACATGATGGGCATGGCATTTCCATCAAGTCGGGTGGGCAAGCGACATTTTTTGTGTCTGAGAATGGCGGCGTATTTGGGACAATGGATTTGCCCTATACTTATCCTACGGCGATTACGACACACAATGCACTAGACTTTGATATGGTGCCGAGGCGGGTGTGGCGTTTATCGAAGACGGATATGTTGACGGCAATCAACTTCTTGTCGGCAGGAGCGGACAAGACGGATTTTAAGGTGACTTTCAAAGACCCTGAGGGAGAGATTGGGTTGAGTCCTGTGTTGGAGATGAGACCTGCCTCAGGTAAGGGTTCGATGAACTATACGCTAGAGGTGCCCGCATATGACTTGGAGAACGCCAAATTGGATAGCGTGACCGACCCTGGCGAGCGTATGTACATCAGTCGGTCAAAGTCAAAGGAAGGGGAGGGGGAGGATATTGAATCCTTTAGCTTTAACTACCTGTACATGAAGCGGGCTGTGGAGGGTAGCGAGAACTTCATATATATGGGTTGTAATCGCCAACAGACAAAGGGCTATATGTTGTTTAAGAGCCAATGTTCTTCGGGCGTAGAGATTGTATCCGTAATCGGTTGGATGATTTGATGAATGACCTTGCCTCTAGACTTCAACGCCTTCAAATACTGAAAGAAGCAACCGATCAAAGGATAAAATCTCTTGATCGTGAAATAGCGTTTCTTGAGGTAGAAAAGGATAAGAAGACAGAGGCAAGTGCGATATTGGATAAGCTAGCGGAAGATGAAGTGGAGCAGGGTGTGTCCACTTATATCTCTCTTTTGGAAGAGGGACTAAAAGCGATATTCCCCGACCAAGAAGTGGGGCTAACAGCCTCTATTGAAAAGGTACGCGGGAAAGTATCCGTAAAGTTGAAAACGACTTTTAAGGGACAAGACGGAATAGAGGTGGAGGGAGATGGTCTTGATGCGTTTGGTGGTGCTGTGGCTACGATTCAGAGCCTCTTATTAAGAGTAGCTTTGATACTGAAACGAAACCTAAGACCTATCCTGATTTTAGACGAAACCTTTCCCGCAGTAGATGAGGGGAGAGTTGGGTTATTGGTGGACTTTCTAAAGGTATTATGTGATCGCCTAGACATGGAGATTCTTTGTATCACACACGATCCGTCCATCGCAGAGGGAGCCGATGTGGGATACAAGATAAAACCGACCTCGAATGGGGCAAAGCTGAAACGGATATGAACTATGAAAACACATGGAGCTATCCGACATAAGCTAAAGCAGGTGAAGACACGCCTACTTCAAAAGGCGATCCGCACGACACTCAGTAAAAAGCCGTGCAACTGCAAACATAGCGGTCTTGTAAGGGGTACAGCTTCAGAACCCCTTTTTTATGTTTGTTTATTGGATAGTGACAAGCCTAAAGAATGGGAAGGGACTATTTGTGATCCCTCAGTTCCAAATAACTGCCCATTTTTTAAGCCGTCTAAAACCAAAGAAGAAATAGAAAACGATTTTGAGCAAGAGTTTCAGAAACTCATAGAGTCGGGCGATATGGGAGCTATAGCTACCAAGTATCCCGATGTTGCCGCTCTACTTTGGGTGCTAGCTGATGACACCACGAATGAAGAAATGGATACACAACCCTTAGAGGAAACGGATAAGAGCGATGTTGGAAATAGTGAAACTGAAGGGTAATGCACCTCTCTTATTAGAAGTGAGTGTCCCACCTTTGTGCGTCCCCTTACTTGTAGGAAATCCAAAAGGCACATCTCTGCTCACATGGGTCGAAAGAGCCTCTTCAAAAGACACTATCATGACTTGGGGAATAGAGGCTACTCCCGAAGCGATTTTATCCGAAATGGTGAAGATGGCATTAGACCGTAGCTCCTCTGAGGGCTGGGGAGTTAGGCAAAAATCTTTTGCGGATGCTGAAAAGAGACTTCTGAGTTTGGGGATTGACCAAATACAAGTATCCAATACGCTAGTTCATCCCAAAGACCCATCTCTTTTAGGCTCTTTGATTTTGGCAGGGAATAAATGTTTTCCCGTCATACACAACATAGGCAGAGGTCTATGTGTCGTAAGTGGGGTATAACGATTTTGTTCTTAGACAGGAGATATTATGAGAATCGTTGTTGAAGGCTTAATCGGAGTAGGGAAGTCTACTCTCATCCAAGAAGCGGCTGAAGTTTTAAACCTACAGCCTCTGTTTGAGTCCGTAGAGGATAACCCTTTTTTGGATAAATACTACGCTCACCCTGAGAGATGGGCGTACACGCTTCAGATGCACTTCCTTTATGACCGCTATCAAAAACACCTGCCCGACAACATCATATTGGATAGGTCTATCTATGGGGATTTGTGTTTTGCGAAGATACAGAAGGAGGGGCAATATCTATCGGGGGAAGAATATGCCTCTTATCTAAGACATTTTTCCATCTTGAGTTCTCTTGTCCCTCCTGCGGATGTTTGTATCCATTTAGACATCACGCCTGAACAAGCTGTTTCACGGATAAAGAAGAGATGTAGGGGTTATGAGAGCGAGATATCCATTTCCTACCTGCAAATGTTGCACGATCAGCTAACGCATCTGCCCTCCTATCTACCTTCTGAAACGAGGTATCTGCGTGTAGCTTGGGAGGACATGGAAAAGGGACAGAGAAGAGATAAAATAGACAAGTTGTTTGGTGAACTTGTGTGTCCCAAGAAGTGATAAGCTCTATTAGTGGGTCTGAGGAAACCCCACTAAGGAGGTTATTTTGTTAGACGCTTACACGATAAAGATAATCCGTAAAAGGGAGGGGTGGCGAGAAGAGGATAGGCAAATCCCACTACCACCTCCTCCACCCCCTCCGCCTGATTTGGATGGAAACAAGGAAAAAGATCGAGAGCCAAGGAGGGTGGTGATAATAGACTTGGTATAAGGCATCTTGAAGGGAGAGAATAACCTCTCCCCTTAGACAAAAGGATTGCTATGACCAAGGCAACGATTGTTCTTATTCGAGGGTTAAGCGGTAGCGGGAAGACCACGCTAGCTAACTTGATTGTTTCTGACGATGAAAACCGCATCTCCGTTTGTGCTGATGATTACTTTACGGATGATGCAGGTTATAACTTCGACCCACTCAGACTAAAGGAGTCACACGAGTGGTGTAAAGAGCGTACCCTAGAGTACATCAAGGACGGATATGAGGTTGTGGTTGTCCACAATACTTTTACTCGTAAGTGGGAGTGTGATCCCTACATCGAGATGGCTCGTCAAAATGACTGCATCGTTCATGTGCTTAATATGTACGATGCAGGGCTGAATGATTCAGAACTTGCAGCACGGAACATCCATGGTGTTCCTGCCCATGTGATTCAGAATCAGCGGAAGCGTTGGGACAAGGATGTCTATCGCGACCGCAAGCCCCCTCAACATCAGCCGTCTTTTGGAGGATACCCCTCACATCCTTCTTTCGGTGGATACCCTGCACAGCCTCCATATGCGGCATATGGACAGCCGCAGTATGGGTATGCCCCTCAGGGTGATTTCGGCAGAAAGCCTCCGCGTACTGCTCGTTAATTTTTAGAACTATCTCCTCTTTGTATAAGAAGCAAAGAGGAGATAGTTCTATGTACGATAAGATAAGAATCGGTCAAAAGATACTTACGGGTTCCACTATCCTGCGTGAGCGAGTGGTGTTTCGGATAAACTCGCTCAACTCCGCAGGGGAGTTATCTTATTCTTGTTTAGAGGGGAGTAAGATACTCGACTTTAAGTCTACAGAGATTTTTTCAATCGTCTCAGGACCAACCGAACCTGAGACGATTGATGAAGATCAGCATATCACAGTTCCATTTCAAGGGGACTCAGCGATATGTCCTATTTATCGGATAGGGGAAGAGATTTCCTTTAAAACGGAATATATGGGAGCCGAGCTAGAAGTAAGAGGTTTTATTTTAGTAAGTGGCAAGAGTTGGAGTCTTTGTTCAGAAAGGGGAGTGTCCGTGCCGAATAGGGCATGGAGAGTACATAACTCAATACTTGTGCCTACATTGGTTTTGGAAGTTATCCCTTAGCGAGTTTTTGCCTGTATGTTTTAACTGCCCTAATGCAGTTATCCGTATGGTGATATCCGACTAGTTTGGCTATGACCTTATAGGTGTATTTCTTATCCTCTCTTAGGCGATATGCCAGCTCTGCCCTTTTGTCCCTTGCACAGGGACTGAACAATCCATTTTCTTTCGCGTAGTCTGTTATCCAATACACGATTGTAGAGTGGCAGACGGAGAGGAGGCGTGCGATGTCATTAGTGGACATACCATTAAGACACAGATAATAAGCGTACTTCTTGGGTGGAGTTCTTGGATAAGGCAATCCATTTTTTTGTGCGTATGCTTTGATGCGTTTATAGGCGTTATTTGGTGATTTGAGCCTTATGTCTAAGGCGAGGCATATGTCTTCATAAGACACATCCGCCATGTAGAGCCGATAGGCTTCTGCCCAATTTATAACAGCTTTACTCATCTCGATACTCGACAAGTTCAACATCGGAATAATTTGTGAGATAAAACTTCTCTTGAAGAAGAATCTCTTTCATATCTTCCGATGAAAGTTGCTGAGAGATCGGACACTTTTGATATGAGAGAACACAAACCCCATATTCCCTAGCGAGGAGAGATGCTTTGATCAGCGTATCTATCCAATAGAGAGCCGATGCAAGTGAGTTATTTTGGTCTTCAACGAAATGTAGATGGGGAGATGAGTTCTGACTTTTCAGAGAAAGTGCGTGTGGAAGACTGTGTGTGAGCAAAACCGAGGGCATAAGCACTACCTCTCTCTAAAAGATCAAGTCCCACCAACAAGCTATATCCCACTTGTTATCCGTGATGTGGTGGTGTCCAATCACACCTGAAAACTTATTCAACAGGTAATCTTTATCCTGTACCTCATGTGTCTTAGGAAAGACATATGGGATATCCAAAATCGTACAAAGAGAGAAAACAGCTTCTCTAGTGGCTTGGGCTATACGGGGATCAAGACTTAACACCTTACGAGAACCCCTATCCGTTGGGTTATCCATTACTTGGATATTGTATCCTTGTTGTGTGTAATGGTCTTTCCACTTGAGATCAGGTTGTTGACAGATGTCGATGCCGATGGAGTGGTGGTTTACCCATCCCCCATGCCAAGATGTGTGTTGTAGGTCTAGCCATTGATATATGGCAGGTTGTTTCTTGGCATCAAGTCCAATACCTGCATGACTAGACACTTTTCGATCTAGGTCAGAAAATACCCTGTAACAATGAAAAGGATCAAGACCGCCCCAATGAACCACAATGAGATGTGGTTTTTTTACCCTTCTTGACGAAAAGTGTCCAAATCGGTGCAGGTCTAAACCTTCTTTTTGATCAAAGTTAAAGATAGGCGTGGAAAGACCTTCTACGCGGATGCGTCTGTCTTTTAAAACCCAAAACGCTTCCTCATCAGGGATAAAATCAAATCTCTTTAACACTTCCGCCCATGTGCTTCTCCCCAACTTGCCGTCTATGTTTGGAGAAGATGCTCCATAGATGCTCGTTTGAAACCTTATCACTTCTTGAGCAAAAGCATCCGAGTCATAAGATTTCCCAAAGTCGGGATGGTGTTTCAGAGCCTGAATTGGAAACTTCCCACCCCAATCCAAGGAACTAGCTGCCGTTTGATTAAACTTCTTGGCAGAAGCAAGCGTGTGTATAACAGATGTGGACACTTTAGAACTCTCCTTTGTGAGGTCTCATGAGTTTGAAACTCCTTATGCCTGATATAAATGAAGCCACACAACTACTTATCTACAGCCATGCAAGTAGAGGCGGTTCTGTATGTTTATACCGAAATGGAAAAGTATGGAATAATCCATCAGCTTTATCCATTTTGAACGCATGGAATCCGAAGCACAGGGTGGTTCAAAAGGCTTTTATGGATATATGCGGCACAGGTGGTGACGGAGGAAAGCTAGGTGTGTTTATATCCGCTTCTCTCTTAAAGTCTGCCTACAAGAACAATAATCCGCTTAGTCCACAAATCGCAGCTCAGTTCTTGGAAAACTTTAGACACGAATTGGATAGTGTTAAACAAAAGGCAACCAAAGAGGTTTTATTAGAGATAGGTTCAAGAACCACCTTGGCGGAAGATCATTTGTTGTCCCTGTGCGATGCTCTCATGTCCATAGGTGTTGATTCCCACATCTCCCTCGAAAGAGGCTCCTCCACTCACACCGAAGTTATCCAATCTGAAGCACTCAAAATACCCGTTGTGTCTAGGATAAACACCGATCAGGTGTCCCTGAAAGGGGCGATGTTTGCTTGCTTTGATTATCCATTAACGACCTATGATCAAATCCAAGATGCCCTTGAGCAAATGGGTGGGTTTGAAGGAAGACCCTTATGCGTTGTGGCTCCTTTGTTGAGCAGGGAGGTTCAGTCCACTATCGCAATCAATAGAAACAAACAAGTAGTAGAAGTCTATGGCTTAGAAGCTCCCACTATCACTTGGAGCAAAGGATGGCTCGAAGACCTTGCCGCATTTACAGGCTCCACTATCCATACCAAATTGGATAAAAAGTTTCCAATAGAGTTTTATGGTTCGGCACTAGAAGTGGTGATTCAAGATCAGTCTATCTTGATAGACCCCTATGAAGATCACGCTGAGAAAACCGCCGAAAGGGCTTCTCTCTTATTGAGAGAAGTTCAACTCATATCTCACCCACACACTCAAGACCTGTGGAGAAAAAGAGCAGCTTCCCTTATGGGTTCACTTGTCCGTGTTAAAATCGGCGGGACTACCGAGGCAGAATCCAAAATAAATCTAAGTCTCGCTGAGAAAGCTCTCTTGTCCATGAGTGATGCCCTCAGAAATGGATATATAAAAGGGGTTATTCCCTTTCTCGCTACTATGTCCTCTGGCGTAGATGAAATAGACCATGCCCTGAGGTGTCCTCTAAGGATCATCGCTCATAACACACACACAAGCCTACAAGAAGCTCAAACACTTAACCCTATCGTCCATGAATGCTTTCCCCTTGGAAGACTATCCAATCTCATAGAGCGTTCTCTCTCTATATCCACCACACTCGGTAATATCGGATGTATCATCCCATCTAGGAGATCGTAATGTTTAACGACTTTTATTGGTCACTCATTGAAGATACCTGTGCCTCCGCAGCTTTCAAAAAAGCACGGCAAGAACATCGGAATATCCAAAACATTAAACGATACTTTATCCTAAACCCCCATCAGCCCATCCATTTTGATGAAATCGAATATATCATAAACTCAAACAAAGAAACACACCACCGATACTGTTCTTGTTACATCCTGCATGACTCAAAGTATTTCTTCTTCGTCAATAAACATAACGCAGATGTTGCCACCCTACGCGGATATGGGAAAACCCTCTTTGAAGGTGGGCTCCTTTCCGATGACGATTTGGATAACTTGGCTGAGACAACAAAGCGTCTCAGAAAGATGAAGAATGATTGAAATAAAGATCGGGGACTGCACCCAAAGATTAAAAGACCTAGAATCCAACTCCGTGGATTCTATTATCTCAGACCCCCCTTATGGTCTTAAGTTTATGAGCAAGGGATGGGACGATATAGGTGAGGGTTCCCAACAGCGGGAGTGGCATAGGGAGTGGCTCAGAGAAGCCTATCGGATATTGAATCCTAATGGAGTTCTCAAGGCTTTCTCAGGCTCTAGGACTTTCCATCATCTTATTTATATGATGAAGGAAATAGGTTTCTCTGATTTATCCGTAGAGGCTTGGGTGTATGGGAGTGGATTCCCCAAGAGCCTTAATGTTGCGAAGCAATTTGACAAGAGGGCGGGGGTGCAGGGGGAGGTAATCGGCTCCACTAAAGGAGTCTCGGTAGAGGACAATCAAGGCTATGGGGGGATAGCTCGGGGTGGTGTGGGGATCGTACAGAAAGCTGTAGACCTGCCCATTTACGCTTTAGTGACTGAGGAGGCGAAACTATGGGAGGGGTGGGGTACTGCTCTAAAACCTTCTTGGGAACCTATCTGTATTGGATATAAGAGATGAAGATCATAACCTTACTGAGAAAACCCCTAGAGGGCTCTGTAGCCGAGAATATTCTAAATCATGGGTGTGGGGGGATAAATATTGACGGGTGCAGGGTGGCTATGGCATCTGAAGCGGATGCCGCCGAACACCGCTACAACTGCGAGGGCGGATACAAGCGTCAAAAGAATTGGCATCTGAACGACATGAGCAAGGGAACGCTGGCAGGTGGGTGGAAACAACCAACAGGCGAGCCGCCGCAAGTGCAAGGCAGGTGGCCCGCCAACTTTATCCTTATTGGAGATGATGCTGTTCAAGAGTTAGATAGACAAAGTGGAAATCGAAAAACTACTTGGGTATCCACCTCACATAAAAATAATAGACAAGGAGATTTCTTAGGTTCTTTGGGGCATCCTAAAAATCAAGGATATAATGATGATGGAGGTGCTTCTAGGTTCTTCAAACAATTTAAGAAAGAAGATGAGAAATGATCATCACACTACTTAGAAAACCCCTTGAGGGAAGCGTAGCTGACAATACCCTTAAACATGGGTGTGGGTCTATCAACATTGATGCCACTCGTATTAGAACCTCTGATAGTCTTAATGGGGGGGCTTATGCAAGAAAGCCCCATGAGAGACATGATGGGAAAGAAAATTGGCGGTTTGAGAGAGGTAGAGCAGGAGAATATGAACAGCCTAGTGGTAGGTGGCCCGCTAACTTTATCCTTACTCACTCAGAGGGCTGTGTGTTGAAAGAGGAGGTAGGGGATTGGGCTTGTGTCGAGGGGTGTCCTATTAAAGAACTAGATAAGCAAAGTGGAGTAAGTAAATCTACAGGTGGGAGACGCGGCAACGCTCAAGGAGTTTATTCTAATCAAGGTAGAACAGGGTGGGGTACTGAGCATACTAAAGGCGAATCGGGGTTCGGTGATATTGGAGGTGCTTCTAGGTACTTCATGCAGTTTCAGAAAGATGATTGAAATAAAGATTGGTGACTGCACCCAAAGGCTTAAAGACATAGAAACCAACTCCGTGGATTCTATTATCTCAGACCCCCCTTATGGTCTTAAGTTTATGTCCAAAGGATGGGACGATATAGGTGAAGGTAGCCAACAAAGAGAGTGGCACAGGGAGTGGCTCAGAGAAGCCTATCGGGTCTTGAAGCCCAACGGAGTTCTCAAAGCCTTCTCAGGGAGTAGGACTTTCCATCATCTTATTTATATGATGGAGGGTGTGGGTTTTAGGGATTTATCCGTAGAGGCTTGGGTGTATGGGAGTGGATTTCCCAAGGGTCACAATATCTCGAAGCAGTTTGACAAAAGGGCAGGGGTGCAGCGAGAGGTAATAGGAAGTAAGGTCGGCTTACCAGGGTATTCCTTAGCTAAAGATAAGGGCAGGGGAGTTCCGTGTGTGGCTTATGGGAACTCGGAGAAAGAGTGTGAGATAACGGCACCATCAACAGACGAGGCGAAGCTATGGGATGGTTGGGGTACTGCCCTTAAACCCGCTTGGGAACCTATCTGTATTGGATATAAGAGATGAAGATCATAACCTTACTGAGAAAACCCCTAGAGGGGTCGGTAGCCGATAACACGCTCAAACATGGGTGCGGGGGGGTAAATATAGATGCTACAAGAGTAGGTACAGAAGCTCGCACTTATAAGGGAAGTGGGGTGTCAGAGATGGTCTACTCTGAGAGTCGAGCAGGTATGTCAGATGGTAGAGGGAGAGATATGGAGTTTAGCGTAGAGGGTAGGTGGCCCGCTAACTTTATCCTTACTCACCTAGAGGGCTGTGTGTTGAAAGAAGATGTAGCGGATTCAGATTGTATCGAGGGCTGCCCTATTAAAGAGATGGATACTCAAAGCGGGGATGCGTCTAGGTTCTTCAAGCAATTCAAGAAAGAGGATCAAGGATCGAAATAAAGATGAAGATCATAACCTTACTAAGAAAGCCCCTAGAGGAGTCGGTAGCCGAGAATATTCTAAATCATGGGTGCGGGGGTCTGAATATTGACGGATGCCGCGTGGGCGGGGAGGAGCGGGATAACAAAATAGCAACGAGGGTGAAGGGTGAAGGATCACAAGGTTCCTCTTACGAGATGGGCTCAAGCGTTACTCTTGGAACCACAACGCAAGGCAGGTGGCCAGCTAACTTTATCCTCACTCACTCAGATGGCTGTGTGTTGAAAGGCACTAAGACAATCAAGGAAAATACGGCTACGGGAACTTCTAAGACTACGATATTC
>Ga0194122_10002383_pt1 | contig 20810 bp, 17 predicted proteins | sample TA2MahCa10mmetaG_FD_155487 | JGI IMG/M metagenome (GOLD analysis project Ga0194122, IMG submission 155487) | Freshwater microbial communities from Lake Tanganyika, Tanzania - TA2015021 Mahale Deep Cast 10m | ecosystem: Environmental > Aquatic > Freshwater > Lake | place: Tanzania: Lake... | reverse complement strand
CGGCCTGATCGGGGTCAAGGAACTGCCCGCCGTCAGAGAACGAATCGGGCGTGACGTTGAGCACGCCCATGATCAGCGTGCGGTCTCCCAGTTGCAGTTCACGGTGCGGGAGTTTCCAGAGATAACGTTTGCGGCTGCTGCTCATGAGTGCGCCGCTTTACCCGTACTCGAAGCCGGCGATGGCAAATACGCTGGAGTTGTTGTGCACCAGCGGCAGCGCATTCGGCTGACAGGCGAGACTCATGCGCACCAGGTGGCGGGCCGGTTGGAAGCCGTGGTCGATGGCCAGCTGTATGGCGTCGGAGTTGTCCGGCAGCAGATCCCAGAAAATCTCGTCGTTCGGGAACTTGGCGAGAAAGCTCTCAAGCAGCCGTCGCGCGGCGTCGCGCGTACGCACTACCGACGGGCCGAAGTGCCTGGCCTGTGCGCCGGGGCGGTGCAGCGCGTAGCCGTGCCCCACGAAGTATTCAGGTTCGATCTGCTTGGCCAGCGACTGCAGCAGCGGAATGCGATAGGCGCCGAAGTAGGCGCGGTCAAACGACGGGTCGATCACATAGGGATGTAGCACATGCTGTTCGCCCGCGGGCGTCTCGAAACGAAGGCCTGGCGCGCGCCGCCAGCGTTCCACCGCGCACTCGTCCTTGAAGCCGAGTTTGGCGTAAATGGGGCGGCCTTCGCTGGTGGCGTCGAGCTTGGCGATCCGTGTGCCCTGGGCTTTCACCGTGCCGAGCGTATGCTCCAGCAGCGCCGTGGCCATGCCTTTGCCGCGATAGTTGGGATGGGTGAGCACCATGCCGATCCACGCCAGTTCCGGCGCGTACGAGATGGCGGTGGTGGAGGCGACGATGCGGCCGTCGGCCTCGATGCCGAAGCAGCCCGCGGGTGCGAGCGTGAGCAAGCGGGTCCAGTCGGCCTCGGTCTGGTTCCATTGCGCCTGACGGCTGAGATCGGCCAAGTGCGGCATATCGGATGCTTTGAGAAGTCGGATTTTGTGAGCAGACATGCGGGAAGGGTCGTAAACTTATATTGTACGTCCAACGCGGCCTCCTCGAGTGGTCTGCGGCGGCGCAGGGCTTCAGTGTAGGCGCACAGCGTGTCGTCGTCAAACAGCACGAACGTCACGGTTTCGATGCTTCCCTTGGTTTGGATGAGGTGGTTCACCACGGCTTCCATTGCCACGTCGGCGGCTTCGAGCAGCGGATAGCAAAACGCGCCCGTACTGATGGAAGGGAAGCTGACAATGCGGAGTCCGCGCGCTTCGGCCATCTGCAGGCAGCGCTGGTAGCAGGAGGCGAGCAACTCATCCAGCCCGCGCGCGCCTGCGCGCCACACCGGGCCGACAGTGTGAATCACGAATTTCGCCGGCAGATCTCCGGCGCGCGTGATGACGGCTCCGCCAACCTCGCACTTGCCCTGCGCGGCGCGAATGCGGTCCAGGTCTTCCATGATCTTGGGGCCGCCGGCGCGATGGATGGCGCCGTCCACTCCGCCGCCGCCCTGCAGCGCCGAGTTGGCCGCACTCACGATGGCGTCGGCCGGGACGCGCGTAATGTCGCCCTTGACGGTTCTCACACGCCTGTCACCGCAGAACACTTCCATACTTGCTATCGTCTAAGCAGGGTTACATCATGGAAGCTTTCGCCGCACGGCCGGCGGGTACGGTCGTTTTCTTCGATATTGACGGAACGCTGTTGCGCCGTTCTGGACCGCATCACGGGCGGGCGCTGGAGGCTGCCGCACTCGCTATTACCGGACGCCGGGTTTCTACCGCAGGCGTACCTACGCAGGGAATGATGGACCGCACCATACTTGAGTTGATGCTACGCTCGATCGGGTTGCCGCCCGAAGAAATCCGGATCGCCATGCCGCGGATGGTGGCGGCCGCGCAGGCGCACTATGTGGGCCACGGCCCGAGGACGCTGCGCCATCGTGTGTGTCCGGGCGCGCGCGCGACGCTGACGGCGCTGCGGGCGGGCGGCGTGCCGCTCGGCCTCGTCACCGGCAACCTCAGCCGCATCGGCTGGCGGAAATTGGCGCACGCCGGACTGACCAGTTTTTTTCGCTTCGGCGCGTTTGCCGAACAGGCCGAAGACCGCGCGGGCCTGGTGCGCCGCGCGCTGGATCTGGCGCGGCGTCAGGGCTGGCTGAGCGCGCGCACCCGCGTGTGGCATGTGGGCGACCATGAGAACGACATTCTCGCTGCACGCGCCAATGGTGTCGGTTCGATTGCTGTAGCCACCGGCGTTTCGCCTGCGCGCGATCTGGCGGAGCTGCGTCCTGATCGCTTGCTGCGCAATCTGCATGAGTTCCGTCTGGAGTTGCTCCAGTCATGATGCGGCGCCGTGAATTCATGCCCACGGTCCTCGCTGCAGTGGCTGCCGGGTGCGGCGGCGGCAGCGCGCGCGGCGCCGTGAAGGCTATCGTGGGAGGAACGCTCATCGATCCCGGCGGCCAAACGTTGCCGCGCGGCGTGATTGTAGTGGCTGGTTCCAGCATCACCCAGGCCGGCTCGCCCGGTAGTGTGACCGTGGCCCCAAGCTCCGAGCAGTGGAATGCAACCGGGCGTTTCATCATTCCCGCGCCGATTGAACTCGGCTACGGTGTGCCGCTGCCGCGCATTGAAACGCTGAACGATGCGCGCGCGATTCTCATCAGTACGCCGTGGGCCGTTGAGGGGATGGTGTCGGATTCCGATGAACTGCCGCCGTTTCTGGTGCGTCGCCTCAGAGATACGGATACGGTGGTGGTGCCGCGGCTGGCGCGGCACGAGGCCGACCCGGTCCGCCTGGAGCGCGTGATCAGGCATGTGAAACAACTGCACCGGGCCGGCGTGCGTCTGGCAGCGTTCGGTGAACCAAGCGCGATGGCCGAGTGGACCTTGCTTGAGCGCGCGGGGCTGACGCCCCCGGAAGTGCTGCGCGCCACCACGGTGAATGCCGCCCGCGCGGCGCGCATGCACGAGGACATGGGAGTGCTGCGGGTGGGCTACCGCGCCAATCTTTGGGTGCTGCGCGAGAACCCTTTGATGTCGGTGAGCGCATTGGCCTCGGTGGATGCCATGCTGGTTGAGAGAAACTGGAAAAACCGGTGACTCCACCTTCTTCAGCCCCGCAGTCCTTGGCAGTGAAACGCGCGCAGGTGGAGTTTCACAACTTCGCTTCGCTCGGTGAGCCGGACCGCGCGCTCAATAAGTACACCGTCGAAAATCAGCGGCGCGGCGAAATGATCGCGCGGCATTTGTCGTTTATCGAGTCGCTCACGCCGTTTCTCGAAATTGGCGCGAACGTGGGCCACACCAGCTATCTGCTGGTGAACCACTTCGAGGTGGATGGGTTTGCGCTCGACATCTCGACCGATGCGCTGCGGCACGGCAAGTTCCTGATGGACCACTGGGGCTTGTCGCGCGCGCCGGTGCGCATCGGCGGCGATGCGTTGAATCTGCCGTTCAAGGATGCGTCCCTGCGGTTCGTGATGACGCACCAGACGCTCAGCCAGTTCCTCGATATCGAAGCGGTGTTCCGCGAAGTATCGCGCGTGCTGATGCCGGGCGGCGTGTTCTTCTTTTCCGAGGAGCCGATTCGCCGGCTGCTTTCGCTGGGCCTGTATCGCTGCCCCTACTACGACACGATGAAGCCGTGGGAGCGGTGGTTGTACGATTGGGGGCTACTGGGCTTTGTGGCCAAGGACGTGATCGGCGCGCATCAGGAAGAGAGCTTCGGAATCCGCCAGAACCACCGCATGCGGTTGGGCGACTGGCATGCGCTGGTACAGAAATACTTCGCCGCGCAGGAGTATGAAGTCAACGTCGCCGAGAGGGGCCGCGCCGACCATTGGGTGCGCGCGCTGGGACGGAAGATCGACAAGTACGGATCGGACTGGGTGCCCGCGCGGCTCCTGGGCGGCACGGCGGCATGGTTTTGCCGCAAGGCGGGCGCGGCGCCGGCGGGCACACAGACATTCATGCCCGCGTTTGAAACATTCATGCGGTGTCCCGATTGCGGTGGCAATCTGGCGCGCGATGCGCAGGAGACGTTGCGCTGCACGGCGTGTGCGTATGAAGCGCCGGACGAAGGCGGCGTGTACAACCTGATCCGCTCGACCGAGCGGCGCGATCTTTATCCGGGCGACCGTGCGGACCTCATCGATTTTTCAGTCTCCGGCCACGAAGCGAAATTCATAGGCCCTTGGGAGCAACTCGAGGGTGTCTTCGGCGGCCAGTACCGCTGGCTCACCGGCCAGCCCGCGCGCGCGAAGTTGACGCGTGTGAAGGACGGACCGCAGAAGCTGCGCATCCGCGGCTTCACCCACCAGTCTTCGCTTGAGCAAGGCGCGCCGGCGACGGTGGTGGTGAAGGTGAACGGCCAGGTTTTACCTAAGTTCACGCTGGACCGCGTCGGCTTGTTCGTGCTGGAGGCCGACGTGGCTGACGCACCGGAATATGAGCTTGAGATTCAAGCGTCACCGCAGTGGCACGCGCTGCCCGATGATCGGTGGCTCACTGTGAACCTGTCGATGATTCGCCTGGTGGACCGCGCGTAAAGAGTGGCAAGACTGTAATCTGAAACTATGCGTCCTGGTGCTGCACTCTGGCTGGTCCTGTGGCCGGCCCTCGCCACTGCACAGTCAGCGCCGGCTGCCTCCGCCACGCCAACTCCCGCGCCTTCCGCCGCGACCCCTGCGCCCGCTGAGCGCCAGGATCTCAACCTGCTGGGCCGCACTCGTACGAATGCCGGTGAGAGCCGCCGGAACGAGAACGTGCAGTTCAACCTCGTTGACAACAACGCGCTGAAGGAAATGAACTCGCGCATGGGGATCACCGCCACGGTCTATGACGAGTTTCGCGCCGACCGGGCGTACTTCGGCGCCGAGTTTGGCAACCGTCCGTCGAATCCCATTCATCTGGCCCCGGCGCGCTCGCCGGCTGGTTTTCATGGTTCGGCGTTTTGGGCGCACCTCAACAGCGTGTTCAACGCGCGGTCGTTCTTCACCGTAGGCGAAATGCCGCCCGCGCGCGATAACAACTACGGAGTGGCCTTCACGCGCAAAATCTGGAAGAACGCGGCCTTCAGTTTCGACGCGTCGCAGAATCGCATCCGCGGCAACGTGAACGGAAACATTCTGTTGCCCTTGCCGTTTGAGCGGATACCGCTGGCGGCTGACCCCGCGCGGCGCGCCCTGGTCATGCGTTTGATGAGCGTGTTCCCGGACGAGGCGCCGAACCGGCGCGATATCAACGAGCGCATGCTCAACACCAACTCGCCGCAGCGCATCGATGACGACGCGATCAGCGGGCGGATTGACCAGACGCTGTCGGCGCGCGATACGGTGATGCTGCGCCATGCTTTCACGTCGCAAAAGGTGGACGCGTTTCAGCTCACCGCCGGGCAGAATCCGGACACCACGACGCGCGCCCATACGTCCGCGTTGGGCTGGACGCGCGCCTGGACCGCCGCGACGAACCTCGCCGTAACGGCCGCCTTCGATCGCGTCACTTCGCTGCTCGTCCCCGAACCGAATGCGATCGGCCCCGCGGTGAGCTTAGCGAATGCGATCTCAGCGGTAGGTCCGTCCTCGTCGATTCCGCTCAATCGCGCGCAGAACCGCTTCCGCGGCGGCGCGGCGCTCCGGCAGACGCGCGGCCTCCATAGCTGGTATCTCGGCGGGGACCTCGTGCGCCGCCAGATCAACGGTTTTGAAGTATCCAGCCACCGCGGCACGCTGCAATTCCGCAACGACTTTGGCCGCGACATCATGACCAACTTCCGGCTCGGCACGCCCAACCGCTTTTCAGGCGCCACCGGAAACATCCACCGCGGCTTCCGCCAGTGGGAACCGTCGCTGCACGCGGGCGACTCCTGGCGTGTGAACTCGCGCCTTGCCGTGCAATACGGCGTGCGCTGGGATGCGGTTTCGACGCCCACCGAAGTGAATGGCCTCAATACGCTGCCCTACTCGTGCGACTGCAACAATGTCGCCCCTCGCCTGGCGTTGGCGTGGCGTCCCGGCGCCACCTCGCGCTGGGGAGTGTTTCGCGCGGCGTCCGGCACGCATTTCGGCGAGATCTTTCCCATCACCTTCACGCAGATCCGCTACAACCCGCCGCTGAATCAGAAATTCGAAATCCAATCGCCGGACATGTTGAGCGCCTTCTCTACTCTCAACGTGCCGGTGGATCCCAATGCGCGCACGGCGATCTTCATCATCTCGCCCGATCTGCGCACGCCCTACTCGCATCTGTACAACGCTGCGTGGGAGACGCGCTTCGGCTCGGCGTGGCGCGTGCAACTCGGCTATGCGGGCAGCCGCTCGCACAAGCTTTTCCTGATGAACTACACCAATCGCGCGGTTGTCGATTCGGCTCTGCCCCTCACCACCGCCACCATCACCGCGCGGCGGCCCGATGCGCGTTATCACGACGTGCGCCGCATCAACAACGGATCGCACGGCTACTTCGACGCGGCGCGGGTGGCGCTGGTGCTCACGCGCTGGCACGGCCTGACAATCGACAGCGCGTACTGGTGGAGCAAGGCGATCGATCTCGGCGCGGGCTACACGAATACGGGCACGGGCGAAGACGGGCGCCAAAGCCAGTCGCAGATGGAAGACAACATTTGGGCGGATGTGAAGGGTCCGAGCGCATTCGATCAGCGCCACGCGCTGCTGCTGCGGTCTTCCTTCACCACGCCGCGCCCGCCCGTGGGCGCGGGCGGATTCCTCCGCAAGCTCATCGGCTCCTGGGATGTGGGCGCGGTAGCGCTGGTGAAAACGGGCACACCGTTCTCCGTGGTAACGGGCTCAGACGGGCCCGGCTTCGGCAACGTGGACGGAGACCAGGGCGATCGCCCGAACCTGCTTGACCCGTCGATTCTCGGCCGCACCTTGGGGCATCCCGATACGTCGGTGGCGCTGCTTCCCCGCACTGCTTTTGCCTACATCCGCCCAGGTGAGCGGCGGGGCAACCTCGGCAACAACACCTTCCGCAAGGCGGGCATTGCCAACGTGAACGCGTCGCTCAGCCGCACGGTGACGGTGGCGGCAGACCGGCGGCTGGACCTGCGCGCCGAGGGCGTCAACTTTTTCAACACCCCGCAGTTTGCCGAGCCGTGGCGCGAATTGACGAGCCCCAATTTTGGCTTCATCACCAACACGCTGAACGATGGCCGCGTGCTGCGCTTCACCGCGCGGTTTCTCTGGTAGCGCCGCCGCCAGCCTCAATACGAGGAGGCGGTGAGCGCGGCCGAGGCTTCCTCCAGCCGTCCGCCCACGCGCAGCGGATTGGCATGTTGGTCGTCCCAACAGGCCAGCACCAGGATTTGCCAGAGTTGCCGCCGCTAGTCCCGTGCTCCGCTCTGGTGTTCAGTCCAAAGCCGGCGGGTGACGCCGAGGTCGACATACTGGCCCATCTCCCGGCGTTCCAGCAACATGGCTTCAAAGAGGCCTTTCAGGCTGGTTCGGAGCCATTGGCGCATCGGGACCCCGAAGCCCATTTTGCGGCGCGTGAGGATGGCGGAGGGCAGGTGCGGCGTCATGGCGTCGCGGAAGATGTGCTTGCCGCTGCCGTTGTGGAGCTTGTAGTCCGCCGGCAAGCGGCCCGCGAAGTCGCCGAGGCGATAGTCAAGCGACGGGCTGCGCGACTCCAGTGAGTAGGCCATGGTGGCGCGGTCTCCACTTTCACCAGAATGCAACTGGGAAGGTAGGTGTCGGCATCCATGGCTTGCAGGCGCTGGAGCGGCGGCAGGTGCGCGAGACGCGAGACGCGCCAGGCATTCCTCGCGCGGCCCGTAACCGCTGGCAGCCAGTTGTTCCTTGAGGACGGGCGAGAGCGCCTGTTCAAAGAGCCCGTTGAAGCTGAAGGCGGTCATCGCGTGGTGGTAGCCTTCGCCGAGTTCCTGTGCGATGCCGGAGAGCGTAGCTTTGGCGCGAACGTAGCGGGGCGCCCAATCGAGAGCCGGGTAGGCGTCAGCGAGCGGCCGCACGACGTTCCTCCTTACCCAGGCGGGCACGAGGCCGCGGACCCGCTCCTCGGCCATCGCGGGGCGGTAGCACCGGTAGCCGCCCAGCAATTCGTAGGCGCCGTCTCCGGAAAGCGCAACGGTGTCGAATTGCCGCGTCATGCGGGCCAGCGAGAGCGTGGGTAGAGCCGAGGCGTCCGCGAACGGCTCGTCGAAGAAGCGCGCCAGCACGCCGAGCATCTCCAGCACGGCGGGCGACACGATTTCTTCGGGGTGTTCGGTGCGATAGCGGTTCGCCACGAGCCGCGCGTATTGCACCTCGTCGAAGTCCTCGTTGGTGAAGCCGATCGAGTAGGTCTTCACCTGCGCTTGTTGCTGGCGGGCCATCATGGCCACGGCTGCGCTGGAGTCCAGCCCGCCGCTGAGAAAGCCGCCGACAGGTACGTCGCTGATCATGCGGCAGCGCACGCAGTCCTCGGCGAGGGCGGCCACTTCGCCGCGAGCGCGATCGTAAGGCTGAGGGTTGGGATCGGGCTCAAACCGTGGCGACCAGTAGTGCCGCAGCGTGGCCTCCTCGCGCGCTTCGCGCCACAGCAGGCTGTGGGCGGGGGGGGAGTTGCTCCACGCCGCGGTAGATGCTGCGCGGCTGGATCACATAGCCGAAAGCGAGGAACTGCGCGACACTTTCCCGGTTCACCTCCGCGCCGAAGCCGGGCAGGACGGTCAGGGCTTTCAGTTCGGACGCGAAGGCAATCGGGAAGCCGGGCTGGGCCAGCGAGTAGTAGAGCGGCTTCTTGCCGTAGCGGTCTCGCGCGAGGAAGAGCTCGCGTTTCCGGAGATCCCAGATGGCGAAGGCGAACATGCCATTCAGGTATTCAGGCATCCGCACGCCCACTTCCTCGTAGAGGTGGACCAGCACTTCGGTGTCGGAGGCGGTGCGAAAGCGATGGCCTTTTTTCTCGAGGCCGTCGCGCAGTTCAAGGAAGTTGCAGATTTCGCCGTTGAAGACCACCTGCAACGAGCCGTCTTCGTTGCCGATGGGCTGGCCGCCGCCGCCCACGTCGATGATGCTCAGCCGCTGGTGTCCGAGCGCGACGCGATCGCTCACGAAGTGGCCAAAGGCGTCCGGACCGCGATGCTCGATCCGCTTGCACATCCGCTCAATCAGCGGAAATGCGGCTATTTGCTGATTGCCGGCGGTAAAACCTGCGATGCCGCACATGATGGTTCCTTTGTTGTTGGGGGGGCCGCCCGTGCCTGCGGAAACCAACCGGGGCTGCTGGAGGATGAACAGGGGAGAGCAGTGGGCATCGAGCGATGCGCGCTCTTGGACGGTTTGTCCTGTTGCTTTGGGTTTAGCATCGGCCGCGCATCGCGGCGAGCCTGATGGCGCGTTAAGAGCCTGCCGACAGGCCCATGATCTGGAAGCCGCCGTCCACGTAGATGACGTTGCCCGTCACGCCGCGCCCGAGCGGGGAGGCAAGGAAGACGGCGGTGTCGGCCACTTCGGCGGGGTCCGTGTTACGCTTCATCGGCGCGAGCGCGGCGACGCCGCCGAGGACTTTCGAAAAATCCTTGATGCCGCGCGCGGCGGCCGTTTTGATGGGGCCCGCCGAGATCGCATTCACGCGGACGTTCGACGCGCCGAGGTTCGCGGCGAGGTAGCGCACGCTGGCTTCGAGGGCGGCCTTGGCCACGCCCATCACGTTGTAGTTCTCCACCACGCGCACGGCGCCCAGGTAGGACAGCGTTAGAATCGAGCCGCCTTCGGTCATCAACGGCGCGAGCGCGCGAGAGACGGCGACGAGCGAATAGGCGCTCACGTCATGGGCCAGCGCAAAGCCGGCGCGCGAGGTTTCGACAAACGGCCGCGCGAGGTCCTCGGGATTCGCAAACGCGATGCTGTGCACCACCACGTCGAGCTTGACGCCGTCGGCCTGGAGCGCGGCGGCGAGTGCGGCGATCTCTTCGTCCTTTGAGACGTCGCACGCCACGACGCGCTCGGCTCCCACTCCCGCGCCGAGTTCTTCCACGGTCTTCTGCTGGCGCTCGTTTTGATAGGTGAGAATGAGGCGCGCGCCTTCGCGTTGATAGGCTTGCGCAATCGCATAGGCGATGCTCCACCGGTTGGCGAGTCCTAAGATGATGGCGGTCTTGCCGCTGAGTAAGCCGGACATGATGAACCCGCTAGTTTACCGCGCCGGCAGCAGCACCACGGCCGCCCAACCGCCACGCGTGAGTACACTGCCGCGCACGGGCAGTTCGTCCACTTGCTGCGCCATTAGTCCGCTCAGCGCCAGACGGCCGCCGGGCGCGAGCACGCGGCGCAGGTCCGGCAGCAACTCCAGCAGCACTCCCAACTGAATGTTGGCCACCACGAAGTCGCAGGAGCCCGCGCGCACCGCATCCACCGAGCCCGCGAAGGCGGCTCCGTTGCGGGGCGGGGCCGTGAAGTCGAGGTCGCAACCGAAGGCACACTGCGCGCCCAACATGCGGGCGGCTTCGCTCAGGAGCCCCGAGCCGCAGCCCACGTCGAGGAACAGGTCACCGGGGCGCAGGAAGTCCTCCATGGCCGTCAAACATAATTGCGTAGTTGCGTGGTCACCATTGCCGAAGACGTTGCCGGCGTGCATGGCGAGACGAATGCGCCCGGGCGGCGTGGCGGACTCGTCGCCCGGCGGTGTGAGGTAGAAGCGCCGGCCCACTTCCACCGGGCGCCATTCGCTTTGCCACGCCGCGTTCCAGTTGCGCGGCGTCATCTCCTCGATCACGGGACGCCAGCGCGCGAGCGCTTCGGCCAGCGCCTCGGCCCCGGCGCGTTCGGCCGCCCAGAACGCGGGCGGTTCTTCTTCTACTCCGGCGAGTTCCGCGGCGGCAACGGCGAGGAGCAAGGCCTCGTCAAAATCGTGGACCGCCTGAGGCGGCAAAATAACCCGAAACATACTGTTGACAACTTAGACGAACTTACTCTATCATACTGTTCAGAGGATCCGCGCACATGCTTGCCAATTGTACAAGTTCAGAATGCCTCACTGGCGCGGCCCGGTTCGGCTACCGCGTACCGGTGAACTTGTGCTTTCTCCGCCTCGATATAGCTCAATGGGTAGAGCATCGGCCACATCAGCCGAGGGTCGCGGGTTCGAATCCCGCTATCGTCAACTAAAGCCAACTGTAAATTGGCCTTAAACAGTTAAGCCGGGCTTGCCTACCGCTCACGTTCGCTGAACGTTTCGTCAGCGAACAACCCTCTCCACTCTGCGCTCCTGTGGTTCCACTGGCCTCTGTGCCGCGTTGCCGTTTGCCGGTGTAGTACTGGCCGTCAATCGCCGCGTGGCGCATGCCGGATGACGCAGTAGCCCGTGGTGTGCCTGGCGAGCGAGTAAGTCCGGTTTGACCAAACTACTTCAAGAAGTTACTGAAGGAGGATACTCCCATGTTTTATTTTCGGCGCGTCCTGGTGGGTGACCAGGAACGCGCTCTCATTGCCCGCCGCGGCCGGTTTAGCGCGATGCTGGGGCCCGGCGCCTACTGGTTGGCCGGGCCCGGCATCGCGTTCGAAATGTTCTCGCTGGCCGCGAGCCCTGAATGCACCACGGTGTGGGCGGACTACCTCGTGAAAGAGCAGCCCCCCCGTAGTGGAACAGTTTTTCACCGTGATCGAAACCGCCGACTCGGAGGTGGCAGCGACCCTCTTCGACGGGAAGCTGGCGAGGTTGCTCGCGCCCGGGCGCCGCATGCTGTACTGGCGCGGCGCCCGTACGGTGACGTCGCGGATCTTCAACGCTAAGGAGCAGCCCGAGGTGCCCGACACGCTGGTGGCGCCCGCGCTGCGCCTCGGCTCGCCGGAAGTGGGGTGCGCCGACGTGCCCGCCGGTTCAGTGGGACTGCTCTATCTCGAAGGACGCTTTGCGCGCTCGCTCGAGCCCGGGCAGTATGGCTTCTGGGCCGCCGCCCAGGCGCACGTCGATCTGATCGACTTGCGCCTGCAGACGCTCGAGATTCCTGGCCAGGAAATTCTCACGCGCGATAAAGTGTCGCTGCGGGTGAACGTGCTGGCCGAGCATCGGGTGGCGGATGCGGCCCTCGCGGCCGCGGCGGTGAACGGCTGGTACGCGCACATGTACCGCTCCGTGCAACTCGCGGTGCGCGAACTGCCGGGCAGCCGCACGCTGGACGAACTGCTGGCCGATAAGGCCGGCGTGGAGCAGATCCAGCCGGTGCTGGCCAACTTGCGGGCGGCCATGGAGCCGCTCGGCGTGGACGTGGCGCGTATCGCCTTCAAGGACGTGATCCTGCCGGGCGAGATGCGCGAGTTGCTCAATCAGGTGGTGATGGCGGAGAAGGAGGCGCAGGCCAACCTGATTCGCCGCCGCGAGGAGACGGCTGCCACGCGCAGCATTCTCAACACGGCCTGTCTGATGGCGGAGAACCCGCTGGTGGTGTGCTTGAAGGAACTGGAGACGCTCGAGAAAGTGGCCGGCAAGGTCGACAAGATCTCGGTCTACTCAGGCGTGGACGGCCTGATGCGCAACCTGGTGGCGGTGGGCGACGGCAAGACGCCGCAGTCTGCGGTGTACGATGGGGATGTGAACGCGCCGCCGCACATCCCCAACGCCCACTCTCGCCGCGATATTCTGCGCACGGCCGCCAACGGCTTCGGCGCGCTCGCGTTGCAAGGCCTGCTGGCCGCCGCAGACGCGCCGCGCGTCAATCCGCTGGCCGCCAGGCAGCCGCAGATCGCAACCAAAGCGAAGTCCGTCATTTTCCTTTTTATGGTGGGCGGCCCCAGTCAGATCGATACGTTCGATCCAAAGCCCGCGCTAGTGAAACTCGCCGGCCAACCGCTGCCGCAAAGCTACGGCAAAATCGTCAGCCAGTTCACCGACGGCTCCACGCCGATTCTGCCCACGCCGTGGCAGTTCAAACAGCACGGGCAGAGCGGGGCATGGGTGTCTGACCTGATGCCGCGCCTTGCCGATTGCGTGGACGATATCTGCTTTGTGCGGAACTTCTTCACCGAAAGCGTGGTGCACGCGCCGGCCATGTATCAGGTGATGAGCGGCCGCATTCTGATGGGGCACCCGTCGGTCGGTTCGTGGGTGACCTACGGGTTGGGGAGCGAAAGCGAAAACCTACCAGCCTATGTGGTGATGCCGCAGCCGGAGGGGACGCCCGAAGGCGGTACGCCAATGTGGGGCTCGGCGTTCTTGCCCGCCGTGTATCAGGGCACGCTGCTGCGGCCGGGTGCGAAGCCGATTGTGCATTTGGACCCGGGCGATCTCACGGCGCAGCGGCAACGCGCGCGGCTGGATCTGCTGCAGCGCATGAACGACCTGGACACGCCCGCGTGGGATTCGGAACTCGCCGCGCGCATCTCCTCCTACGAGCTCGCCTTCCGCATGCAGGCGCATGCGCCCGAGGCGGTGGACCTTAAGCAGGAAACCGAGGCCACCAAGAAGCTCTACGGGCTCGATCAAAAACACACGGCGGACTTCGGCACGCGCTGCCTGCTGGCACGCCGGTTTGTGGAGCGCGGCGTGCGCTTCGTGCAGCTCTATCACGGCGGCGGCCCGATCAGCATGCAGTGGGACGCGCACGACCACCTGAAGTCGAACCACGAGAAGATGTGCGGCCACTCGGATCAGCCGATTGCGGCGTTGTTGAAGGATCTGAAGTCTCGCGGGCTGCTGGATTCAACCCTCGTGGTGTGGGGTTCGGAGTTCGGGCGTTTGCCGATGTCGCAGTCCGGCAACGGGCGCGATCATAATCCCCACGGCTTCACCATGTGGTTTGCGGGCGGCGGCATCAAGGCGGGGCAAACGTTGGGCGAGACGGACGATCTCGGCCTGCACGCGATTGACGGCTGGCACATGCGCGACTTTCACGCGACGATTTTGCGCGCCATGGGGCTCGATCAGCACAAGCTCTGGTATCTGCACAACGGGCGGCACGAGAAGCTGACGGACTTCGGCGGCAAGGTGATTGAGAAGGTGTTCGCGTAACGATGCTGCTAGCGAGCGCTGGCGTTGACCACCGCGCTGACCGCGGACATGTGGATGGCGGCACAGCCCGTCTATCAGGCGACGCTCAATCACCCATACCTCACGGGTTTGGCCGATGGCACGCTGCCGCGCGCGAGTTTCGATTTCTATCTGATTGAAGACGCCAAGTACCTGCGCGCGTTTGGCGAGGCGCTGAATGCGCTGGCCGCAAAAGCCCCGCGCCGCGAGTGGGCGGCGTTGCTGCGCAAGCATGCGACCGAGTCGATTGAGGCTGAGCAACAATTGCACGCGTCGCTGGTGAAGCTGCCAGCCGCTGCGGCGGAGATCGCGCCGGCCAACTATGCGTATGCGAACCACTTCCGCCGCGCGGTGCGGGAAGGGACGTTTGCCGAGGGGCTCGCCTCCCTCCTGCCGTGCTACTGGATCTACTGGGAAGTGGGCAAGGTGCTGGCGCAACGCGGCTCGAAGAACGCGGATTACCAGCGCTGGATCACGCAGTACGCAAGCGAAGGCCACGGCGCGACCGTGAAGCGGGTGCTGGCGATCATGAATGCCGAGGCGGAGTGTTTTGATGCCGCGCAACGGAAACGCGCCGTGGAGTTGTTTGTGATCAGCGCGCGGCATGAGTATCTGTTCTGGGACATGGCGTGGCGGCGGGAGACATGGCCGCCGTACGGGAAGTAGGGCGGGCCTCCTCGCGCTACCCCAAATACTGCAGCGTCATCAACCGGCGCTCGCAGTGCTCTTCGATTGCCCGCACCAGTTGCCGCCGCAGACCCGCCGCCGTCGCGCGCTCCCAGGCGCGCGGCGTGAGATCTTCGAGCTTGCACTTGAGCATCTCCTCGCCGATCTCGCGTTCGTCCTCGGTCAACTCCATCGGCCCGAGGAAACCGCCGAGGCGCGCGGACCACAACGCAAAGTACGTCACGGCTGGCCACACGCCCGCCGCGCCGGCCGTGGCGAGGTAGTTGCGGACGGCGAGGATGAGCCGGAAGTAGCGCTCGTTCGGCTCGCCAGCGGGCAGCAGATGCTCGGACGCTTCGGTCAGGAAATCGAGTGCGACCGAGACGTCGTAGTGGCTGGTGATGTCGAACGGAGAGGATAGAATCTCGCAGGAGTACAGCGTGTCGAGCTCGCGGTTTTCGTGATGCCCGTAGAACATGCGGACGTAGGAGAGCCGCTGGAGTCCGGCGCCGAACGGGCTCCTGGGCTTGCGGGCTCGCTTGGCGACGCCCCGAAGTTTACCGCGGTCCCGTGTGAAGTAGCTGACGATGAGGTCGGCTTCCTTGAGCGGGAAGGTGCGCAGCACGATGGCTTCGCTCGACAGGGTCGTCATGCGGAGCCTTCATTGTAGATGTAAACTGGGGAAGTCCATCCGGAAAGACTCGGATCTGACAAAAGCCGCACCGGATCAGTGCGCCCGTTCAAAACGATCTGATCCGATGCGGTCCGCCTCTCCGGCAAGTCGCCGAACCGGAGACAAGGAACGTTCTCGATCGACCCTTTGTTTTAGAGGGACCAGATTGTCCGATGAAGCCCGCGTCCTAATGAGTGCTTCACCAAACGCTCCTGCGGGGATCGTAGATCCGTCCGGCAGAACTCGAAAAGCCTAACCTTGCACTCGCGCGGCTGGCGCGCGCGGTCCGTGGCTCAATGTGCCCGGCCGTTTTTCTCCTGGACGCGGTGGCCGTGGTGGGCCAGCTCTTGCTACTTGTGTTCGAGACGCATCCGGCACCCTAGCGGGTACGGCTCAAAAAAAGCCCCTCTGTTGCAACTGGCAACGATCGAGATGTCCGGGGATTGGTACAACATAATCCTTTCCCGCGAGCACTGGTCTCATCCGGCGCATCCAGGTTCCCTACCCGTTGCAGCAGAGGGTTCAGGTTTTAAGAGTTGACTACCACATTCAATGTACCTCAAAGCAGGCCGGAGTCCAAAGTGGGCGCCGAAGAAAGTGCTTGGGAATCAATACGGTTGCCCCGGACTTGGTACGGTTGGCCGGGGAGGTGTGTCGCACGGGGTGTGACAGTGTGACACAATCGGAGTGGATGGCGCACACGGCTTGCCCGCTGGCGCTGGCGCTGCTGGCGGCGACGGCTCCACTTTTGGCTCAAACGTTTGAATACAAAGGAGATTACCTCACCGATCGCGCCCACCCCCGTTTGTGGATGCCGGCTCGCCGCGCCAAACTCCTGGCACGCGAAACACAGCGCGACTCACTGAGGTGGGCGCAGTTCAACACGCTGATCCGGGGCGGCGTCAAGATGCCCGAGCCGGGATTGGCGCTGGCCCTTTATTTTGTGGCGACGCAGAGCGAGGAGCACGGCAAGCGGGCGGTGGCCTGGGCGCTGGACCCGGCGACGCGGGACCTGCGGCAGATGGCGGTGGTGTTTGACTGGTGTCAGCCGGCGCTGGGGGCAAACGAGTCGAAGGCGCTGGTGAAGAAAATCGAGTCGGCGCTGGCGGCCCAGACGGCAGCCATCGACAAGCTGGACCTGCCTCAAGTGCGGGATCGCGTGATTGCGGCGCTGGCAATCTCCGGGCACACGGCGGCGGAGCCGCACACGGCGTTCATTAAGCCGGTGGTGGAGGGGTGGTGGAAATCGCAGGTAGCCGGCCGGGTGGCGGCGGGCGCATCGCCGATTGACCAGCGTGACCATCTGACGCTGATGGAACTGCTACACGCCCTGCGCGACAACCTTGAGATCGACCTGCGCGAGACGAATCAAAAGTACTTCACCGGGCTGCCGATTTTTCACCTCCTCGCGCACTACCCCGCGCCGTATCCAGGCGCCGAGAACGAGTACCGGGTGCCGCTGATGAAGGTGCATGGCGAGCCGGACGCGGGCGATATGATCCGGAGCCGCGCCGCCGCCCTGTCAATGGTGGCCTATGACAACAACTCGCAGGAAATGCAGTTTCTGCAGGGGTGGCTGATTCAGGACCGGTTCCTGTTGCGGAGTCCGTACGGAATTGTCTATGAATTTCTGTGGGCGAATCCCTATCAGCCGGGCTTGAGCTTTCACTATTTGCCCAACGTGTTCCACGATCCGGCCTCGGGGCGGCTGATCATCCGGTCCACGTGGGAGGACGATGCGGTTTGGTATTACCAGGCGGGCGAGGTGGTGCAGATGTTCCGCAGCGGGCAGGTGGTGAACATGAAGCGCGAGCAGGTGACCGGGCAGGTGGAGATGGGCAACACGATTCTGCTGCCGGGAAACCTGAGCGAGCGGTTTGAGGTGAAAAGCGGCGAGGCGCCGGTGCACTACTACGTGCTGGGGCTGCGTGACGAGGCGCCTTATGACCTGGAGGTGGACGACGAAGAACTCCGCGAAGTGCGCACCGGGCGCGGCGGGATTCTGGAGTTGAAGTTTCCCCGTGAGCGGGCGGCTGCGGTGCTGTTGCGGCCGGCGCCGGCGCAATAGGCCTACTTGGAGAGCCGCAGCACTTCGCTCGCGATTTTCGGGAATGCCGAATTGAGCTGCGCGGCCGTGGGAGCAGCGATGTAAAGACCCGTGGGCGAATTGGCGTCGCGCATGGGGCTGTCCTCGGTGTTTGCGATGCGCTTGAGCAGGATGTGTTCCTCGTTGCCCAGCAGACCGCCCATGCCGATCGTGTAGATCACCACGCTGAGGCTGGGATCGAGCGTTTTGGCGCGTATACGCTGGGCGGCCTCCTGGTGGCGCATCGCGGCCCGTCCATCGTGGGCCAGGGCGATTGTGTGGCCTGCGTGGCGCACGACGTGGATCTCGGGCTGCCCGGCGTAAACTAAAAAGTTATGCCGATCCTCACTACCGTTGTCGGTAGCTACCCTGTGCCGCACTGGCTCCTCGGCGATACCAGCCGTGTCACGCTGCGCGACGCCATCATACATCATAGTGGTACTCAAGACCCAGGAACTGGCCGGCATCGACGTGGTCGCCGATGGCGAGTTGAACCGCTTCGATCCCAGCCATCCGGAAACGAACGGCATGATTGACTATTTCGTTTCGCGGATGGACGGCATTCGTACGCGCTTTTCGGTGACGGATATCGCCAGGTTTCGCGCCGACGCGGGCGTGGCGTACCGCACCGATCCGGCCGGCATCGTTACGAGTGCCATTGGCGAAGGCACGCCGAATCTGCCGCGCGACTATGAGTTCACCAAGGGCCTCACGCCGCTGCCGCTGAAGTTCACCTGCACCGGTCCGCATATGTTGACCAAGGTGCTCACGGACCGCTTCTACGGCGACCGTGGCCAGCTCTGCATGGCGATTGCCCAAGTGCTGCGCGGCCAGATGGAGGCCATCAGTGCGAGCGTGGTGCAGATTGACGAGGCCAACATCAGCGGCCATCCGGAAGACCGCGAGTGGGCGCTGCCGGCCATCAACCATTTGCTCGAAGGCATCCGCGGAACGCGCGGCGTCCATATCTGTTTCGGCAACTACGGCGGCCAAAGCATTCAAAAAGGCTTCTGGAAAGACTTGATGCCGTTCCTCAACGGGCTGAAGGCGCACCATCTCATTCTTGAGTTTGCGCGCCGCGGCTATGACGAACTCGAAGCGTTCAAGGATCTCGATCCGAAAATCGGGTTGAGCTTGAGCGTGGTGGATATCAAGGATAACGGCATTGAGCCGGCCGAGTTGATTGCGCGCCGCATTGAACATGCCGCGTCGATCCTGGGCGTGGAACGGATTCCGTACATTCACCCGGACTGCGGCTTCTGGATGTTGCAACGCAGCGTGGCCGATGGCAAAATGCGCGCGCTGAAGGCCGGGCGTGACCTGCTTGAGGGGAGAACGAAGTGAGCCTGAAACTCGCACTCCTGATAGCGTCCATCACGCTGGCGGCGTCCGCGCAACTGTCGAATCTGCGGCAACTCACGCATGGCGGGCAGAATGTGGAAGCGTACTGGACGCCCGATGGCCGGCGCCTGATGTTCCAATCCACGCGTGACAGCCTGCAGTGCGACCAGATCTTCACAATGAACGCGGATGGGTCGAACCAGAAAATGGTGTCCACGGGCAAGGGCCGTACCACCTGCGGCTACTCTCTGAAGGACAACCAGCACAGTGTTTACGGGTCGACGCATGAGGGTGGCGCGGCGTGCCCACCGTCGGCCGATCGCAGCAAAGGCTATGTGGGGGCCGTGTACCCGAGTTACGACATCTTTCTGGCGAAGGATGACGGCACCATGGTGAAGAAGTTAACCGATGCCGCCGGCTACGATGCTGAAGCGACGGTGAATTTCCAGACCGGCAAGATTGTCTACACGTCCATGGCGTCGGGCGACCTCGACCTGTGGACGATGAACCCCGATGGCTCCGGCAAAAAACGCGTCACGGCCAGCGAAGGCTACGACGGCGGCGCGGTGTTCTCCCGCGACGGCAAGAAGCTCGTGTGGCGCGCCAACCATCCGGCGGCGGGCGAGCCGATGGACCAGTACCGCGCGCTGCTGAAAGAGAACCTCACCACGCCCATGCGCATGGAGATTTTCGTCGGCAACGCCAACGGCAAGAATGCCAAGGCGGTGACGAATTTCGGCTGCGCGAGCTTTGCGCCTACGTTCACGCCGGATGGCCGCAAGATCCTGTTCTCGTCGAACAAGCACAACTGCGGTGGCCGCAAGTTTGAGCTGTATCTGATGAACCTGGACGGCTCCGGCCTGGAACAGGTGACGAACTTCGGCGGCTTCACGTCGTTTCCTGAATTCTCGCCCGATGGCAAGAAGCTCGTGTTCTCGTCCGACAAAGACGCCAAGTCGCGCTACGAGTTCAACATCTTCGTAGCGGATTGGATGCGCTAGTTGGCCGTGCGCGTGACGATTGCGGTGCCGACGCTCGTTGCTGGCGAACCGCTCGCGCAGTGCCTCGCCGCGCTCGCCGCGCAGACGGAGAAAGACTTCCGCGTGGTGGTGGTGGACAATAGTGGCGTGGGGCGCGTCGATAAAACAAATCTGCCTGACTTTGTCACGGTGCTGGTGAGCGCGGCAAACCGCGGCTACGGCGGCGCGGTGAACTGGGCGGCGCGCGAGTTTCCGGATAGCGAATTCATCGCGGCTTTGAATGACGATGCGGTGCCCTCGCCCGGCTGGCTGGCTGCCCTTCTGCGCGCCGCCGCGGCCTATCCTCAGGCCGGCATGTTCGCGCCACGCGTGCGGTTGTCGGAGAAAGAACTCGATTCGGCCGGCATGTTGCTGTACGGCGACGGCAGCAGCAAGCAGCGCGGCCACAAACGCCCGCCCGCGGAGTTTGACGCGCCGGGCGAGGCGCTGCTTCCTAGCGGTTCATCGGCGCTCTACCGGCGCAAGATGTTCGACGGGCTCGGCGGCTTTGACGAAGACTTTTTTCTTTACTGCGAGGACACGGACCTGGGCCTGCGCGCGCAGTGGGCCGGGTGGACGTGCCGCTATGTGCCGGAGGCGATTGTCGATCATCGCTACTCTGCTTCGGCGGGAAGGGTGTCGCCGCTGAAGGCGTACTATGTGGAGCGCAACCGGCTGCGTGTGGCCCTCAAGAATTTTCCGCTCGGGATGCTGGCGGCCGGTCCCGGGTTGGCCCTGCGGCGCTACCTCTGGCACGCGGTGACTTTGCTTTCCGGCGGCGGTCCGGCCGGGAAGTTTCAGCGTGGCGGCGGTTCGCCGCTGCTGCTGATGTGGTTCCCGGTGCGCGCTCATTTTTCCGCCTTCTGGTCGCTGCCGTCGCTGTGGCGGGCGCGGCGGCGCACGATGAAGAGTGCGCGCATCAAGCCGGAGGAATTCGTGGCGCTCACGCGGCGGCACGCGTTGTCGGCGCAAGAGGTGGCCACGCTGTGACCGTGCTTGTAGCGTTGGCTCAGCGTCCGTGTAGGGTAGGCTTTAGCGGAACGCGGGCCGGGC
>Ga0194122_10002375_pt1 | contig 20898 bp, 26 predicted proteins | sample TA2MahCa10mmetaG_FD_155487 | JGI IMG/M metagenome (GOLD analysis project Ga0194122, IMG submission 155487) | Freshwater microbial communities from Lake Tanganyika, Tanzania - TA2015021 Mahale Deep Cast 10m | ecosystem: Environmental > Aquatic > Freshwater > Lake | place: Tanzania: Lake... | reverse complement strand
ACAATACTCAGGGCGGAACCGAAGCATTCTTCAATGAAGTTGATACTTCATTCTCAGGTCAAGACAGTGGTTTCAACGTTGAAGGTGGTTTTGCTGATGCCAATGCTGGTATCGGTACAACTGCTCAAAGCGGCACCAACCCTGCTATCCTGAACCCTGTTGGCACTGCAACCTCAACGGCATATAATGTCGGTTCAGGTATGCCAACTGGCGACGCTGAAACACTTGGCGACGGTGCTGGTAATGCTTTCAACCAGATGGCATTCTCAATCGAGAAAGTCACTGTTACTGCAAAGTCACGCGCTCTGAAGGCTGAGTACTCACTTGAGCTTGCTCAAGACCTCAAGGCAATCCATGGTCTGAATGCTGAAGCGGAACTCGCAAACATTCTCTCAACTGAGATTCTTGCTGAGATCAACCGTGAAGTTATCCGTACCATCTACAAGATTGCTGAACAGGGTGCTGTAGAAAACACCGCTACTGCTGGTGTATTCGACCTCGACATCGACTCCAACGGTCGTTGGTCTGTTGAGAAGTTCAAGGGTCTTCTGTTCCAAATCGAAAGAGATGCAAACAGAATCGCTCAGAGAACTCGTCGCGGCAAGGGTAACATCATCATGTGCTCTGCTGACGTTGCTTCAGCACTGACCATGGCTGGTGTTCTTGATTACACCCCTGCACTCAACGCTAACCTGAACGTTGATGATACTGGTAACACCTTTGCTGGTACAATCCAAGGCAAGTATCGCGTATATATCGATCCTTATTCGGCAAACCTGGCTGCTGATAACAGCGGTCTGGCACAAGGCAGCAACCAATACTACGTTGTTGGTTATAAGGGTTCTTCCCCTTATGATGCTGGTCTGTTCTATTGCCCATATGTTCCTCTCCAAATGGTTCGTGCCGTTGGTGAGAACTCCTTCCAGCCAAAAATCGGCTTTAAGACCCGTTACGGAATCGTTGCTAACCCATTTGCGGAAGGCACCAACCAGGGTCTTGGAAGACTGCGTGTTAACAGCAACCGCTACTATCGTCGTGTTGCGGTCAAAAATCTCATGTGAGTCATTCTCACAGGTTTCATGGGGGTCCGAAAGGGCCCCTTTTTTTATCTAAATAGAAATAAAAATGGCTACTGGACACGCATTTACATCTCAAATACAAAATAGAAACTTCTTATCTCCTGTAGGATTTAAGTTTCTATTGAATAGATGCCCAAAGGTTGCGTTCTTTTCCAACAGTGCAAACATTCCTGGGTTGACTCTAGGAGTTGCAGAGCAACCAACGTATCTAAAAAACATTGATACGCCAGGAGATAAGATTGCTTTTGACGATTTAACAATCAGATTTTTGGTTGATGAAAATCTTGAAAACTATATGGAAATTCAAAACTGGATTCGTGGTCTTGGATTTGCAGATAGTTTAGATGAAATTTATGATCTGCAGAGACAGCAAAAATATGTCGATACTACAGATTCAAAGTTGATGAATGTTTACTCTGATGGTACTCTGCATATTTTAACAAGCAGCAGCACACCAAACTTTAAGTTAAAATTTAAAGACCTGTGGCCATACTCATTGTCAAATCTTCAATTCGATGCTACCGATTCTGACATCGAATATTTGACTGCAGAGGCAACTTTCAAGTATACTATCTATGATATAACCGATTTAAATGGCAATAAATTATGAGTTTTGATCTTGATACAATTCAAAAAATGTGGGAAGCAGATTCCCAAATTGATTTAGATAATCTTCACACCGAATCATTAAACATTCCAGCACTTCATGCAAAGTATTTTGAACTCTATAACAATATAGGTTTGCTGAGAAAAAAGGCTGAACAACAAAGAAGGAACATTCGCCACGAAAGATATGAGTACTATACTGGAAAAGCAGATCCTGATGTTTATGTGGAGGATCCATTCCCAAAAAAAATTCGTGACAAAGATACTCTACAAAAATATCTTGATGCCGATGAAAGACTTTCTTCGATTTGTTTGAAGATTGATTACTATGACACGATGTTAAATTATTTGGAAAGTATCCTTAAAGTCATTCAAAACCGAACGTATCAAATTAAGAATGCAATTGAATTCATAAGATTTCAGTCTGGATTAGGTTAATAAATATTTCCAGATGAATGGACTTATGTGAGAACAACAGATCTTGTTATATCTAAATCTAACGAAGTATTTCTGAAAGTTAATACAGATCCTCATATTGAGTACGAACTAAGGGATCATTTTAAGTTCGAAGTTCCAAATGCAAAGTTTATGCCACAATATCGTGGTAGAAATTGGAATGGAGAAATACATCTATATGATATGCGATCTAAACAAATCTACGTCGGGCTTCTGGATAAGATCGTAGATTTTTGCAATCAATACGGATATACTTATAAGTTTGATGACAATAAATTTTATGGGCTTCCATTTGAGGTCAATGAAGGAATCTCATATGAAGGCGTCAAAGATTATATGAAGTCTATATGCTCACACACTCCTCGGGATTATCAAATTGAGGGAGTATATGATGCCCTACGACATAATCGAAAGTTGCTGATAAGTCCCACTGCGTCAGGTAAATCGCTGATGATCTACGCCCTCGTGCGGTACTATATGGATAGGAATGAAAAAATTCTTGTAGTCGTTCCGACGACCAGCCTTGTAAGTCAACTATACGGGGATTTTCACGATTATGGGATGGATGTTGAGTCATACTGTCATCAAATCTATGCAGGAAAAGAAAAGACCAGTGAGTATCCTATCACAATTACAACCTGGCAGTCAATTTATAAATTAGAACGTTCGTTCTTTGAAGATTATAATGTTGTGATAGGAGATGAAGCTCATCTCTTCAAGAGTAAGTCATTAATATCTATAATGACAAAACTACACCATGCCAAGTATCGGTTTGGTTTTACCGGAACACTTGATGGAACACAAACACATAAGTGGGTTCTGGAAGGATTGTTTGGCCCATCGTATAAGGTTACAAAAACCGAAGAGTTGATGAGACAAGGACACCTTTCTCAATTAAACATTCGTTGTTTAGTCCTTAAGCATCCACCACAAAAATTTGAAACGTATGAAGATGAGATTCAATATTTAATTTCACATGAACAAAGAAATAACTTTATTAGAAATCTTTCTTTAGATCTCAAAGGAAACACTCTGGTTCTTTTTGCAAGAGTTGAGGCTCATGGAGCGGTTCTTTTTGAAAAGATAAATAATGATAAGCGAGATGCCCGCAAGGTATTCTTTGTCCATGGCGGTGTTGATACAGAGGAAAGAGAGTTAGTCAGAGAAATTACTGAGAGAGAAGACAACGCAATTATTGTTGCCTCTTATGGAACTTTTTCTACTGGTATTAATATTAAGAGACTCCATAATGTTATTTTCGCTTCACCCAGTAAGTCGAGAATTAGAAATTTACAATCAATTGGAAGAGTACTTAGAAAGGGAAAAAATAAATCTGAAGCAGTACTCTACGACATCTCTGACGATTGTACATATAAATCAAGAAAAAACTATACTCTAAATCACTTTATTGAACGAATTAAAATCTATAATGAAGAAAATTTTAACTATGATATAATCACAATTCAATTAAAGACATGATAGAAGATGATTTTTACGCAACACTTAAATTAAAATCTGGAGAAGAAATCTTCGCTAAGGTCGCAGCTACCGAAGAAGATGATCGGACTTTATTGATCGTATCAAATCCCATCATTGTTTCTGAAGTCAAAGGGAGAATGGGAATCATGGGATACAAAATAGAACCATGGCTCAAAACAACCACTGAAGACATGTTCATTCTGAACATGGATGACATCCTTACAATGAGTGAATCATCTGATATGGAAATGATTTACATGCATCAGTCTTACATGAGGCAGTATCAGAAGTCCAAGAACAAGCAGACTAAACTGAATAAAGATCTCGGTTATATCTCCAGTGTCGATGATGCTAAAGAGATCTTAGAGAAGCTCTTTAAAGATAGCTAATCTCCCATCTGAACCCGGACAAAGGTATTCTACACATATTTCTGTTACTTGTCAAGCATTTGTAAAAGTGCTATAATTCATACATATTATGAGTTAATTTAATGATAACTACAGCAATTATGACCAAGAGGAAAAGGTCAGAACATTACGTTAATAACAAAGAGTTTCTTGCGGCTTTAATTAAGTATCGTGAAGATAGAGAAATTGCAGAAATCCAAGGAAACCCAAAACCACCTATTCCACGATACATTGGTGAGTGTTTTCTGAAGATTGCAAAACATTTATCATTCAAACCAAACTTTGTCAACTACATGTTCAAGGATGACATGATTTGTGATGGGATTGAAAACTGCGTACAATACATTCATAATTTTAATCCACAAAAGTCACAAAATCCTTTTGCATATTTTACTCAGATTATTCACTACGCATTTCTGAGACGCATTCAAAAGGAAAAGAAACAGTTAGAAATTAAGAATAAGATTCTTGAAAGCAGTGGTTTCGATGAAGTCTTTGAAGATGGTGGTGTTGACGGATCAAACTATTCCGACTATAATAGCATTAAGGATGCGGTTTATTCTAAACTCAGATACTGAATGAAAGTAGCAATCATTACAGACCAGCATTTTGGAGCCAGAAAAAACTCTAAACTTTTTCACGATTATTTTTTACAATTCTACAATGAAGTATTTTTCCCGACCCTGGAAGGGGAGGGAATCACTACGGTTGTAGATATGGGTGATACTTTTGATAGTCGTAAAGGCATTGATTTCTCTGCCCTTGCATGGGCTAAAAACAATTACTATGATCGTCTTGCTTCTCTTGGATGTCAAGTACATACGATTGTAGGTAATCATACAACCTATTACAAGAATACTAACAACGTCAATTCCGTAGATCTTCTTTTGCGTGAATATGAGAATGTAAAGGTCTACTCAGAAGCGACTGAAATTCTGTTAGATAAACTCAAGGTGCTGTTTATTCCTTGGATCAATCAAGAGAATGAAGAGCAGACTTTGAAGAGTATTCAGAAAAGCAAATCAAGTGTTATCATGGGACACCTTGAACTTCAAGGATTCCGAGTTAATAATCAGATGGTGATGGAGCATGGATTAGATAGTAAAGTATTCGACAAATTTAAATTAGTTTACTCTGGACACTATCACACTCGCTCTACTGATGGTAGAGTGTATTATCTTGGTAATCCATATGAGCTTTACTGGAATGATGTAAATGATTCTAGAGGATTCCATATCTTTGATACTGAAACTTTAGAACACACTCCAATCAATAATCCATTCAAGATGTTTCATAACATTCATTACGAAGATACTTCTTATCAGACTTTTGATACAAGACCATACGAAGAAAAAATTGTAAAGATTATTGTTCGCAAAAAAACTGATACTAAGAAGTTTGAGCAATTCGTTGACAAACTTTATTCTTCTAATGTTGCAGAACTCAAGATTGTAGAAAATTTTGATTTTTCTGGATGGTATGATAAAGACGACATCACTTTTGAATCAGAAGACACTCTTTCTATCTTAAATAGATATGTTGAGGAATCTGAAGTTGATTTAAATAAATCGACCCTACAAAAACTTCTTCAAGAAATCTATCAAGAAGCCTGCGAGTTAGTTTAATGTTCGTCCTAACCATCCACGGAAAAGAAGAGAAGGGTGCATATTCTGTTGTGGATGAAGATGGAGATTCGATTCTCTATCTTTTTGAAGAAGAAGACGATGCATGTAGGTTTGCTATGATGCTAGAAGACCAAGATTTTCCAGAGATGCACGTAATAGAAGTAGAAGATGATACAATTATTAAGACTTGTGAAATTCAAAACTGTAGATACACTGTGATTACTCCAAACGACATTGTAATTCCTCCACCTCAACATGATTTTATTTGAGACGATTCGCTGGAAAAATTTTCTTTCTACCGGACAACATGAAACCGAAGTTAATTTTCAAGAACACAACACAACATTGATTGTGGGAACGAATGGTGCTGGCAAGTCAACCATTCTTGATGCACTTACATTCTCGTTGTTTGGTAAGCCGTTTCGTAAAATCAATAAACCACAACTTGTCAATACAATTAACGAAAAAGATTGTCGTGTAGAAGTTGAGTTTTCGATTGGATCAACAAAGTGGAAAGTCATTCGAGGAATCAAACCAAATATCTTTGAGATCTGGAGAAATGATGCTCTGTTAGATCAAGCATCAGCATCGTCCGATCAACAGAAATGGTTGGAACAAAATGTTCTGAAGATGAACTATAAGTCTTTCACTCAGATTGTGATTCTGGGTAGTAGCACATTTGTTCCGTTCATGCAACTGTCAGCTGCAAACCGCAGAGAAGTGATTGAAGATCTTTTGGATATTAAGATCTTCTCATCGATGAATGTTGTAATCAAAGAAAAGATTCGTCAACTCAAAGAAGAAATCAAAACTCTGGAGTTGAAGAAAGAGAACTTACTCGATAAAGTTGCGATGCAGAATAACTTTATTGAAGAGTTGGAGAATCGTGGTAATGCCAATATTAATGCCAACAAAGAGAAGATTGCCAAGTTAGATTCTGAAGTTGGCATTTATATGAAAGAGAACGCAACCATTGAAGAAGATATTTTTAAGTATACAAAAGAACAAGAATTTGTTACTGGTGCATCAGATAAACTCCGTAAGTTAGGAAACCTTAAAGGAAAAATATCACAGAAAGTATCAATGGTTACTGCTGAACATAAGTTCTTCACGGAGAATACGGTCTGCCCTACTTGTACTCAAACGATTGAAGAAGAGTTTCGGTTAAATAGAATTACAGACGCTCAAGATAAAGCAAAGGAGTTGCAATCTGGCTATAAAGAGTTGGAGGAAGCAATTAAAGAGGAAGAAGAGCGAGAGCGTCAATTCACTACTCTATCGAAGGAGATTACAAAACTAACGCATGGCATTTCTCAAAACAATACTAAGATCGCTGGATGTCAGAGACAAATCAGAGATCTTGAATCTGAAATTCAAACTATTACCGAGAACCTTGCAAACAGAAATTCTGAACATGAAAAACTAGAATCCTTCAAAGACAATTTAAAAACTACATACGACGATCTTTCTTCTAAAAAGGACACTATCAGACATTACGATTTCTCGTATGGTCTACTCAAAGACGGTGGAGTTAAATCTCAAATCATCAAGAAGTATCTTCCTCTGATCAATCAGCAGGTTAATAAGTTCCTTCAAATGATGGACTTCTACATTAACTTTACTCTTGATGAAGAGTTCAACGAAACCGTTCAGTCCCCAATTCATGAAGATTTTTCTTATGCATCTTTCAGTGAAGGCGAAAAGATGAGAATTGATTTGGCTCTTCTTTTCACATGGCGTGAAGTAGCAAGATTTAAAAACTCCGTCAATACCAATCTGCTGATTATGGATGAAGTATTTGATTCTTCTCTTGATGGTTTTGGTACTGAAGAGTTTCTGAAGATCATTCGATTTGTCATCACAAATGCAAACATCTTTGTGATCTCACATAAAACTGGTCTTGAGGACAGATTCCAAAGTGTCCTTAAGTTTGAGAAAGTCAAAGGTTTTTCCCGTATGGTGGCCTGACCACCAAAGAACAATGAACACTCCAAACTGGCAACACCACTCTAAGAAGGAGCAAAAGCGTAAACTGAAACCGCAAGCACTTCGACAGGCAAAGGCACGCCGCCAAGCACTTAAGAAGCGCCTCTCACAGGGCGCTTCTTCGTTTTGGGTATAAATTCGTAGGCATAAATTTTTATTGCGTTATATCAGAAAATCAACACAAAATAAATAAATAGTGATAGAATTAAGAGGTGATTAAGATGAACGAAAACTTCTTTATCATGATGTTCTTTGTGCATGGAGGTTATTATGCACAATCTAATCTCTTACAATCAACTTGCGGGTTGGAAACAAAGTGTTGAAAGTTTAAGTACAGATATTGATAAATTAAATGATCAATCTGATTTACTTAATGATTACTATAATTGTTTGGTTGAGTGTGACGATAATCAACAAACATGTAAACGTATTTGCAAATCAATTTTATCATAGGAAACAGTTCAAAAAGCGTCACATGGGTTGCTCAAAAGGCAACCCTTCGTCGTATGATGGCTTCATCTGAAACAAACCAATGGCAGTCTCTCACGAAATCAAGTCCCAACTTGCCAAACTGCTGGCTACTGAAGACCTAGTGGTTGAGCATAAGAAGTGCCAAACCGCTCAGTTTAACGTCCATACTCGTGTTCTGACCCTTCCCATGTGGGAGAAGGCAAGCAACACCGTGTATGACCTTCTGGTGGGGCATGAGGTGGGTCACGCTCTGTATACGCCCGATGAGAATTGGCTTGAGAGTGTCAAGGTTCCTCCAATGTTTGTGAACGTTGTGGAAGATGCTCGCATTGAGAAACTGATGAAGCGTCGTTATGCTGGTCTTGCCAAGACTTTTTATACTGGTTATAAAGAACTTGTTGACGAAGATTTCTTTGAAATTAAATATACGAAGATTGATAAAATGAATCTTGCTGACCGTGCAAATCTGTGGTTCAAGATTGGCAACTTTACTCAGATTCCGATTGAGAGTGGCGAAGAAACTGAGATCATGAACATGATTGCTGATACAGAAACCTTTGCGGATACTCTCATTGCTGCAGAGGCACTCTACAAATATTGCAAGTCTGAGAAAGAAAAGAAAGAAGAACCTATTGAGACTAATCAATCACAGAAACCAGGATCTGGTTCTCCTGCAAGTGAGATTGATTTTGAAAATAATGAAGAACAAGAAGGAGAATCTGAATCTAACTCCACTCAACCTGAGCAATCTGACGATTCCTATGGTGGCACTGCTCAAGGTGAAGATATTCAGGTTGGCTCTGGTTTTGATGGGTCCGAACCAGAAATTAAAACTGTGAATAACCTGGAAGAAAATATTCGTAATCTTGTTAATGATAACGGTTACGATAACATTTATGTTGAGATTCCTAAACTGAATCTTGATACTGTAATTGCTAAGAACTCTGATGTTCATAAAGCGATTGATGATTCTTTTTCTCATCAGCAAAAAATTCATGATGAGCATGAAGAAAAAAATGCATTCAATCTTTATAATGTTGCCGATGCCGAATTTAAAAAGTTCAAGGTATCTGCACAGAAAGAAGTCAACTATCTGGTGAAAGAGTTTGAATGTAAAAAAGCAGCAGATCAATATTCTCGTTCTAACACTGCCCGCACTGGCATATTAGACACGGCTCGTCTTCATACATATAAGTACAATGAAGATTTGTTTAAGAAAGTTTCTGTAATTCCTGATGGTAAGAATCATGGACTGGTGTTTGTGTTGGACTGGTCTGGATCTATGCAGCACACTCTTCTGGATACTTGCAAACAACTTTTCAATTTGATTTGGTTCTGTAAAAAGGTATCAATTCCTTTTGAAGTCTATGCATTTACGAACGAGTGGCGTTCTGTAGATGTGAATTATGCTACTGGACTGTTGGAGGCTGTTGATCGCACTTTGCATTATGAGAAAAAAGAATATCTTCTTCATGTTGATGAGTCGTTCTCGATGATGAACCTGTTTACAAGCAAAGTATCTGCTTCGATTCTTGAGCATCAGATGAAGAATATTTGGCGTTTGGCCACACACTATACCTATCCTTACAGTACCGCATACACTTATCCTCGTCGTCTTTCTCTTTCTGGCACTCCCTTGAATGAGGCACTGATGTCTCTTCATCAGATTCTTCCTGTCTTCAAGAAAGAAAACAAACTTCAGAAAGTGCAGTGTATTGTATTGACTGATGGTGAAGCAGCCCAGGTTCCTTATCACATCAGTGTCAAGCGAAGTTGGGAAAGTGAACCTTACCTGGGTACTCGCGGTATTTCTCCTGGTCTTACTTTCCTTCGTGATCGTAAACTTGGAACTACTTACATGTTTGATTATGCCCACTTTCAGTTTACCGATGTTCTTTTGAAGAACTTGAAAGATAAATTTTCCGATATGAATTTCATCGGCATTCGCATTCTTTCTGGTCGTGATGCAAGTCGTTTCATTCATCTTTATAATGATTACAACACGGATGAGTATAATAAACTTCAAACGAGTTGGAAAAAAATGAAGAGTTTTACCATCAAAAACTCTGGATATGATGCATACTTTGCAATTGCTACTTCAATTCTCTCTCAAGATTCTGAGTTTGATGTTCAAGAATCTGCAACTAAAGCTCAAATCAAATCTGCCTTTGCTAAATCTTTGCAAACTAAGAAACTAAATAAAAAAGTTCTTGGTGAGTTTATTTCTCTTGTAGCATGAAAACTAAATTTCCACTCGAACATGTAGTCAATTATCAAACTCAAGAAGTTTGTGTAATTTGTGATAGTGCAATTACTGCGATGGGTATTTCTGCTATAGTAAAACAGTTTTATCCTGGATATAAAGGTAGAATTGTGAGTAGAGAACACCTTGAAAAACTGAAAAACCAGTTGGCAAACTGACCACTGAGGAGGTTTACCGACCTCCTTTTTTCGTATAATAGCCATGTTGAAACAAAACATTCATGTCTCGCTTTCAAATGACTGACAATCAAATTCTTTCCGATCTTAAGAATACGTTTGGCACTGAGTTTACCGCTGGTGACGTTCGTGGTTATTGTGCTTCCCGTGGAATTTCTTACCCCACTGTAACCAAGCGTCTCGAAAAATTCAAAGTTGGCCGTGGTAAGTGGAACCTTGAAGTTACTCCTACGGTTGTAAATAAAATGGAGCAAGCATATAACGCTCCTGCAGTTATCCCTCCTGTGGAACAAAATCTTATTCCTCAAAAAGATGATACCTTCGTCAAGTTTGGTAATTTTAATGATATTAAAAAAATTATTGATTCCCGTCTTTTCTACCCTACGTTCATTACGGGTCTTTCGGGTAACGGTAAAACGTTCTCTGTGGAACAAGCGTGTGCTCAACTTAAGCGTGAACTGATCCGTGTCAACATCACTATCGAAACCGACGAAGACGATCTCATCGGTGGTTTCCGTCTCATGGACGGCAATACTGTTTGGCACAACGGTCCTGTGGTTGAAGCTCTTGAGCGAGGTGCCGTACTGCTTCTCGATGAAATCGACCTTGCATCCAACAAAATCCTTTGTCTGCAGAGTGTTCTTGAAGGCAAAGGTGTTTTCCTGAAAAAGATTGGCCGTTTTGTAAAACCCGCTGCTGGTTTCAATGTGATTGCCACTGCCAACACCAAAGGTAAAGGTTCTGATGACGGTCGCTTCATCGGCACTAACGTTCTCAACGAAGCATTCCTTGAGCGTTTCCCTGTGACCTTTGAGCAGTCCTATCCTGCTCCCGTAACCGAGCAGAAGATCCTGGAAGGTATCGCTCTGGAACTTGGTGTTGACGATAAAGACTTCTGCAAGCGCCTGGTTGATTGGGCAGACATTATCCGCAAGACTTTCTACGATGGTGGTATTGAGGAAATCATCAGCACTCGTCGCTTGATTCACATCATTCGTGCGTATAGCATCTTCCGTGACAAAGCTAAAGCGATTCAGGTGTGTGTAAATCGCTTTGATGATGAAACCAAGCAGGCATTCCTGGAACTGTATGATAAAGTAGATGCTGATTTCCAGATGCCTGTTGACGAAGTAGCTGTTTTTTGATATAATGAATAATAACTGGGTACAAGAATATCTAGATTCTATGTACCCCGATATTCCTAACAATTGTACTGAACCTATCGTTATGGATGAGTATCCCTACCAGTTCACCTTATCTGACAATGGTGACGGAACACTTAACCTTGAAAAAACTCCTGTTACTATGAGCGAAACCAAAAACAATCTTTGGAAATACCATGAAGATAAAATCCTGAAGGACATCCAGGATTATGTGACCAGCACTTATGGTAGTCACTACTGTGGTCACAATCAAGATGATATTCAAACGATTGATCTGATGGCAGCAAAGGATCTCGCAACTCATTTCTGTCAAGCAAATATTCTGAAGTACGGAAGTCGCTATGGTGATAAAGATGGACGCAATAAGCGTGACTTGCTTAAAGTGATTCATTATGCTATGCTTCTGCTTCACTTCGATGGGCACTATACTCGTAAAGATAATGGCCTTACCGAATTCCGTTGATCATGAAACTCTCCGATAAAACTATGAAACTGTCTGACAAAACCGTAAACCTGCTCAAGAACTTTTCCAACATCAATCAATCTGTTCTGATCAAGAAAGGTAAGCAACTTCGTACAATTTCTGTCATGAAGAATATTCTTGCAGAAGCAACAGTTGAAGAAGAGTTTCCTCGTGACTTTGCTATCTATGATCTGAACCAGTTTCTGAATGGTCTTTCTCTGTACAAGAGTGCAGAACTTGATTTTCAGAATGATCAATATGTTGTGATCAAGGAAGGTAAAGGTCGTTCAAAGTATTTCTTTGCAGACCCTAATGTAATCGTCACTCCTCCTGAAAAGTCGATTGATTTTCCAAGCGAAGATGTGTGCTTTCTGCTGGATACCAAAGATCTGGATATTCTTCTGAAAGCTGCTGCAATCTATCAAGTTCCCGATCTTTCTGCCGTTGGTGAGAATGGAGTCATCAAACTGGTGGTTCGTGATAAGAAGAACGAAACTTCCCACGGACATTCTATTGTTGTTGGTGAAACTGATTCTGAGTTTGTATTCAACTTTAAAGTAGAGAACATTAAGATTCTCCCCGGTACTTATGAAGTTGTAGTATCTTCTAAACTTTTGTCTCGTTTCACTAGCACCAATCATGATCTTTGCTATTATGTAGCTCTGGAACCTGATTCTACTTTCGGATGAATATTTTCGTAACGTCTCCTTTCCCTGCAGAGAGTGCTATTTGTCTTCCCGATAAACACATTGTCAAAATGCCTTTGGAGTGCTGTCAAATGCTCTCCATTGTTGCCTCTGAAAAGTGGGGTCATAACTACGGCACTCTGCCTAAAACTGACGGCACTCCCTATAGAACTGAAAAGGGTGCGTTTCGTAATCATCCCTGTACCAAGTGGGCAATGGATAGTATCCACAATGCCTATTGGTTGATTAAGTGGGGTATGAACTTGTGTGATGAGTATTCTATCCGATATGGTAAAACTCATTCGTGCTATAATACTCTTGTGTCTGCTTACTATCTGTTCCCAAAAGGAAAGATAACTAGTGTGACTCCATTTGCTCGGGCAATGCCTGTGGAATGGAAATTTGACGATAGCATTGATACTTTTACTGCTTATAAAAGGTATATTGCTTCAAAACCTTGGGTGAAGGACAACTACCTTCGACTACCTCAGCGTAAACCTGATTGGATCTAAATGGCTTCTACTGATAAACTTATTCACCCACAATATCCAAGACTTAGTTGGCTAAGAATTCTTGGCAATGCTTTTTTTATTTTTGGGTATGCAGTAATTTTATTCAATAGTGTTCAACTTGGAATTTACTTCCGATTGTTCGGCAACCTTTTGTCGTTCCCATATTTTTATCGTGTAAGAATGTGGGATATGATGACCATTCGCAGTTTCTTTGCTCTTATTGAATTAACCAAACTGATTCAAATTTTATTTTTTTGAACCATGAGTCGTGATGAATTCCTTTGGGTCGAAAAGTATCGTCCCAAAACAATTGAAGAATGTATTCTCTCTGAGAATATTAAAAAAACTTTTACTGACTTTCTAAATAAAGGTGAAGTGCCTAATCTACTTCTTGCTGGGCCAGCTGGGTGCGGTAAGACTACTGTTGCTAAGGCACTCTGTTCTGAATTGGGGGTAGATGTTTATGTCATCAATGGATCCGATGAAGGTAGATTCCTTGATACTGTCAGAAACACTGCGAAAAATTTCGCTTCGACCGTATCGCTTGCGTCAACTGCTAAACACAAAGTCATCATCATTGATGAGGCAGATAACACAACCAACGATGTACAACTCCTCTTACGGGCTTCTATTGAGGAGTTTAGTGGTAACTGCCGATTCATCTTCACCTGCAACTACAAAAACAAAATCATCGAACCCCTTCACTCTCGATGTGCCGTCATCGAGTTTGGAATCAAAGGAAAAGAAAAACAACAACTTGCTGCAAACTTTTTTAAACGCCTTCAAGACATTCTTCGACAAGAAGGTGTAGAGTATGATCAGAAAGTTCTAATCGAACTGATTAACAAGCATTTCCCCGATTGGCGTCGTGTGCTTAACGAGTGTCAAAGATATTCCTCTAACGGTAAAATTGACTCATCTATTCTTGCATCCTTCTCTGATGTTTCTGTAAATGAACTTGTTAAGAACCTTAAAGAAAAGAATTTTGCCGAAGTCCGCAAGTGGGTGGTCAATAATCTGGATAACGATTCTTCTGTTCTTCTGCGTCGCATTTATGACGCACTCTATGAGTCTCTTATTCCTAATTCTATTCCTGCTGCTGTTTTGATTGTAGCTAAATACCAATATCAGATTGCGTTTGTTGCAGATCAAGAAATCAATCTTCTTGCAGCACTAACTGAGATTATGGTGGAGTGTGAGTTTAAATGATCATTACTTTTCACGAAGTTTGGTGGTACATAGAGACAACCTATGTTGATGAAAGAATTCTTGAATTAATTCATCCTGAGACTGGTTATAAAATTTCTCCAGATACTTATATAAAACAAACTCGTTGGGAAAAACGTTATGATATGGATGTCTTGAGAACACTATGGGAGGAGTGTTATTCTTTTATTGTGCATGGTAGTCAAATAACTCCAAATGTTAAAAACTTAATTGAAGAGGTTGAATTGGATCACAATGTTGATGCACAATCTCATATCTATATGGGTAAAAAGAATAGTAGATCATTTCCAATACATGCAGATAATCCAGACAACTTAATTGTTCAGTGTATTGGCAAATCAAAAGTTATCATTTATAATGAATATTCTGATCGAGATGGTGCGTTTCCAGATGCTAATGTGAGTATTAAAGAACAGTTTATTCTTGAACCTGGCAATTCTGTTTATATTCCTTCTTTACAGTATCATCTCTTCGAACCACTTACTGATCGTTTAAGTATTAGTATCCCAATGTATAAAAAATGATTATTAGTGAAAGTGATGCAGTTTGGGCTGCAAACAAATTTATAGAATATTTTTCTCACATGTCCAACATTGAGGACTATCTGAGGTTTGTAAAAAAAGAAGTGATTGCATCTACAAGTTCTCTTGTATCATTGCGTGACGAATTCTTCAATGAAGATGTTCATCCAGAAGACATGGACTTTGATATTAAGTTTGTAGGAAGCAGATTTCAGAATGCTGTTCAACAAGAACACTATGTCAATCTTCTGAGAGCAGTGTCTTCTCACAATAATGAATCAAATATTCCTGGGCGTGAATTGCGTTGGATGGTATTTGAAAAGAATACTAAAAAGGTTCTTGGATTTATTCGGTTTGGTTCTCCTACAATTAATTCAAAACCAAGAAATGAATGGTTGGGAAAGTCTCCAGATCTGACTATCTTCAACAGACACGCAGCCATGGGATTTGTAATTGTCCCATCACAACCTTTTGGATACAACTATCTTGGTGGCAAACTTCTTGCACTTCTTTGCTGTTCTCACCTGGCAAGAGAGTCTTTAAATGAAGTATTTGAAAAGGATATTGCACTATTTGAGACAACATCTCTTTATGGATCGACAACAGATGCATCTCAGTATGATGGTCTGAAACCGTTTATGAGATACAAAGGTCTTACTGAAAGTAAGTTCTTACCACTCCTTCATGATGAAGTATTTCATAAGTTGCATGATCGATTTACTCTGTTGAATAATAATACCCCTTTGACTGACAATAAAGCTTCATCTAAAAAGATGAAACGTCAGACAAAGATGATTTCTATTATTCGCAATTCTCTTCAGGATAAGCAGAAACTTGAAGAGTTTAATTCTGTAATTGGCGCAGCATTTGCTCTCACACAAAAGAAGAGATTCTATATCTCCGATTATGGATACTCAAATGTTCGTGAAGTAATTCTTGGTGAACAAAAAGAACTTCTTCGTGGCCCTAATTGGGATAAATTCTATCTTGAGAATATTATTTCTTGGTGGAAGAAAAAGGCAGCAAAGCGATATGAAAAACTAAAAGAAGAAGGTAGGTTCAGAACTAAGGTCGAACTCTGGACAGATGATGATGAGATTCAAATTATCCGATGAAAGTAGAAGTTACTCTATTCAAGGCTGGCATGGTCTTTAAAGAAGAAGTGATTGCCAGAGACTATCAGGATGCAAAGCAAGTAGCACTCGCTCGTAATCCTGGAGCAACAGTTGTTAGCGTCACTGCGATATTTAAATAATGGAACTCAAAGACTGGCTTAATTCAATCAACCATACAAAAGAAGATTTATCTGAGGATATCAAGTCTTATCCCCCATACATTATCAACCGTTGTTTATCGGGGCATATTGATTGTGTCATGTTTGCAAATGAAATGAATCTTAATCATCACCTTGATAAAGATTTACAATATTCGTTTTATCTAAATAGTCTAAGGAAAAAAAAGAGATTCTCTCCTTGGCTCCGAAAAGATAATATCAAAGATTTAGAATGCGTTAAGCAATACTATGGTTATAGTAATGAAAAGGCATCCCAGGCTTTGAAAATTCTATCTCGTCAACAAATCGACTTCATAAAACAAAAACTTGAAACTGGTGGAAACAATGGCAAACCAAACAATTGAACCTCAAGTAAATTGGGCTCCTAACATGATGGTAGAAGTCCTTTTGAACGAACCTGATGATTTTCTAAAGGTGCGTGAAACTTTGACTCGTATCGGAGTTGCATCCCGTAAGGAGAAAAAACTTGTCATATTCTGCATAAGCAGGGTAAGTATTACATCGTCCATTTTAAAGAGTTATTTGCTCTGGATGGAAAGTTTGCAAACCTGACAGTTAACGATGTTCAACGTCGCAATCGTATTGTTCGTTTGCTTGCTGACTGGGGATTAGTCAATATTGTAAACGAAGATCTGGTTCAAGACATTGCTCCTCTAAATCAGATTAAAGTTATCGCTCACCGAGATAAGAACGAATGGATTCTTGAGCAGAAGTATAATATTGGAAAGAAAAAATCTCCTGTAGAAGGTGCTGAATAAATACTAACGAGACCTTTCGTGCGGTCTCTACGAAAGTCGGAACACCCTAAAAAGAGGATGGGTTTTTACCCTTCCTCTTTTTTTCGTTTCTTGTATAATTAGTAATGGATGCCGTAAGGATCCACACAACACAAACTCGCTTTTAAAGGAGCTACTAGAATGACTAACCTCATGCGTTATACCGCTGCAGATCTTCCTGCGCTCATGAAGAGAATCAATGAGTATAGCATTGGTATGGATGATTATCTTGGTAAAATCTTTACAGAATTTAATGAAACTAACCTAAATTATCCACCATATAACTTAATTCAGATAAGTAATACTGAGTCTCGTTTAGAACTCGCTCTTGCAGGATTTAAAAAAGAAGAGATCCGTGTCTTCACCGAGTATGGAAAACTTTTTGTCGAAGGACAAAAAGAGGATAAACAATCTGATTCCAACTACGTTCATCGAGGAGTGGCTCAGCGATCTTTCCAGAGAGCGTGGACGATTGCAGATGACACAGAAGTCAGAGAAGTCACCTTCGTGGATGGACTTCTTCGAGTTGAATTGAGAAAGATTGTTCCCGATCATCATGCACGTAAGAATTATCTATAAATACTTTTGAATATCGTCGGCGCAGAGGGGAAACTGGCACAATCCAGTTGACGCCCCTCTTTTTTATTGGTAGAATGGGCACAAATGGATGTAATCATGGTTAAACTATTAGTTCTGTCAGAGACTCAGATCTTAGTCTCAGCAATTGAAGAAGTTGGTTCAGAGATGGGTGAACCAGATTGTAAACTCACAAATCCATTTGTTGTGAAAGGTGATAATCTAGAACCTTGGTTGCTAGATGTAACAAACCAGAATGTTTTTATGATTCACTCAGATAAAATTCTGACAATCATTGACCCTAAGCCCACTCTTCTTGAAAAATATCAACAACTGACTAAATGAGATTTTATACGAACGTACAATTAATCGGTAACCAGTTTCTTGTTCGTGCATATGATAATGGTGAATATGTAATGTTCAAAGAAGAGTATACTCCTACTCTTTTTGTTCCCACAAAAAAACAATCAAAGTATAAAACTCTTGAAGGAGAAAGTGTTGAACCAATTCAACCTGGATTTGTAAGAGACTGTAGAGAGTTTTACAAAAAGTATGAAGGTGTAGATGGGTTTCGTATCTATGGCAACGATAGATATGTTTCTCAGTACATCTCAGAAAAATATCCAGAAGATGAAATCAAGTTTGATATTTCTAAAATCAGACTGTATACGATTGACATCGAGGTAGAATCTGAAAATGGATTCCCTGATGTGGAGTCGGCTGCTGAGGAGATGTTGCTGATTTCTATTCAAGATTATAATACAAAAAAGATTACCACTTGGGGAACAAAACCATTTAATAATAAACAGGAGAATGTAACTTACATTCAGTGTGATAGTGAGTATAATCTTCTGCAAACTTTCATTGATTGGTGGGATAGAAATCATCCAGATGTAATTACGGGTTGGAACGTTCAGTTGTATGACGTTCCGTATATCTGCCGTCGATTGAATCGTGTTCTTGGTGAAAAGCAAATGAAGCGACTTTCACCTTGGGGGTTGAATACTGAGAATGAAATTTATGTAAGCGGTAGAAAACAAGTTTACTTTGATGTTGGTGGCATTACTCAACTTGATTACCTCGATCTTTATAAGAAGTTCACTTATAAAGCACAGGAATCATATCGCCTTGATCACATTGCTGAAGTGGAACTTGGCCAAAAGAAACTTGATCACTCTGAGTTTGATACCTTCAAGGATTTCTATTCTAAGGGTTGGCAAAAGTTTGTAGAATATAACATTGTTGACGTGGAACTTGTTGACCGTTTGGAAGACAAGATGAAACTGATCGAACTTGCACTGACCATGGCTTTTGATGCCAAGGTGAATTTTGGTGATGTATTTTACCAAGTTCGCATGTGGGATAACATCATTTTTAACTATTTAAAGAAGAGGGATATTGTTATTCCTCCCAAAGAACGTACCGCAAAGGACACCAAGTATGCAGGCGCCTACGTCAAGGAACCGATTCCTGGGGTATATGATTGGGTGGTTAATTTTGACCTTAATAGCCTTTACCCTCATCTCATCATGCAATACAACATCTCACCAGAAACACTTCTGGAAGAAAGACATCCCACTGCAAATGTTGAAAGGGTTTTAAATCAAGAGATTAACTTTGAGTTGCATAAAGACTATGCGGTATGTGCCAACGGCGCAATGTATCGCAAAGATGTTCGTGGGTTTCTCCCAGAACTCATGGAAAAAATGTACAATGAACGTGTCATTTTCAAAAAGAAAATGATTCAAGCTAAGAAAGAATATGAAAAGACAAAGACGAAAGACCTGGAAAAGGAGATTGCAAGGTGTAACAACATCCAGATGGCAAAGAAGATTTCTCTTAACTCTGCTTATGGTGCCATCGGTAATCAGTATTTCCGCTATTATAAATTAGCCAACGCAGAGGCAATCACTCTTTCTGGACAAGTCAGTATTCGCTGGATTGAAGGGAAGATGAATTCTTATCTCAATAAAATTCTTAAGACCGATGATGTTGATTACGTTATTGCTTCAGATACTGATTCTATATACCTTAATATGGGCCCTTTGGTTGAACGTGTATTCAAAGGCAGAGAGAAAACTACTGAAAGCATTGTCGCTTTCCTTGATAAGGTCTGTGAAATGGAACTTGAAAAGTATATTGAAGGTGCTTACCAAGAACTGGCTAACTATGTGAATGCATACGATCAAAAGATGCAGATGAAGCGTGAGAATATCGCTGACCGTGGAATCTGGACTGCGAAAAAGCGTTATATTCTCAACGTTTGGAACAGTGAAGGTGTTGCCTATTCAGAACCCAAGTTGAAGATCATGGGTATTGAAGCAGTTAAGTCATCTACACCAGCTCCATGTCGCAAGATGATTAAGGATGCTCTTAAATTAATGATGACTGGAACCGAAGAGGATGTAATCAACTTTATTGATAAGTGTCGTGAAGAGTTTAGAAAACTTCCGCCAGAACAAATAGCATTTCCAAGAACTGCTTCTGATGTTCGGAAATATGCTGCCTCATCAACCATTTATGCTCATAAGACTCCCATTCATATTCGTGGAGCACTTCTTTTTAATCATTATATAAAGGAAAAGAAATTGACGAATAAGTATTCTTTGATCAGTAATGGTGAAAAAATTAAGTTTGTATATTTGAAAAAACCAAATATCATTCAAGAAAATATTATTTCTTTTATTCAAGATTTTCCAAAGGAACTTGGACTTGACAAATATATCGACTATGACTTACAATTCGAAAAGAGTTTTGTAGACCCATTGAAATCTATTCTTGATTCCATTGGGTGGAATGTCGAAAAAACTGTAAACCTTGAACTATTTTTTGCATGATGGATCTTCCTATTAATGACGATGAACTGAATACTATTGTAAAAGCATTAGGTTTTGGTGGAGACTCTGCTCTTTATCACAAACTCAAACTGATAAAAGAACTAAAAGAACAAGGTTTACCCTATAAAAAAATACTTCGTGAACAATACGGGATGGTTGCCTAATGGATTTTCTTAAAGAAATCGTAAAAGAAGTGGGTGGTGAGTATACCAAACTCGCTTCCGACATTGATGAGACTGAAACTTATGTTGACACGGGTTCGTATATCTTTAATGCACTGGTTTCAGGTAGTATA
>Ga0194122_10002374_pt1 | contig 20899 bp, 18 predicted proteins | sample TA2MahCa10mmetaG_FD_155487 | JGI IMG/M metagenome (GOLD analysis project Ga0194122, IMG submission 155487) | Freshwater microbial communities from Lake Tanganyika, Tanzania - TA2015021 Mahale Deep Cast 10m | ecosystem: Environmental > Aquatic > Freshwater > Lake | place: Tanzania: Lake... | reverse complement strand
TTCGCGAATTCGAGCCGGGATCACTGGACGGTTCAGCGACATGAGGAGGCGCGAAATACCGGGAAGGGCGCTTCCAATCATGTCGGCGTGCCCGGCCGACCCTTCCGGGAAGAGACCGATCGGTCCATCTATCGCCGATTCGTCGCGAAGCAGGCGTCGAAGTGTCTTGGCGGCGAGGAGTGCGTTGGCGCCCGAGAATGGGACAGGATAGCAATGAAGCGCGGCGGCGACCCGCGGAAGAAGCCAGTCGCCTGGAGAGGCTACGGTGCGTCCGAAAAGGCGAACCGGCGGCCAATTCGCTGTGACAATCCAACGCACGGGTGGATCAGGTAGTGGATAACGGCGCGCGACGGCCTGTGTCAGGACAGCGGCAGAGTGAAGGATCCATAATCCCTTGCGCTGGAAATGGTTGGCGGCTAGAACGAAACGAGGATCGGCGGGCAGGTGCTCCAGTCCCGAGAAGGCGGGTTCGGGTCTCATGCGCGCGACGATTCGGGCAGTGAAGTCGCCGAGGTGGCGCGGCCGGGAGTGCCGGATATGGGGCGTCAGACCAAAAACAAGATCCCAGGGGACCGGATACTTGAGAGGCTCAGACATAGCGTCCCTTCCACTCAGACCGGCCGCGCCCCAGGGCCACACGCATGCCATCGAGGGCGATTAGTTGGAATAGGTAGATGGCGAACGGCGCCTGCAAACGTTCAGCCCATGTTCCGTACCAATTCCAAAAAGCTACCGCCGGCACAAGGCCCACGGCTACGGCCAGCGCCGGTTCGCTGGCGCCGGCCATCCACGCTAGCAAAGGAGCATAGGAGGTGAAGAGCGTCGACGCGAGGATCACCCGCGCGCCGGTCCGGGGCTGGGCGGCGAGAAAACGAAACGAATTTTTTTGAAAGCCCCTCCAGATGGCCCGAAACGAGTCGTACATCCGGACTGCGCCCAGGCTGCCAGTACGAAGCGGCTCCTGACGGAGTCCGGCGCGCGCGGCATTTTGGGCGATGGCCATATCTTCGATCACCGAACCCAGTACCGGCTGATGGCCGCCGATGCTCCAGTAGGCTTTCGTCTGGAACAGCAGGCATTGCCCGTTGGCGATCGGATCCCGGCGAACGTCGACCCCGCAAAAATAGAGGCCGAATGCGTAGGGCAGTAGCAGCCGCTCCACCCAGGACTGGCAGTCGTTGCGGAGGAACACGCTGGCGGAGTCCAACGCGTGCCGCTCGGCGTGGTCAATCAGCGACGCCACGAAATTTGGTTCGTACCAGGTATCGGCGTCGACGAACAGAATCCATCGGGACTTCGCTGCGTGCGCCCCGGCCAGGCAGGCGCTCGGTTTGCCGAGTGCGCAGGTGGCCAGCGGCGGCGCCGGAATCACCAGTGCACCAGCGGCTTTCGCTTCGGCGGCGGTCGCATCGGTGGAGTGGTCGTCGACGACGATCACCCGGGCCTGGCTCGCCAGCGAGCGGACCGCGCGTCCAATCTTCCCGGCCTCGTTCCGCGCGGGAATAACGGCCGTCACGTCCTCTCGATAACTGGCGCGGCAGGCGATGAGTTCGGGAAGCCCCAAAAACACGCGCCGGGAATGCCAGGCGATCCAAATCGTGGCCCCAGCCCACATCCCTGCGGCCGCTGTGATCATACTTTCCGCACCGTCGGACCTTTCACTCCGTCCGGAAATAGCGGCCCCTCCGTTTCGGACTGCCAAAGGCCGGTGCCGTCCAGCGCGCGGACACGCAATTCGGCGCCGCTGGAAACCCTCGCCGTCCAGCGCGTCCAGGTGTAAGGGGAAAGCGGTGTTTCCATTTGCGCGTCAACCCACTCAGCGCGGTCTACCGAGACCTGCACGCGCTGAATGCCGCGGTCGCCCGCGAAGGAGACTCCGCCCACGCGGATCCCGCCCGTGTCGCGGCGCACGCGGTCTATGGAAGAGACCACGTGCGGCCGCGGCTCCTTGGTGTATCCGAGTTTGGGCCACGTTCCGATGTATGGCTTGGTGACAAAGCGCAGTTCCCCAATCCACTTCACATTCTTCAGCCCGTAGTAGCGCGGGCACAGCAGGCGGAGCGGATAGCCGTGGGCACGGTTCAGCGTCTTGCCGTTCATGCCAAGAGCGAAAAGCACGCCGGAGGAGAACGCGTAGTCGATCGGCAGGCTGTCGCCGTGGCCGTCCACTCCGATAACGGCCAGTTCCACCGCATTCGCGGGAACGGCGGAGCGCCGGACCAGTTGTTCGAGCGATACGCCGCTCCAATGAGCCGTTCCCATTAGATTCGAATGCAGCGTGTTGCTGATGCACCGCAGGGTTGCCCACCGCTGAGTGCGCGGCAGATCGAGGATCTCGGCATAACTCCAGGAGGCGATCTCCACGCCGTCAGTAAGAATTCGCAGACGCCAAGCCGCCGGATCGATTGAAGGATCAACGGTGTTCTTGGACATCGTGTAGAACTCCCCGGCCGGTGTCACTGCGCCACGCACAAGCCCGTCGCCAAACGAGGATGCCGGAGGAGTAAACGGATACAGCTCGGTGGAGGGAATGGCCGCCGTGGCCAGACGCCGCTCCCGTAGACGGCCTTCCACAGCCACCATCACGGTGCCCGCGGCCATCGCCAGCGCGGCGCGCCGGCCGGACACGGCGCTCCGGGCCGCGGGGAGCAGCAGCATGGCCAGCGCCGGGACCCAAAACGTCAGGCCGGACGGAACCCAACCGGTGATCGCCAACGCGGCGAGCGGCGGCCCCAGCCGGCCGAAGTGCTTCTGAAGAAATACCACGGCGTTCAACACCGCGCCAAGGGCGGCCAGGCCGCCGGTGGCGGCGAAAGGCTTAGCCCACGGACCCATGGAGTCGAGAATCGCAAGCGCCCAAGACGACGGTGTGCGAGCCATGATCCACTCGCCGATCTGGTCGGTCAACAACGGAGTGCCGAGGGCGTGGTGCGCCATCAGATGGGCAGCAAGGCCGGTTACGGCCGCGAGCGCCGCCCGCGCCATCATGCGGCCCTCTCGAAGTAGGCTCGCAGAAACAGGCCGTACTTCTCCCATCTGGACACCACGGCGCGTCGAGACAGAACGTCGTAGTTGTTACGCTCGATGCAATCGAGAATGCGGCCGTAATAGCGAGCGGCCAGGTCGACGGCGAACCGTCCTTCGGGCGCCAGGAGCGCGATGCCCGGCAGGGATTCGGCGTAGGTCCGGCGGGCCCGCTGGATCTGGAACTTCATTAGCTCCCGGAATCGCGGGTCGGCGGCATCGGATGGAAAATCGCCATGAAAACCGAATTGGGCCAGCTCATCGGATGGAATGTAGACGCGGCCCCGGCCCAGGTCCTCGCCGATATCGCGCAGGATGTTGGTCAACTGCATCGCGACACCCATCTCTTCGGCGTAGCGCAGCGCGTTATCGCGGTAGCCGATGACGCGGGTCATCATCAGCCCGGGCACCGACGCGACGCGGTAGCAGTATTCGCGCAGTTCGTCGAAGGTGCGGTAGCTGCGTCCATCCAGGTCCATCCGAACGCCGGCGATGAGTTCGGCAGGCAGCACGCGCGGAATTCCCCGCTCGGCCAGCACTTGGTGAAGCAACCGGAGGATCGGATCGCCGGAGCTTCCGTCGAGGAAAGCGCGCTCCCATTCGTCCAGACGCTGGCGGGCGGTCAGAGGGTCCGGTGCTTCGTCGACCAGATCGTCAGTATGGCGGCAGAACCAATAGATGGCGTGCGTCGCCCTCCGGATCGGCTCGGGAAAGGACTGGGCCGCGAGAAAGAATGTCTTGGAACCGGCCTCGGTGGCGCGAGCCGCCTGGCGCTCCAACTCCGGCCGGTCTAACATGGCACCCGCTCCAGCACAAGCTTCTCAGCGATGCGCGCCGAACTCAGAACTCCCGGAATGCCAGCGCCAGGGTGGGTTCCGGCGCCGACAAGAAAGAGATTCCGGACATCCTCCGATTCGTTGTGGAGGCGGAACCATGCCGACTGCGTGAACACGGGCTCCAGCGAAAACCCAGCGCCGGCGTAGCTATTCAGAGACTGCTCAAAGTCCGCCGGTGTAATGTGGAAATCCGTTACCAGATTCTTGGACAACTCCGGCATCGAGTGGCGTTCCAGGAAGGCGATCAGCCGGTCCCGCAGCCGCGGGCCTTCCACGGACCAATTGGTTCCGCTTTCTAAATTGGGCACCGGGACGAGAGCGTAGAACGTGTCACAACCCGGCGGGGCCATCGAGGCGTCCGTCGCCGTGGGCCGGTGAAGATAAATCGACAGGTCCTCACTCAGATGTTTGCGATTGAAGATATCGTCGAGCAATTCCCGGTACCGCTCGCTCAAAATGATGGTGTGATGAGGAATCGCCGGATACTGTTTGGTGGTCCCAAAGTAAAGCACAAACAGCCCCATGCTGTATCGCATCCGTTCCAGCCGCGAGTCCGTATTCTTGCGGCGGCTGTGGCCGGCAAGCAGTTTGCGATAGGTATTCGGCCCGTCGACATTGCTCACAACGGCGTCGGCAAAAAATCGTTCTCCGGAGCTACTCTCAACGCCTGAGGCCGCGCCCTTATTCACGAGAACCGACCGGACCGGAGTGGACAACCGAAGCGTACCGCCCAAAGAGAGAAAGAGCTTGCCAAGCGCCTCGATAATCGCTCCCGTGCCGCCCATCGCGTAATGGACGCCCCACTGCCGTTCCAAATGTTGAATCAGCGCGTAGATCGATGTGGTTTGGAACGGATTGCCGCCAACCAGCAAGGGGTGAAAACTGAACACGCGCCGAAGCATCGGGTCTTTCACGTACTTGGATACGAACTGATAGACCGTCTTGTGGGAATGCAGACGGATCAGGTCCGGCGCGATGCGCACCATGTCCATGAATTTGGAAAACGGCCTGTCGGCCAGCTCCGTGAATCCCTTGTCGAAAATGGCGCGGGCCTGAACAAGCATCTCCCGGTATCCGGCGGCGTCGCTGGGGCAAAAGGCGGCCACGCGGCGCTCCATCTCTTCCGCATTCCCGGTGTAGTCGAACGACCGTCCGTCGTGAAACTCGATTCGGTAAAAAGGATCCACCGGCACGAGCTTCATGTGGTCTTCGGGGCGTTGGCCCGCGCCGGTGAACAACTCGTCCAGCAGAAAGGGCGCGGTGATGACCGTGGGCCCGCCGTCGAATGTGAAGCCGTTTCTTCGGAATACCTGGGCCCGGCCGCCCAACTGCGAGCGCGCTTCCAGCAAAGTCACCTCATAACCGCGGGACTGGAGGCGCACTGCGGCTGCCAGCCCTCCGAATCCAGCGCCGGCGACGACGACCTTCCTAGGTGTTGACGCGGGCATGAAGGACCTCCACTAACTCCCGGAGGGGCTCCGCATCCTTGCCAAAACCGTCGACCGCTTCATGCGCCGAGCGCAACGTCCGCAGGGCCTCCGGGAGCCGGACCGGCAGCCCGTCCAACACATCGTCGACCAGTTGAAACGCGACGCCAAACTCCCGGCCAAACCGGCGCAGTGCGAAGCGGGAAGCCTCGTCGATCGGCGTGCGGATCAGCCCAGCCTCCACGGCGAGACGGAACAAGGGAACCGTCTTTCGTTCGTTGATCTCTTCGTGGGTTCCGTTCTGGCGAAGATCCATCTCCTGCCCGCCGGCCAGCGAATCGGGATCCAGCGCCGAAAGCAACTTGCACTGGAAGTGAGCCAGGTCGCTTAAGTCCGATTCGGCGCACCCCGTCAGGCATGACTTCGCGGCCAGGCCCACCAAACTGTGCGCGGCCAGGATCGCCGTAGCTTCGCCGAATGCGGCGTGAACGGACGGTTGGCCGCGGCGTACGAGATCGTCGTCCATACACGGCAAATCGTCCACCACCAGCGACGCGGAGTGAACCAGTTCCACGGCCAGCGCGCCCCGCAGCACAAGGTGGCTGGGAGATCCCGCCAAACGGCCAACTCGCAGCGCGAGCAGCGGCCGGATGCGCCCAGCGTCTCCCAGGACCGCGTGCTCCATGGCCGCCTGCACGCCGTTTCCTCCACGCTGGACAAGCCGTTGAAGCGAGGCTTCGATCAGTCGCTTTTCTGGAATATGCCGTTGAAGAGCGGGCGCGAGCGCGGCGAGCATAGTGTAGTACGATGCCCGCCGCCTCGCGGAGTTTTATTTTCTGGCGCTATTGAAAAAGTTTCGGCGCAAACTCGCCCAGATAATCGCGCCACTCCAGCCACGTGTGTCCGCCGCCCGTCTCTTTCACTACCGGATGAAACCCGTGTTTTTTCAACAATTCCACCGTGCCGCGGCTGGTTTCAAGCAGGAAGTCCTGCGTCCCAATGCCGAACCAAACGAGCTTCAGGCCCTTTTTCAATTGGGTGTTGGCCAACACGGCGGCGTTGTCCTTTTCCCACGCGGCCCCGCCGTCCGCCTGGCTGGCCGGCGCACCGGGCCGGTTCATGCGAAACGCACCGATCAGGCCGGAGCTGAAGACGCCGAAGTAGGCGAACTTCTCCAGGTTCGGAATGGCGATCGCCAGCGTCTGGTTGCCGCCCATCGAGAGGCCGGCGATGGCGCGGTGGGCCCGGTCCGTCATCACGCGGTAGTGGGACTCGACATAGGGCAGAATGTCGCCCAGGAAATCCCGCGCGAAGTCGTCGCGCTGGCCCGGAACGCGGAATCCGCCCCGGTCCGTATGCCCAGCCGGCATCACCACAACCATGGGCTTCGCCTTCTTGTCCGCGATCAGGTTATCCAGAATGAACGCCGCGCGGCCGACGGTGGTCCAGGAGTCGTCGGAGTCCGATGCGCCGTGCAGCAGGTAGAATACCGGGTACTTTTTGCTATCCAGTTCGTAGCCCGGCGGCGTGTAGACATGCATTCGGCGCACTTTGCCCAAGGCTTTCGAATGGTAGGTGACCTCCGCCACCGCGCCGTGCGGCACGTCGCGCGTGTCGTAGAGGTCCGACCCGGGAACCACCGCGACGCTCCAGACGTTTGTGTTCGATTCGCTGGTGGCCGGGTTGCGCGGGTCGGCGATGTTGACGCCGCCGATGTTGAACGTGTAGCGATAGGCGCCCGGAACCACTGGGCCGGCGGTCGCTTCCCACACACCGTTCTCGCCTTTCTTCATCTCCATGCCCTTCTGGTTGCCGGGTATATCGCCGCCCATCAGGCGCACTTCCGCCGCCTGGGGCGCCAAAATACGGAAAGTGATTTTCTTGTCCGCCGATACGTCCGGCGAGACAACTGGAACCGGCTGCGCGATTGCAGCGAGCGCGGCGAAGAGCAACGTGGCGAGTTTCATCCCGCCAAGCTATCACAGGCCTTCAAGAATGACTACAGCCATCGCCAATTCTGATGTGTGTGTAATGGTGACGTGCGCGTGGACCACACCCATGGCATCGGCCCGCGCCTTCGCCGCGCCGGAGAAAATGAGCACCGGTTTGCCGGATTTCTCTCGGCCCACGGCCACATCGTGCCAGGTGATGCCGCCGGTCAGCCCCGTTCCCAGCGCCTTCATACCGGCCTCCTTCGCCGCGAACCGGCCGGCCAGCCGCTCATCCCGGTTCGCCTTCGACATCGCGTATTGAATCTCTGCGTCCGTATACACGCGGCGCAGAAAACGCTCCCCGAAGCGCTCCCGGCTTTTGCGAATCCGGCCCACCTCCGCCAAATCGCTGCCAAGACCGAGAATCCTCATGGAAGAGCCAGCGAGTACAGGACGCCGCCGGCCGAAATCGCGACGAACTGTTTGCCGTCGACGGCGTAGCTCATGGGCGAGGACGCTATCGTTCCGCCCGTCTGCATCTTCCAGAGCAACGCGCCGGTTTTGGAATCGAGCGCGAGCAGATTGCCCTCCCGCGTTCCGGCAAACAGAACGCCGCCTTTGGTGGCCAGCACGCCCGCCGCCAACGACCCCGCCGAAATCGGGAACCGCCATTTCAATTGTCCGGACGTAGCGTCGAAGGCCTTGATCGCCGGAATTGCCGGCACGTCGATGCCCTGCGCCCGCCCGCCCCAGTAGGCCTTGCCCGGTTCGTACTTCTGCTCGTCGATGAAGTAGCGCTGCCCAGCCTCGTTTGTCACCACGAAGAACGTATTGGTCTCCGCGTCATAAGAAGGCGACTGCCAGTTCGTCGCGCCGCCCAGGCTGGGGAAGACCACTTGGCCCTCCGGAGTCGCCTGCGAGTTCGGCGCCCACATCGGCCGGCCCTTCTCGTCGAAGCCCGCGTTCCAGGTCTGTTTCACCAGCGGCCAGGCTTTCAGAAAAGTACCGTTCGTTCGATCGAGCAGGTACAGGAAGCCGTTGCGATCACCGTGGATCATCAGCTTGCGCGGGCGGCCTTCGTATTCGCGGTCAAAAAGAATGACGTCTTCGTTCGAGTCCCAGTCGTGCGAGTCGTTGGGCGTGAATTGATAATGCCATTTCCGCTTGCCGGTATTCGGATCCAACGCCACCACCGAGCACGAGAACAGATTGTCGCCTTGCCGGATCCGGTTGTTCATGTCGGGTCCCGGATTGCCGGTGGTCCAGTAAACCGTATCCGACTCGGCGTCGTAGCTGCCGGTAAGCCAAGTGGCCGCGCCGCCCCGCGCCCAGGAATCGCCGGACCATGTGTCGTTGCCGAACTCCCCGGGGCCCGCCGTCGTGTGAAACCGCCACAGCCGCTTGCCGCTTGCCGCATCGTAGGCGTCGAGGAATCCGCGCACGCCGTATTCGCCGCCGCCCATTCCAACAATGATCTTGTCCCGAATCGCCAGCGGTGCGGCCGTGATCGCGTAGCCCTGCATGGTGTCGGCCATCTGCGTCTCCCACAACGGCCGCCCGGTGCGAGCGTCCAGCGCGATGACCCACGCATCCAGCGTTCCGAAAAAGACGCGATTGCCCAAAACGGCGACGCCGCGATTGAAGCGGTTGCTCTCATACGGATTGATGGTCTTTTGCTTGCGCTGATAGCGCCAGATCTCCAGGCCCGTCCGCGCGTCCAGCGCGAATACCTCGCCCGGCGGCCCGGCGGTATACATCACGCCATCCACAACCACCGGCGTGGACTGCAGGATCGCGTCACCGGGCAGTTGCGCCGCCCACTGGACCTGTAACGCGCCGGCGTTGCGGGTATTGATCTGATCCAACGCCGAATAGTGCTTCCCATCGTAGCTGCCCCAATAGCTGAACCAGTTCTGGGGCTCGCGCGCGGAGTGCACCATACGTTGATGTGTTAGTCCGCCCTCGATGCGCGCGGCCGCCGTCTTCGCCAGGTCGCGGCCGTTCTGCGCCTTCAAATAGGCCACGACGTCATCGATCTCGCCGGCATTCAACGCGGCCTTTGGCATCATCGATACGCCGGCCTCGTCCACGTTCGCGATCGTCGTCTTCGCCAGAATGTGGAACTGCCCTTTGTCGTCGGCCAGGTGCAGCGTGAAGGTGTCCTCCGCCCGGCGGACGCCCCGCAGCATGCGGCCGTCGCGCAGCCGGACCGTCAACGTGGAGATCCGCGCGCCCCGGCGCGGTGGAGTGACGATTGCAGCGGGGTTGACGATCTTCTCGCGCAGCTTGGCCGCCGGATGCCGGCCGGCGTTCGAAAGCTCGGGTCCGGTCACGCCGCCGGCGGCGTTGATCTCGTGGCACGCCGCGCAGTGTTTGCCGAACAGCGCCTCGCCGTTCCGCGCGTTGCCGGCCACAGCCTCGCCGCTCGCCGCCGGCGCCGCGTTCAGGGAGCGGACGTAGGTGACAAGCTGCCAAAGCTGATCGGTCTTCAAACCCGGAAAACCCGGCATCTGCGTGCCGCGAAGACCGTTGCGGATGTTCAGAAAAATCTCGCCGTCCAGGTTTCCGCGCGTCAGCGTACCGTTCAACGCGGGGCCGGAGTTGCCCCGGCCGTTGCCGCCGTGGCAGGCCTGGCAGGTCTGATCGTAGATCTTCTTTCCGGCGGCGATGGCGGCGGTCTGATTAGCGAACGGATTGCGCTCACGCTCGGGCGAATGTTCCTGGGCCAAGAGCGTGAGTGGAAGTAAAAAGGTCAGGCGCATGCGGGCCATTTGATGGTATCAATCAAAGATTCATGCATGTTTTCGAGGCACAGCCCCTCTTCACTCCACCGCCCGGCGCCCTGCGCTTTCTGCCCGAATGCCCGCGGGTGTTGCGGGCGGAACCCGGAAAACTCGGCTGGGTGGCGATACAGTACGGCGCGGACTCAAAAGAGGGTTCGTTCAACATCCTGGACATCGCCACGGGAGAAAACAGCGTGCACCCGCTGCCCGGGCGGCCCGGCTTTTTCGCCGAGACCGTCGAGCCTGGGGTGATCGTTGTCGGCCTGGAGCGCGACCTGGCAATGTACGACTATCGAAACCGGCGCCTGCTCGGCGCGCGCGTTCGAGTGACCGACGACGAACGCGTCGTGATCAACGATGGCGTCGCCGTCGAGGGAGGGCTGCTCTTCGGCACCAAACATCTCACGTTCCAGGAGCGCATCGCCTGCATGTATCTCTACGATGGCGAACTGCACACGCTGCACTCCAGCCAGATCTGCGCGAATGGGAAGTTCCTAAACGCCGGCCGTCTGGTCGACATCGACTCCTTCAACAAAACGCTCGACGAGTATCCATACAGCGGCCGCACACTCGGCCAGCGCCGCATCATCGCCGATTTCCGCGACACCCCTCTATATCCTGACGGCCTGCGTCCCTCGCCCGATGGCGCTTCTGTCATCGTCGCGTTCTTCAATCCGGAACCCGCGCCCTGCGGCCTCGCGCGCCAGTTCCGCATCGCCGATGGCGAAGTGCTCGCCGAATGGCGGCTGCCCGGCTCTCCGCGCGTCACCTGCCCGGAGTTCCTGCTGCACGAAGGGCGCGTCAAGATTCTCTTCACCACCGCCGTGGAAGGAATGGAGCCGGCCGTACCGCTGGCCGGCTCGATGTTCATCGCCGGTACGCCTTTCGATACTCTGCCGGCCCCGCCGCCCTTATTCAACGGGCTTCGGTAAGTCGGCGGTCCAGATCTCCTGCTTCTCCCGCCCTGCCGTAACCGCGATGGTCTTGCCGTCCGGCGACAGCGCCGTCCCCGGCTGAATATTCCCCGGCAGCGCAAACTCCTCGCCGGAAACGGGCCGCACCAGCTTCCCGCGGACCATGGCGTGCAGCCGCGTTCCGCCGTCGATAAGTTCCGTCAGTCCCTCCATCACGATGAACCGGCCCACGGCCGGCAACGCCACGGTGTTCTTGTCGTAAACCGCCACCGCGCCCTCCGCTGTCGCGGCCACCTGGAGAATCTCGCGGCCCTCATACACCACTGCGCCATCCTGTTTGCGCAAAGTCTTGCCGTCGGAGTAAAACACGCCGTCTTTCGTCGACACCGCCAGGTACCCGCGAAACGGCCCGCCGGGTTCGGCGGCGAGCGGCACCGTCCGGTTGGTCTCCAGGTCGTGTTCGAAAAGGCCGCCCCGGCCCCGCCCGTCGGACCCGCTCAACAGCAGCGCCTTGCCGTCATGCCGCCAGCGAACCCGTTCGATATGCGCCATGCGAACCGGAATGTCCGTTTCGCCGTTTTCGCTGCGCACCACCACCGCGCGCGACTCCTGCCCGAAGTTTTCCGAGCCGCGCCGCGACAGATACGCCAACCGCTTTCCGTCGGGCGAAAACGCCGGTGCCAAATTCCGGTTCGGGAACTGCGCCGAGGCGCGCCGCGCAGTTTTCGCAATGTCGTCTACCGCCGCCAGAAACACATCGCTGGAGCCGCTCCGCACGCCGTAAAACAACTTGCCCGCTGCCGTAATTCCCAGCGGCAGCGCGCGGCCCATGTTCCGTTCGACGATCCGCTCCGCGCCCGTCTCCACCGTCATCTCTACAAGATCGTTGTCGCTCAGATAATAGAGCCGCTTCCCGTCCAACGAGTACAGGGGGAACAGATGATTTCCAGGCTTCGACACGAGCCGCTTCTCCGCCCCGCCGTCCAGCGGCAGCGAGTATATGGTCCGCTGCGATGTGGAGCCGGGCGCGAAGGAGTCGTAGACGATCGTTCCGCCGTCCGGCGAAAGGTCCATTCGTTTCGGATACACCCAGTTCAACGAGCGGACGGTTTTAACGGCGCCCCCATCCACGGGCAGCAGCGCAATCTGGCTGACATTGTCCTTCCGGAACAAAAGCGTCAGGATTTGCTTGTTATCCGGCGTCCACGCGCACGGCTGCACAAAGCCGGCTTCCGGGTTCTTGAACACGGTGCGAGGCTCGCCGCCGCCGGCCGGAACCACGCGCAGCTCGTAGAAACCCTCCGCGTTGAACCACGCATAGGCCACCAATCTGCTGTCCCGCGAGATCGACGAGAAATACGCGAACTCCTTCGGCCCCGCGCTGGTCAGCTTCAGCGTGCGGCCAGTCGCCAGGTTTCGCAACGTCAGGTCCGCGTTTTCCACATTCGACACGTACGCCCCATCCGGAGACGGGGTGCCGAGCAGCGTGACGCCGGCATCGGTGAAAACCGGCGTCGCCGCGAATGCGATCAGAAACTGCGCAACCACCCTACCAGCGTATCCGAGCCGTGTACTGGAATTGACGGCCGAAATACGTGTTGCGTTGGGAAACCACGCGGCCGAACAGCGAGCTGTCCGGGTTCAGATTCGGATTTCCGCCGTTGAAGTTGTTCGGCAGATTGTAGGATTCGAGCTTGATCTCGAACGCGTACTTCTCGGCAATCTGGAACTCCTTGCCGAGCGTGACGTCGATCGAAAGAACTCCTGGGCTAACAAAGCCGTCCCATTGCAGAGGGTTGGTGCGCCGCGTGAAGTCCGGTTGGCGCGTAACCTTGGACGTGTCGAACCAACGGTCGCGCGTCGGATTGGAAATGGCCGGGTTACCGGAGACCACGGCGGGACCGAAACGCAGGTATTCGCCGGAGATCTGCTGATAGATTCCGCTCAGCGCCCATCCGCCCAAAACACCGTTGGCCACTTTGCCCAGATTCGCCATGTACTTGCGGCCCTTTCCGAAGGGGACCTCGTAGATACCGCCAATATTGAACTTGTGGCGGGCGTTCGGAGAATCCTGCATCGTGAGATTGTTCAGGAAGACGTCGAGCGGGTCGAAGAACTCGTCGTTTCGCGCGTTGTTGTAGTTGTAGCCGATCAGGAAGTTGAAGCCATTGACGAACGGCCGCTGCGCCTTGATCTGGATGGAGTTGTAGGTCCGGTGAATGCCTTCGGCGAACCACTGGGTGAGTTGGTTGTAGTGAGGATACGGCCGAAGCAGATCGTTCACGGACACATTGCGGACGTTGCGCAGGCCGCCGGGGAACTTATCGAACGGCAGCACGTTGAAGAAAGGATTCGGAACCTGCGCGTTGACGGCATTCCGGTTCTCCCACGCGAAACGCGGGTCGACGTTGTTCAACTGGCGCTGGTAGCGCTGGTTGAATCCGTAGTTCATGAAGTACGTGAAATCGACGACGATTTGGCTCGGCAACTGCCGCTGCAGACTGAAGTTGAACCGGTCGTTGTAGGAGTTGCCGAGATCCTGATTCCAGAGTATGGATTGCGCCGTCGAACCCAGCTCGGTATACCGGCCCAGCGTGCGGCCAATCGGCGGAGTCAGAGGGTTATTGGACGGCCATGGATTGGAGAAACGCGCGGCCGGCACGCCCTGCACGGTCGGCAGCGGGAACGAATCCTGCCCGAAGCCCGGATAAGGCACCACATCGTTCAGGTTGATGCCGCCCTCAATGTCCACCGACGGCATGATCGCGTAACGCGCATAGCCGGCGCGGAACGACATGCGGTCCGATAGGCGCCACGCGATGCCGAAGCGCGGCAGGAAAGTGGTCAACGGCGAGTTATAGGCGCCGTCCTTCGGCCCTTTCGTGTGAATCCAAGCGCCGTTGTACTGCGGCGCTGTGCGCCGGATCGCCATTACCTGGGAACCGAGCTGCGGCGCGTTGGCGCCCTGAAACTCGGGGATCGGGTTGGTGAGATCGAGGGTGCGCGACAACCGGCCATCGGGATCGACAATCGCGCTATCGAACTCCCAACGCAGGCCCAGGTTCAGGGTCACGTTCTGGCTGATCTTGAAATCGTCCTGCAGATACCCGCCGTAGTAAATGTTGCGCGCGCGCAACGCGGGCACGTTCCGGGCGCGGGAGTTGTCGCCGATGGCCCCGAGAAGAAACGTCGCCCATTCGTGACCGCTCAGACGAGTGTTCGGATTCACGTAGGTATTGGCCGTATTCGCCGCGGGAAACGAGAACTGCAGCGGCTGCGGCAAGGAGGAGTTTCCGCGATAACGCCGGAACTCGCCTCCCATCTTCAGATAATGACGGCCCACGTTTTTCGAGACCTTGCCCTGTCCGTTCCAGAAGTCGGGAGCGGAAAACCAGTAGCCGCCCCGCCCGAACCCTCCACCCAGATTTAGACCGGGATAGTAGAGCACAGGCAGCGCTTTTGCATAGCTGTCGAAGAAACCGGGATTCTGCGGAAAGAAGTCGCCAAAGGACTTGATTTCGGCGATGGGGTCGATGAAGCGGTCGACCGGTTTTCCATACGATCCGCGGAAGCTGACGACGGTCGAGGCGTTGGCCGTCCATACGGCGTCGCCTACCGCCGTCATCGAGTTGCGCTCGGAGCCGCCCGTCGATCCGGCCGGCGTTCCGGCCGGGTTCGGCGATGTAACGTTGGTGTGGTAGCGCGAGAACCGGCCAAACACCTTCCAGCTATCGTTGATGTTCCAATCCGTCCGGTTGGACCAGTTGTAGTAGTCGTACACGCGCGCAAACGTCAGCCGGTAGTTATTCACCTGCGTGGCATCGTCGCCGGGTCCGTTCGGCGCCCAGATGTCCTGCAGAAAACGGTTCGACACGGGATCGATCTGCGACCGGGGAATGATATTGCCCGGGAATGGCGTGCGCGTAATCACGGAGCCGCTCGTTTGCGTAGTCCACGGATCGAAGATCGGTTTCATGCCGATCTGCGGGCCGTTCACGAACATCGACTGCGAGAAGTCGCCCGTGCGCTCTCGCGCCGTTGGAAGCGTCTTGATCAGGTTGATCGGCTCACGCAGGTTTTGACCTTCGTAGGCGATGTAGTTGAAGACCTTATTCTTCACGATCGGATTTCCCGACGTCGCGCCCCACACGTTGTGGCGGATCAACGACCGCGTCGGTGTCGTGGAGTCCGGCCGCGCGTTTAGTTTCGGATTGCGGCCGAAATAATAGACCGTGCCGTGCCAGTCGTTCGAGCCGGACTTCATCTGCAGCGAGATGATGCCGCCGGCCGAATGCCCGTATTCGGCGTCCGTCGCGTTCTGCTGTACGTTGAGTTCGGAAACCGCGTCCATCGGCGGCACGTAGTTCGTCTTCGGTCCCCAGGTGTTGGGCGACCCGTCGACAAGAATGTCGTTCTTCAACTGCGTTCCGCCGCCCACGTCCAGGCGGCTGCCGGCCCAATGATGGAACGGGCTCTGCTCCTGGGAGCCCGATGTGAAGGTGACCTGCGGATCCAGCGCCAGCAGCAGGAACGGATTCCGGTGGATGATCGGCAGCGAATTCGACATCTTCGTGTCGAGCGTCGTCTCCATTGTCGTCTTGTTGAACTGCACCGCCACGGGCGCCTCGTCCACGCGAACCGTCTCGCTCACCGCGCCCACTTCCAGCTTCGCGTCGACCGTAATGTCGGAGCGCGTCTGCACCAGGATGTTCTCCTGCACGAAGCCGCGGAAACCGGACATGTTCACTGTCAGCGAGTAGGTGCCGGGGCTTACGAAGTCGAACAGGTAGGTCCCCGTGGGGCCGGTTTCGCGCTCGACGGAAACGTTCGTGTTGACGTTACGCAGCACCAGCTTGGCGCCGGTGACGACTCCGCCGGTCGAATCAAAAACCGAACCGCGGACGGAACCGCGAAGATCCTGCGCCGCTGCCGGCGAAGAAACGGATAGCGCGAAGAGCAGCGTTGCTGCGATACTTTTCATGAAAAACCCCCTTACGAACTGCGCCCAGCAGTATATCAAAACGCGAAAAAGCCCAATGCGCGAACCGCCCCCTCAGCGGATGAATCGGAATCTATTCTGGGGTTCCGCAGCCCGAATGCCAAACTCGGGAGGATCGGCCAGGGAAATGCGCATTCAGGGGATCCCGCCGCTTGCCTCACGTGCGAAGTGCGGTCCACGTCCTCGACCGCGCCGAGCTTGACCAACTCAGAAATTGCCTGCAGATCCTGCTGGCGATTTGCACCTCGCTCGAAACCGGCAGCGAGCAATGCCCCGTTCTTCAGACCTGACAACTTCGCATACCCGGCAAACGAAAGCCGAAGCCGTTGGTCAACTCATTCGTGGAACGGGACTTACATCAAACTGGCTCCAGACGAATTTCCCTGCACTCCTCCGGCGCCTGAACCGCCAGCTCGCGGCTACCTGCGCTGCGATCTAAGGTACAATTTAATTGACAGATTGTATAATATATTATACAATTAGTCTGGTCATGCAAAAGAACGAAGCATCCGGCGGCCAGATCTACAATCGCCTCCCCGTGCTCCGCGCGGAAAGAAGCATGAGCCGCCAGGATCTGGCCAAGGCCCTTGACGTCAGCTATCAGACCATCGGCTACCTGGAGCGAGGGGACTTCAATCCGAGCTTGGACCTGGCCTTTCGAATCAGCGAGTTCTTCCAATTACCCGTCGAGGCGATATTCTCGCGAAAACCGTTTCGACCCATGAGCAACGCTCTGTATCCAACAGGAGGGGAATCATGATGACCGGCCAGACATTTTTGCGCCTGCCGCTGGACACGAGATCGAACCGGCGGATTGCCGTCGCCGCGACCTATGCAAGCTACGTGATCCTGTGCATCTCCGCGGGGCTAGTACAGCGCGGCGCCGGGTCAGCGAAGAATTTGATCGGCTTGGCCCTTCTCGCGATCGCCGGCATGGCGCTATTCGCTGGCTGGCTCTCCATGGTCAACCTCATGCGGGAGTACGGGTTTCCGGGAGACTCTCGCCTATTCACCAGCCGGGATGAGCGCCAAACCGGCGTGCGGCACCGCGCGTTTGTCCGCGCGTATGGAATCCTCTTTGCTGTCATCTGTGCCGGAGCGGTCTATGGGGCATTGGCACCAGGCAAGGGCTTGTGGGCGATCAGTCCTGAGTATCGCAACCAGGTGCTTTTCGGAGCGATCTTCTTCGCTGCTACGCTGCCATCGGCGGTTGTTGCCTGGACTGAGCCGGACCCGATTCCGCACGAGCAACCGTGATCAGGGAACGAGCCGAAACCTCCGGACCAGCCTTGGCCCATTCCTGCAGGGCGAGCCAGTCTGCCGCGGCGCTCCGGTTCATACGGCACGGTCGCGGTTCAATGGCGAGTTTACGCTTGGTCCTTATCGAATGTGATTTTCACGAAGTGTGGCTGCTTCATCGAATGCGAAGTCCTTGAAGATGAGCCTGAGCCGGCTTGGCACATCAAGAAGCATTTCCAGGATCCAACTGCCCTTGTGCTGGCGTAGTTCGACACCCAGGGCGTCCGGGTAGACCTTCGCCGGATTAACGCGGCTCATGAACTCGTAAACACCCGGTGTTTGCCAGGGCGACCACGCTTCCCATCGGCGCTCTTTTTTTGTGTAAACCACCGTTCCCGCCGCTACCGCAATTCTGGAGTCGAACTCGAAAAGCCGCCACGGCGGACCAAAGCCGCAGTAGTGGCTGGAACCGTACTTGTCGACTTGAAAACGGCCGATGCGCTCAGACTGCCAGCCGGGTCCGTTCAGCGAGACTTCGCAGATTGACGCTCCTCCTTGAAAGTCCAGTTCCCGCCATGACCGGATCGAGTAGGTCCGTCCACCTGGCAGGGGCTCTTCGTGGTGCCGTTCGCGGTCTATCTTTGTGCAGCCGGAAACGAACAAACAAAGCACGAGAAGAAATGCCGGTCTGGTCGCCAGCAGCGGGGCCGGACGGGAAGGCGGGTGGCGATCAAGTCTCACAATCGGAAGATCGGCCGCCGAGAGTTTTCTCTCTAGAGAACAAGCCGGCAACCGGCGCAACATTGAAGTTGTGAGTCCCGGCCAATATAGGGGACGAGTCACCGGCTTCGACCGGATCTCGGGACCTGGATCAGCTCCCCGCCACGGGTGTCGAGTCCAGGCTGGGACCATCCAGCAGGCAAGCGTATGCAAGCCTCAGCCTGCCGCCCAGAGCGTATGGTCCTGACCTCGAATTCCGGCAGCAGTGCGGATCAAGTATGACAAGTGCCGCTCACTTCTTCGCTTTGATCTTCGATACCGTCAGGCCCTCGGCCCGGCTGGGTTTGTCCATGTCCGCGATCGCGAAGTCGATCGCGGCTTGAACCAGATCCTTTACTTTCTTGTTCCGATAGTCCGCTCGGGCCGAGATGTCAATATGGCGTATCAGGTTGCCCGTGCCCGTCAACAACTTGTGCGGGTCGGGCAACCGGCTCCCCCGGTTGAACCCGAGATTGAAGTGATTCCCGTAGATCGGGAGCATGCAGTACGCATCGCCCAGCCGTTCGGAAACCGAAAAAACAGCGGTCAGGGCATGCGTTCGATAGAGCAACTCATTGGCGCCAGGATGAATGTCGAGCAGGAACTGCCGCGCGTCCGTGAAGAGCTCGATCAGTGCGGGTTCCTTGAGCCGCAGAAATGCCAGAAAGTCAGGATGAATTGGACGGGTCGCGCTCATCGGTTCTCTCTAAATCTGGCAAACAGGACACGTCTGGACATTCTCGGAGTTGCGACGTTCGAGGAGAACGCAAGAAGGCACCCGAGGCCCACCGCCTGAAATCGTTCCAATCGCCGGATCTGGTGGCATCTGGTCACTATACCGGACATGCGTCCCGGCGGCGGTCAGGTTTGCGCACAGGCTTCAAAGCGAATGGCAGAGCGTCCAGCAGACCTGCTGCCCCTTCGTCGCATCGACGACATCCGGTCTTCACAAGCAATGGCCACCCCATACCAGTCGGGAACGCCTCAAGCTTCCATCAGCCGGTCAAAGAACCGGGCGTGTATCCGAACGTCTGGCGGAAGGCCGCAATATAGGCGCTGACACTCGAATACCCCGCCTCAAACGCAGCCTCGGTCACGGATTGGGTCTCTACAAGCACGCGCAGCGATTCGAGCAAGCGCGCTTTCTGCCGCCACACGCCAAAGCTCATGCCGGTGCCGGCGGAAAACGTTCGCTCGAGCGTTCGTTCGCTCAGTCCTGCTTTGTGCGCGATCTCGGCGGCCGTCCACTTCTGCGAGGGATCGCGCAAGACCGCCTCAGCGGCCTTACGTGCCCTCCCATCGGAAGGCATCGGCAACTGCAACGGCCCGTCTTCGGAGCGTTCCACCTCATGCAAAATCAGGGCGGCAATCTGCTGTTCGGCCAATTCTCGCGAGTCAAGCCCGGCCAGATCCACGCTGCGCAAGATCAGCTCACGCAACAACGGCGCGACGGAGATCACCCTGCAAGCTGCCGTTCGCACACCGGCATCCTGCCGGAAGTACACCGATCGCATTGCAACCGTACCCCACATGCGAATGGAATGCTCCACATCGGCCGGTATCCACACCGCCCGTCCTGGCGGCACCATCCATGTCGCCTGGGGAGACGTGACGGTCATCGATCCGGTGGTGGCATACAGCAATTGGTGCCACTCGTGCTTGTGTGCATCGATCACAAACCCAGCGCAATAGTTGGCGGCGAGGCACCTGGCAACAAGGAAGGGCTCTTGTTCGGCACGGAGCCTTCGCCTGCGTCCTTTCGCAACCTCTGCCATCGCAGCACCCTACACGGCGCACTGCTCCTCATACTGCATAACCCCAAAGACGTTGCCCTCTGTGTCCTGATAGTAAGCTCCACTGCCCACGGTTGGGATCTGGAACTTCGCCATCACTTGTGTCCCGCCCGCGGCTTCGATCTTCCGCATAGCTTCGTCGATGTTTTCCACACCGATGGTGCACTCAAAACCGGCCGCTCTTACGCCCGGCACTCGCTCGTGCCTTGCGCCCAGCAAGCCGCCCACCGGGCGAATCGGCGTCTGTCCGGTCTCGATCAAATAGAAGTTCGGCGGCCCCCACGGCTCGAAATTCCACCCAAAGGCGTCTTGGTAAAATTTCTTGGCTCGCTGCACATCGTCAGCCTGTACGGAAAATCGGGCAAGGTTGTTCGGCATGAGGTCAGGATACACACCCGGCCGCACGTCGATCTTGCGACAGATCGCCAATCATTGTCGAAAAGCCGCCACCTCAACAACACTCGTCGATGTTGTCGTCGTAGCCTACGGCGCCGGCAGGTTCTGAAAGCGGATCACGATCGGGACAGTTACTCGCGAGACAAATCTTTCGTTCGAGTCTCTTCAGGCAGTCAAAGAACTAGAAGGATGCCGGATGAGTTCTAGTACTTGGGCGTATTCCTATTTGTGTCAGCGGGGGGTATGATCGACGGATGATGCGTTCTCGGATTGCGGTTTTCCTCGTTGTCTTCGCCGTGTACTCTTCGCCCTGGTTGACCGCTGCGCCTCGGTTGAGCCCTGAGGATTCCGGACGAACTCATCGTTCGCGGATAGCGGCGGGTTCCCAATTTGCGTGTCATGCAGTGGCTGACGGCACGGTTTGGTGTTGGGGGGCCAATCAATTTGGCCAGTTGGGGGACGGCACCTTTGTGTTTCGAAGCACCCCTGTTCGTGTTGGTTCCCCCTTGACGGGGTTCCCGGCGGGGGTAGTGAGTGTCGCGGCGGGATTTGTTCATGCTTGTGCTCTGCATAGTGATGGCCGGGTGCGCTGCTGGGGCGAGAACTCCAGAGGCCAGTTGGGGGATGGCTCGCGAATCAATCGTTCCACTCCCGTTCTCGCCAGTGGGCTTAGCCAAGCTATCGCCATAACGGCTGGGGCCTATCACACTTGTGCATTACGAGCTATAAACGGCGGAGCAATAATAGACCACGAAACGCCGTTTGAGCGGCGGATTGTGGCGGTCGAAAAGTAGACCA
>Ga0194122_10002363_pt1 | contig 20937 bp, 30 predicted proteins | sample TA2MahCa10mmetaG_FD_155487 | JGI IMG/M metagenome (GOLD analysis project Ga0194122, IMG submission 155487) | Freshwater microbial communities from Lake Tanganyika, Tanzania - TA2015021 Mahale Deep Cast 10m | ecosystem: Environmental > Aquatic > Freshwater > Lake | place: Tanzania: Lake... | reverse complement strand
CATAAAGATTATTGGATTATTTTAGGAGGAAGAACAAATGGATTTCACGGTTTTCCAAATCAACCAACTCCCGCTTTTCCTTATTCAAAAGCTAATAAGTACATATATGTCTATGATACAAAAACACATATTCTTGATAGTATGAGTGTTTATGAATTGCCACAAACAATTCAAAATCAGTATGCAACCACAAATATGCAACAAACCCAATATAGAGATTTTCTTTATTTGTGTGGTGGATATGGTAAAGCTGGTTCATCTTCTTCATCAAAATTCATAACAGATAGTACTATCTCGAGAATAAATTTACCTGCGTTAATAGAAAGAGTTTCTCTTAAACGAAAAAATATAATGCTTGAAACAATATTCGCTTTTGATTCAAATCCGAACCTTCATGTTTGTGCTACTGGCGGGGAATTAATAAGACTTGAAAATGGTAGTTTCTATCTTTGTGTTGGACATAGATATTATGGAGAATATGTAGATACTTTGCCGGCTCCAATACAAAAATATAGAAACAATGTTACGGTTTTTGATTTAATAGAAAAATCAAATTCTATTTCTATAAATCCATCTACCATAAAAATAATAACAGATGGTCTTCCAGACAGCACTACTCAATTTCGTAGACGAGATTTAGTTGTTGCTCCAGAAATATTGGGAGATAAAAAATCTGTTGGTATCAGTATTTACGGAGGAGTTTTCACTAAAAAAAATGGAACACCTTATTTGCATCCAATTTATTTATCAGAAAAATCATATAAAGTTTCTCCATTTGAACAACCTTCAAATCACTATTCAGCAGCACACATTGAAATGTATTCAAAAGAAAGCAACAAAATGTTTACAACCATTGTGGGCGGAATAGTAGATGGTTTTTCAGATACATCTTATGCAAGTTTTACAAAAAAGATTTTAACATTAGAAAAGAATTATGAATTAGATAGTGTAAAATCATTTTATAATAAAACAGAGCTTGAAACGTTTATGGGTTCAGAATCTGTGTTTGCGTTATCGAATAATTTATCTAAATACAAAAACAATTACAGTATCATAGATTTTGATAAAATACCAGTTATGAACAAAGATTCAGATTCTTTATTGATAGGATATATTTACGGAGGAATTTTATCAACAGCTGCAACATCAAATCAATATCCAAAACCTGGAGAAACTTTTAAACCAACATTTTCTTCAAATAAAGTTTATTCTGTTTACATAAACAAATATTCAGAAGGAACGGAGTCAAACAATAATATTATTTTTGTTTTTTTAATTTTTATTATTTTTATTGTTATTGCAATATCAAACAAAAAATAAGTAAAGTCCCTTATCAAATTAAAAAAATAATTAACTAAAAAATTTTTAAAATCAGAGAAAAAATATGTCATATCTTAATACTCCAACACCTGTAGTAGAAGCTTTTATACGTGGTAATTTTTTACGTAATCAAGAGGACTCTTTTGATAAAAAGTTTCCTTGCTACATTTTCGGTATGTCTTCAATACCAGCACAAGCACCGTTGTTTCATTTTATAATGGAAGACGGGGGTCTATGGTGGAGAATGCCAATACATGCTTTTTGTTGGAAAGAAGAATCTGAACAACAAGAATTAGATGAACTTGTATTATGGGATTCCTATACTTACCATGTTGGAGTTACTTGTTTTCCTATTCTAAAAAATAAAACTTGTAAGTTTGTTTCGAGACGAAGGGTAGAATATTCTGGAAGATATCTTTTTACTCTTGATTGGGGAAGTTCAAACGATATGAGTGATACTGATTTTGGGCTTAGTGAGTTTCCTTCACAACATAAATGTGGTCATTTTATCGCAATGGATAACGGAAACTTTGCGATTCAACCTAATAATCGACTCAAAATGCATGACCCATCATTTACAGTAAAACAAGAAACTGTAATCAATAGAAAATATAATACAACCCTTTGGACTGCAGAAAGAAATTCACGTTGGGTTACACCTGATACCGATATAATGAATTATGACCACACCGATTTATTAAAAGGAGAATCCAACAAAGAGCGGTCAGAATATTACGATAAAATGGACTCCGAAAACCATGAAAATAATATTCGATAATACTCACGGTCATGTAGTTGGTGACAAAGTTTTTTGTGAAGTATGGGCTTTACCTGAAGGAGAAAGTGAAGATACTCTTTTAGAAAATGGTTGGTTGCCCACCACACGTGGTTTTTGGTACCAATCACAAAGCATTCGTATAAATTCAGAAAAAATAGTGTTTGGAAAAAAACAAACTAAAATATTACCTAAATTAAAATGTAATTTCTTTGATTATTGTGGCCAAAAAGAAATAGATACTTTCTTCATAAATTTCTTCGCAGATAAAGAATTCGATATGAATGAATTTTATAAATACAATTCTGAAAACTACAAACTGAAAATTATGTCCGTAGAACTAAATTCAGAAATTGTTGCCTACACTAGATTTATGGTTTTCAATAAATCACTTTTAGGATTTGAAAGTGGATACAAAAATGGATTACCAAAATACTCTTTAGGGTTTAACTCAATTTATCTTCTATCAAACTACGGAAAGGAACTCGGTAAAAAATATTTATACATATTTGAGGGATACAAAGATTTGTTTCCACACAAACTTCAGTTGTTAGGCTCCGAATATTGGGAGGGTGAGGAGTGGTTATCAAGTGATATTTAATTATATGAAGGACGCGAACTACAGACAGATTGACGCAACTATAGAAAAACTTGAAAAATTCGAAAAAATATTATTTCTGACTTGTTCAAATAGAGCGAAAGAAATCGAAAAAAAACAAACACCAAAATCAACCATATTGGCGGAGGTAATTGCTGAAAACTCCAACAATGTAACAATAATAAATGTACCCGACCTCAATATCTACCCATGTGAAGGTAATGTGTCTTTAGAGGAAGGGAACAGGTGTGGTCTCAAAGAGGCTCTTCTCAAAAACAAAGAAAAAAATCCATCAGGTTATCACAGATGTTGGGCTTCGTTGAATAATCCTGATGATGAGTTGTGGAAAATCTCCAAGGAGTTGTTTGAATCTGATTGTGTTATCTTTTTTTGTTCTGTGAGATGGGGTCAAACAAACATGTTTTACCAAAAACTAATAGAGAGACTGAATTGGATTAATAATCGATACATCCCTTTGGGGGAATCTAACATCATAAAAGATATCACCTCAGGTATGATAATTGTTGGACAACATGAAGGTGCCGATAAAATTTGTGAGCTTCAATATGAGGTTCACAAATATTATGGTTTCAAAGCAGATAAAAGTCTTTATTGGTATTGGATGGCAGAGGATATAAATTTTCAGAAGGAAACAATGAGTGGTTACAAAAAAAGTTATCCTGAATTTTTCAAAGAATTCAAAATAAATAAAGTCAATTAACAATCAATTGAATAAAGAGAATATTTCCCCCATCTATTAAAAATAATTTCATATTTATTTGTATGACTCTTCCTCATGTGAAAAAGTTTTTTTTATTTATCGGATTTATACTCTCAGTACAATTTTCAACTTTTTCTCAAACTGAAAAACAAATTAAAAATAAGTTTCCTACAAAATTTGAAAATAACGAATACACCAATAAAAGTTACACTACGTTTGACGATGTAGACCTTTATAGTTTACAAGCTTATCCAAATCTTTATAGGTTTATGGAAAATTGGATTGGTACACCTTATAGATTGGGGGGTACAAATAGAAGAGGAGTTGATTGTACACAATTTAACATACGTTTATACAAAGATGTTTACAATTTAGATTTAGAAAATACTGCGCAAAAACAATGGGAACAAACCCTAAGAATTTCGAAAGATTTCTTGAGTTGTGGGGACTTAGTGTTTTTCAGAAATAAACTTTCTCAATCAAGTTGGCATACAGGGGTCTATATTGGCAATTCTTTTTTTATACATGCATCAAAACGAAATGATGGAGTAAGGATTAATTCAATAGATGAACCAATCTACAAAGAAGAATTTATAGGTTCAGGTAGATTGTTAAAATAATTTATGATTGATGAAATTATATCTTAAATTCTAGTATCAATAACAATTGAATGGAAAGAAGCTATAAAATTACATTATTATCGTCAAAATATTCAAGATAGGGTTAAAAATTTTGTGTTATTAAATTAAAAAGAGTTACCTTTGTGTTATAACGGGCAAGTCTGAATTTATGAAAAATAGAGTTTGTGAAATTTTAAATCACCACAAATTTGAATATTACGCCACCGTGCATAATTCGGGAAAGGTAATTATCATCTTTGACAAAGAGTTTATGTCATGATATCCAAAAAAATTGGTATTGTAGATTGTAATAATTTTTATGTTAGTTGTGAGAGAGTATTCAATCCTGTTTCAACTGGTCGTCCTACAGTTGTATTATCAAATAACGATGGTTGTGTAATTGCTAGATCTCAAGAAGCAAAAGATTTAGGAATAAAAATGGGAGAACCTTTCTTTCAAAAAAAAGAATTTATGGACGAACATAGATTTTGTGTTTATTCCTCCAACTATAATCTTTATGGTGACATGTCCGATCGTGTTATGAGTGTGATTAGAGAACACGTATCTTCTCTTGAAATATATTCAATTGATGAATCTTTTATTGATGTTTCTCATGTTGAAGAAAAGGATATGATGGACTTTCTCCACATCATCAGAGAAGATGTTAAAAAAAGAATTGGTATCCCTGTTTCGATTGGGGTTGGTCCAAACAAAACTCTTGCAAAACTCACCTCACATATTGCAAAACAAAACTCAAATTATAAAGGAGTGTGTTCTTTTTGGGATCTTGAAGAAGTAAGAAATATGTATTATGGTATTGACGTTGGTGAAGTTTGGGGTATTGGTAGAAAATGGAAAAAGAAATTAAATTCTATTGGTGTGGATAGCGTTGGTCAGTTTGTCAACTCAACTGATGGGTGGATTAGAAAAAACATGTCAATTCTTGGTCTTCGTACCAAATATGAACTTCTTGGACATTATTGTAATCCTATTGTAACAACACCTAAAACAAAAAAGAACGTTGCTTCTGCCAGATCTTTTGGACAGGACGTAGATGACTTTTCTCAAATTGCCGAAGCAATGTATGTCTATATTCAAAACGGACTAAGAAAAATCAAAGATGACTCTTTGGAAGCCAAAAAAGCCACCATATTTGTGTCGGGTAATAAACATAAAGGACAAACACATTCTTATTATAAAAGTGTCTCTTTTCAAAAAGCGACTTGTGATACTGAGGAGATATGGGCTCAAGTCTATCCAGAACTACGTAAACTGTTCAAAAAAGACAAATCTTATAAAAAATGTGGTATTGTATTCTCAGAATTAACCCCCTCTAATCAACATCAGATTACGTTATTCCAATCATCTCTTCAAATGGTATCTCCACCATCTAACACAGAAAAAAAATGGGAGATGAAACAAGAATTTATAACAAAAAAATATACAACGAAGTGGGAGGATATTCCCGAGTGTTTTGTTTAACGGTTAGGTAGGGGAAAACTAATGTAAATGTTCATCATCTTTTTGGCAAATTCTCTGAGATAACGTTGAGCATCTTCAATTTCCCATCCTTCCTTATTTTTATCCAAATATTTTACAGTACCAGCAATCATTATATCTCTTGCACGCTCTGCCATATCTAAAACCTTTTGAAATTTAGGATCATCTTCTCTACCCTCACCGAAGTATCTATCGATCCATTCTTTACCTCCAATTAAAAAAGGACCGGCTTCTAACATATTGACTGGCCCCGCTTCTCTTACAGCAACCAAAAAATCTCTGAGATATCTCCAATCGAAATTTTCAAAAATTTCATTGGATTTTTTGAATGCGGAATATTCAGGTGGTTCTTTTACTGATTCAGTTACTTTTTCCTTATCAAGTTTCCAAAAATCAGTTGCGGTTAGTAACGACAATCGACTACCATTATCCCAGTTGACTCTGATGATTTCTTGACCGTCAGAGGACTCAAATGGATCTCTTGATACTCCACTTACAGTGCCTTTCGTACCTGGAGGAACGCCTAATTCCCCTTCCATATGATAACAGATTATTCTGTCTCCTTCTTTTAATTTCGGATTCATCATTTTAATAAATATAATTCAAGTATTTATTGTTTGTATGAATTATTTGTTATCCGAGTCTCAAGTTCAATTAATTATTAGTGAATCTTTAAAAGAGAGATTCAGTGAAAATATGAAAGAACTTAACAAAATCAGCAAGAAGGTCATAGATGACGTTGCTTCGGTTTACAAGTTGAACTTCTCATTCCTTTTGACTTGGGGTGCTTCTCTCGGTGGTATGATTGGTCCCCTCAAGTCTTGGATAGAGGGTAACATACCAAATCTCAGTGATCAAGAAATTTCACTTCTTGCCCTCGGGGCTGTTGCTCATTTTTATTATGACAACGAAAAGAGATTAAAAAGTTTATACAAGAAAATATCAGATAAGAATCTTGATAGTGAATTCGAGCTCGTACGATTAAAAGCTGATGAATTGAGAGTATCTTTCGGTAATTTTATAATGATGTTGGGTTTAACTGCATCAAGTATGATTAATACAATGTCATATGCATTCATTTTACCAATATTAGAGGATCTATATCACTTATCTGTTGGTGCCGATGACACCAAAGCACTCATTCAATTGATTGGTAAAAGACTCGTGGCCTCTGGTGTAATGGTTGTGACTGGTGCGGTTCTAATGAATTTGATTAAGAAATTAGTTTCTAAGTTTCAAGAAAAAGATTAGATAAATATTTTATTTAATTCTCCAATTTTTCTTTGCTTCCCACCCTGTTTAGTTACACCCAAAATACTTCTGACAACAAACCAACAATTATAGTAAATCTCGTAGTTTCCAATTTTCATTTCAGGTTCCAAAATTGGTATTATTATTTCATCAAGTTGACTTTGGTAACCATTATCATATAAAAAGTCCTGTAAAAAATCGCGTACAACATCTAAATTTAGATCAGGATTTAACTTTAAATGCTTACCGTTTATGTCTTGGGCTGAAATAATTTCGAGATCAAAATTGAGATCTATTGTTTCCACTGTATCTTGAGAATAGGGTTTGTTTTTTCTAATGTTAAACTCTAATCCCAAATTCAAATTGGTATTACCCTTTTGGATTTCGATATAATTAAAGGATTTTACCTCAGAGTTGATTTTATTCAACAAAGATTTTTTTATGTAAAGTCTTTTTACTAAATCGCCCTTATCGGTGTAGATCTTCACCTCATCATTTTCAGAAAGCTCCGACAGATATTTTAAGCGATCCGAGACTATTTCGTAGACATCTGTTTTAATTTTTTCAATAAAGTATGAGTGAGGGAAGTAATCTGGTAGCCAGCAAACACTATATCTCAAATTATCTTTTGGTCCCTTTTCTATATTATCAAACCTATAGTTATACCCATGTTCGGGTATAATTTGTCCCTCGAAAAATTTACGGAATATCTTTTTCTCGTCGATCATCTCTCTAATATTTTTGCAATAACTCTTTCAACCTGATCGGGTTTCATCTTATATTTATTCTTATTTTTTTCAAACCAATTTCTTACCAAAACTTCCATAGGTACTTTTTCTTTTTTCGACCTCCTTTTGAATCCGGCTCGTTGTGCATCAAGCTCGTGGGGTTGACTATAGTATTTCTCGTGGTCCTTTGGTTCTTTAGGAAAAACATAATACTGCTCATATTGGTTAATGTGTTCCAGTTCATGTCTGATAGTTTGGTTCAACTCCTTTAGTAAGTCTTGCAGTATAGAGTGTCTATGATTTGGATTTGATTTTATCTTTACATACATTGTCTGATCATCGTCCCAATACTCAGCATCAACGTCAAATTCTTCAATATTTTTGTCTTCTTCCAAATCCAAAATAACGTTAAATTTAGTATCAAGGTTCGAAAAATCATACACTTCGTCTTGAGTGATATCATGTGGTAAATAAAACTGACCATTTCTATGATTTTTGAAATGCGTGATTAAATCCCTTACAATTGTACGAGTTATAAAGTCAAATTTACCCTCAACAATAAATTTTTTCATTATTAATAAATACCGCGGAATGGTATTGATAAACCGACACCATATCGAACACCCTTCATATAGTTCACACCAATAGAAAAATCAAACCCTTTAGGTGTTTTTAATAGTGTTCTCAGAGGATTGAATCTTATCCAAATGTCAGGTTGGATTGATAAACTATCGAAATAAGATTCGAGATATCCGCCACCCATAATACTTATTGAGTTATTAAAAACCACTATATTAACACCTGCTCTATTAATTAAAGAAAGTGGTGTTGTGTAAATGTACGGTTGAGGAAAAGAAGTTCTGAAGTAACCTCCCATGTAAAACCCCAAAAAGTTGTGATTATTATTATAAGTTAATACCAAAGATTTTTGATCTGGTACATACAAAATATCAGAGGTTTGTCCAAATGTGGACGAACAAAAAAGTAAAAAAATTGATAGGAGTATTGTTTTCATAAAATAAATATAATATTTTTATTTTGAAACACAAAATGGAGGTTTGGCAGAGCGGTCGAATGCGTCAGTCTTGAAAACTGAATTACTCGTAAGGGTAACTGGGGTTCGAATCCCTGAGCCTCCGCCACTTTTTTTTAATGATTATCCAAGAACAAAATTTTCTAACAGATTACGAGAACAACACCCTGTTGGAAATCATGGATTATAAACTCAAAGATTTCTTGATTCCTGAACACCCATTTTATGAATGGACCACAATCAGGACTGAAGACTTAATTTACAGCACAGGTTTTTTTCAAAATATAATTTATAGACAAATTAATTTACTTAACTCCAAAGTAAAGGAACGTGATTGGGTAATAAACTATGTAGGATTTGCATTTCAAACTGATGGATTTCCCTATCACGCTGATAACAGCTATCCTGAGGATCTTGAAGACAGAAATATGGGAACTCCAGACTCTCAAGGTAATGGATTCGTCTATCCAAAATCGAAATGGATTCCAAATTACGTCCCAACAAGAATATTTACGACTGTTACATACTTGAATGAGGTGGAAGGAGGTGGAACACATTTTCCAATTTTGAATTTGTATGTTAAAACCGAAGCAAAAAAACTATTAGGGTTTCATTGTGATTATGATCACATACATGGTGTATTACCAACAACAAATGGAATCAGAAAAGCTTTGATCTTTTGGTTTGATTAGCTTGATTCCATATTTTTATTCTTCTATCTCTACAATCAATTTTCCCGGCCCTTTTATTACTCGATGCCAAACAAGTTTTGGAATTAAAAATTGTTTCGCAGATTCTAATTTGGTTGGCAATGAATCTTCGATTTGAAATTGCCACCCACCATCTTGTATGATTGTAACTTTACGATCATTCAGATCTTGATGCCACTTCAACTCCTCAGACTCAACGTCAGGAGTGAAAACTCTTCTAAGTTTATTACCAATTATTTCCTGTTGAAATGGATATTCCATATTAAAATAATGGTCTTTTGTCCCAATGAATTTTTACCTTAGAGTTTAATGAAAATATTTTCAAAAAATCAACTATTCTTTTTTCTATACCCGACAAAGACATTTTGGGCGTGTTCTTTGGAGTAACATCAATGAAAACATGGAATATTGGAGGTTGGTAACTTCCGAGTCTTAAATCATTAATGTTCAGAGATATCGGTTCACTTCTATTTTCATTGTAACTCGGGAGCACAATATTATCAAGATAACCTTGTAAATAATGGTGGATTCTTTCGGTGTTCATTACCAAGAGTTTGAAGATGATAATCCCAACTGTTTGGCATATCTACCGACATTACAAGACCAATATCCCGCAGTTGTTCTATCTTTCTTTTGGTCACATCTGTGTCTGGCTCTGAAAGATTTGGCTGCCCCTTTATTTCTATTTCTAATTTTGAGATTTGGGTCACCGAAAGTTACTTTTTTTACTCCGCCACCAGGTTTTTTTACATATACTGCGAATTTTTTGGGTCCCCCTGGTGTTCTAAAAGGTTTACCCAAATTTACTTTCTTTCCTCTGTGTTCTGCCTCTTCGATAAGGTCTTGTTCTGTCCATGTATCAGAGATATAAGGTGCGTCCAAGTAAATATATTCTTTTCCCACCTTAATTTTTTGTCCCAAATCAGATTCTACCATCAAAGTATCCTCCTCATTTAATTTAATTTTACCCTCTTTCCATAATTGTCTCACTTCACTGACCAACTCGAAATATTTTTCAGAGTATACTCTAAAAATATTATTGGTTAGTGACAACTCGTTATCTATGTGATATTTTAAATTTTCTGAAATTTCAATAGATTCTGTCAAAATCAATGTTTTTTCAACATGTTTTTCTAAGGTTTCTTTAATGATAGATTTTAAATCCATGGTGTTTTTTTTTCATAAATACTTAAAAATTCAAACCAGCGCCCGCAGTCACTCGTTTAGTCAAAGGATCAGCGTCTAATTTTATTGTGAATATTCCAACGTCCATCAGTGCCCCCGCCTTTATGGTAAACATTTTCTTGTTAGATTTCGGAAAAGTTATGTAACCTACATCATCTTTGTACCTATATCTTTGTTTTGTATTATCTAAACCGATTAAAAAATGAAAGCCTGTTCTCTTAATTTTTCTTCCCAATCCAACATAATATGAATTGTTAATTTCCAAATCTTTTTGTAGTGGAAATAGTTGATTGATTGTGAATGGAGATCCATTAACGATCATGACATCATTATAGTAATTCCAAATTGTCTTATTTGACGCAAAATATTGATCTTCTATGTTGATTGGCGCGTTGAACTCACCAATAAAGTAGACTCTATCCCCGATTGTAAACCAACCGCCAGCTTGATCTTTAAATGCGGTTGTTTGAAATCCGAAAGAGAAATGTACTTTTCTACCTCTGACAGTATCCCGTCTACCTTCTCTATAATAAATCCTTGCAGGTTCTCTGTACCCCCAATTATTATAATAAAATGATGGGGTCCAATAATCAAAAAATGTTGGTGCTCCCCAACCGTACCATCTATTAGGGCCGAAATAGTTTGGAGAATAGAAAGTGCTTAAAGGTCTTCTTGGTGGGTTATAATAATTCGGTGTTTCGCTTTTTGGTGGGTCTTTTCTCCAACTACTAATTTTGGGGGTTTCATCTGTTGTTCTTCTTGTATTGTTCGAAGGTGGGGAAATAGTATTCTGCGAGGAAGAATTATTTGATTCTTTTCTCCAATTCGAGACTTGACCAATTGATAGAGTGGGAATCAATGTAAGAAATAACAAAATTTTTTTCATAGTTTTTTTATCACGTCCGTGATTATATTTTTCTTACTGATAGAATCGTGGTGTTCTATAAATATTTATTGAGGACTATTTATTTGCGTCATGGGAATATTAATTGAGGAACTAGATAAAATCAAAAAGGTAATGGGTATCATTAATGAAGAAAAAGATATCCCCTCTATGAACATAAACTTGGATCGTATGATCCTAACACTGAAGTTTTTAAAACTTTTCACATCACGTATCGAAAAGATGTTAATGGACATCTCTCAATTTGCAAAAAATCGAGTTGTTGATTTTGGATTACTTGAAAGAGGTCTACGCAAACGTCTTCTAAAAAAGGGGGATCGAGTTAAAAACGTGGAGGATTACTTAGGTAAAGTTTTGAACTCGTTGAAATACAGAGAAAGAGTGGGATATGGTACTGAGCCCGAGTCAGAAGATTATGATTTCGAAATTGAGGAACCTTCAATTATTCCAAAAAAGATTTATAAAAAAGAATTATACGAATTACAAGTTGAGCTTCTGAAAATGCAAGAATGGTTATCTGAAACAAAAAAAACTGTGATTATAGTTTTTGAGGGAAGAGACTCTGCAGGAAAAGGTAGCACAATAAAAAAATTTATTGAAAATCTGAACCCGAGATATTACAACGTGGTTGCATTGGGGATTCCATCACCTGAGGACAGAAAAAATTGGTGGAATAGGTATAAAAGCCAGATCAAGCCAGGTATGATTAATCTTTTTGACAGAAGTTGGTATAATAGAGGCTTAATTGAGCCCGTCATGGGATATGGGAGTCCTGATGAATATGAGGATTTCATGGAAAACGTTGCGGACTTTGAAAATGACTTGGTAAAGTCGGGAGACTATCTATTCAAACTATGGTTCTCAATAGAAAAAGAAACTCAGAAAAGAAGATTTGATATAAGACAACAATCCCCTTTGAAATATTGGAAATATTCTCCAAATGACGAAAAAATGCAGGATCTTTGGGATAGATTTACAGAATTCAAAGAAAAGTTATTCGATAAAACTTCTACTATGAACCATCCATGGGTCATAATTGATGCTGAGGACAAAAGGGTTTCTGGTTTGAATGCTATAAGATACATTCTTCAAAATATCCCATACAAAGGAAAAAATGAGGATGTTGTAAATCAATCATACCCCGAAGTATTGTCTGTCCTTAGACCAAACAACTAATCGTCTCTTTTTTGTAAAATTCCTGTGATCTCAATTTTTGTTTGAGAGACTAGCCAAGTGTCTATAATTATCATTACTAGTATCCAATCTATTTCGGTTATAGGGTGAAGATTTGGAAAGTTGATTCTGTAATAAATCCATTCTAATCCTTTGTATAGTAAGAAGAATTTAAATAGTAATAAAACCAAGGAGAGAATTTTTTTTGCCATAAGAAAATATAAAAATATTTATTAAAAAAGAAATCACCATGTTACTAAAAGTAGGATCCGAAGGGGGGGATGTAAAAAAGCTCCAATCAAAATTAGGACTAAGTTCAGATGGAATATTCGGAAAAACCACTGAGGCCGCTGTGAAATCATTCCAATCTAAGAATGGTTTATTATCCGACGGTATTGTTGGGATTCAAACTTGGGGAAAAATTATGGGTCAGGCTCATATGATTACTGAACCCGCCTCCGTTCCTTCACAACAAATAACAAATAGTGGATCTCTGAAACTTGAAAAATTGAAGGGTCATATACCTGACTTTGTCATTTTGCAAATACCTGAAACGGCAGTAAAATTTGGTATTGACACTAACCTAAAATTATCTCATTTTCTGGCGCAATGTGGTCATGAGTCTGGAGGATTTAAATTAACTCAAGAGAATTTGAACTACTCTGCACAAGGTTTGAAAAAAATTTTCCCGAAGTATTTTCCGGGAAATTTATCTGAATCTTACGCAAGAGATCCACAAAAGATTGCTAATAAGGTTTATGGTGGTCGTATGGGCAACGGCAACGAGTCTACTGGTGAGGGGTATAAATTCAGAGGTAGAGGGTATATTCAACTGACAGGGAAAGATAACTACACTGCGTTCGGTTTGGCAATCAACGAAGATATCTTATCTAATCCTGATTTGGTTTCGACAAAGTATCCACTTTTATCTGCTGCATGGTTTTTCAGTAAGAATTGTCTTAAAAAATGTGTTGACGCTTCTGATGTAACTATATCGTCAGTCACAAAGTGTGTTAACGGTGGAACAATTGGTTTACCTGATAGATTAAAACATTTCAAAGAATATTATCATTTGTTGTCATAATTGATTACATTTGTAAAACTAACTAATGAAGAAATACGATCTTGATATAAAAAAAGATTTTGATTGGGTTTTACAAATATTGAAATCTTGTAAAAACGATATTCATTTAAATATTGCAGAAAATTGTTTCATGTTATGGTACAAAAAGTGGTCTTTTTTACTCAAGGATCGAGTTTATGAATACATGATAGGATCCTTAAAATCAAAATACAAAGCTCATAAAAGCACTGAAATTTTGAAACATGGATGGAATACAAACATATCAAAGTGAATTTTTACCTGAAACAATCATAATGATTGTGACAGATGATAGCCCTTTTTATGAAAATTTAGTTCCAAAATTTCAAGAGTTTGGGTATGGATTTTTGGTTCCTGATAAAGATGTTATCGTTATCGATGGAGAAAAACTTATTGATCTTGGAGCAAAATCTGAACTTTTCAAATTCATAGAGGCTCATGAAGTCGCTCACATTTTGCTTGGTCACAACGGTCCTCGCAATAATAATGAGGAGTTTGAAGCAGATCTTGGAGCTTATCTTTTATTGAGTCAATATGGTTATAATGAGTCACTCAAACTTTTGGTTAAGAATTTCAAGTTCAGACATGGTATAAAATTTAATAATTCCATGCTCGATAAAGTGAAAAATCGTCTACCAGACATATAATTTTTGATATTTTTTTATTTTTGGATATATTTATCATCACATCACTCCTTAAGAGTGTTCTCATATATCCCTTTTCCAAAAGACCCGTCAGATTTATTTGTCGGGTCTTATTTTTCTTGTATATTTGAATATGAAAGTAGAATTCGCAGATAGTTTTTGGAAGTCATTGAAAGTGATGGCAAGACATCAAACTTGGTGGTATAAAACCTATGAAGTTTTCAGATATAAAATACCTATGTTTTTTGAAAACGTTTGGTATTTCAGAAAGGTCCTTTGGAGATTCAGGTCTTGGGATTATACTTTTAACTTAATGATGCTGTCCAAATCCCTCGAAAAAACAGCACACACTCTTGAATTTCACGGAAATGAAATTGAAGAAACCAAAAACAAAAAGGTTGAAAAAATTAAGAGGGTTATCGAAATTATAAACTCTTTGAACGAATCGAACTATATTAATAGAGCGGAAGAACAACTTGGAGAGTTAAGAGGTGTTGGATTTTGGGAAGATAAAGAGGACACCCCTGAAGATAAAGAACACAATAAAAAAGTTTTTGACTTATCTTCAAAAATTGAGGAAGATGAATGGAGTGAATTGTTTGATATTCTACAGGGACAGAATCATCAAGATTATGTGAATTTGATGGAAAATGCAACTGAAGAAGAAAAAATGAAAACTGACCTTTGGAAAAAATGGTTTGATGGGTCAGGTATGAAACATTGGTGGGATTAAAAAATAATTAAACATGTGGAAAGTTTATCTGTTAATGTACACGATTGTTGCAATAATATCCTACCTTTGGGTTCGAGGAATTGATAATATGAATCGAAATTACCCTGATTATAAAGGGGAGGATTTTCTAAATTGGGACGAAGATGAAAACAATAAAAATAACATTCATAAGTGATACTCATAACAAACATGAGTACTTAACCTCTAAGGCATACAACAATATCTTAGGTAGTGGTGACGTACTTGTTCATGCGGGTGATATCAGTATGATGGGTAAGACAGGTGAAATCAAAAATTTCTTGGATTGGTTTTCTAATGTTGATTACACCCACAAGATTTTTATTGCTGGCAACCATGATTGGGGATTTGAATTGATTAGTGATATTGCACCCGAATATAAAGAGAAAGGTGTTCATTATCTTTTCGATAGTGGTGTTGAAATCGAAGGTGTGAAGTTTTATGGTAGCCCGTGGCAACCTGAGTTTTTAAATTGGGCATTCAACTTGCCAAGAGGAGAAAAACTCGCGGAAAAATGGGCCATGATTCCTGGTAATACCGACATCTTAATCACTCACGGTCCCGCACATGGAATGCTGGATTGGGTTCCAAATGGTCAAAGAGTTGGTTGTGAGGATTTGTTTCAAAGAATTATGGAAGTTCAACCGAAAATCCATGTTTGTGGTCACATCCATTGTGCCTTCGGACAAAAAAGTTTCAACGGTGTAGAATTTTTAAATGCATCTGTGTTAGGTGAAAGATATACTCATGAGAATAAACCAATTTCTCTTTTATTTGATACTGAAACAAAACAAATCGATTACCCATGAAAAATGAGACTGTAATCTCAGAACTCAAAAAGTTGAATCTTGATGATTCTGTGAAAGTCATTATAGACCTTTACAGAAAATCTCTTTTCGAAATTTGTTATCATAATGGCTCAAAGTATGGTAAAAAATTTACTTGTGATAGCGAAACATATTGGAGAGGTGCGAGTCTTGTTTGTGAACAATTCAATGTTCAGGAATTAATCGAACTTTTAGAATCCAAAGAGTTAAGCGAACTTCAAGATGTGGACTTCCCCGATTTGTCTGTAGAGACCACTACGGACGGCGACGTTGACGTAATTAATGTCGAATGGGAAGAACCCTTAACTGAAGAAGAAGAGTCAGATTTCAGTCCTATGGACCTTTACTGGGATTCTGAGATTACAGATTCTGAATTGAATTTTGGAACAGGTAGTATTCACACTATTATAATTGAAAAAGATGATTCTATAATCGCTAAAATTTCTGAAAATGAAGATTAATGATGGTCATTATTTAGAATTAATGGATAGACTCCACGTCCAAACATGCACGATTGACTCCCATCTATTAAGTCATCCATTAACATACAAATTAAAAAAAGTTAGAAAACTAATTGATACTGCTCAGTGGGCTCTATTGGAAGCTTATCAAGTGGTTGGACAAAAAGATTATGAAAGAGAACAAAAAAATAATCCAATTTCGCAAATTGTACTTAGACGACGTAAGAACCCCAAAAAGTGAGGGTTGGGAAATCGTCAGGAACTACGAAGATTTTGTCACATGGATTTCTGAAAATGGGTTACCTGATGAGATTTCCTTCGACCATGATTTGGGTAGAGAACACACAGTATTTTTTATGAAAAATGGGGGTTTCGAAAATCCACCGAATCCACTGAACACCAAATTTGAATCTAAAACAGGATATGATGCGGCAAAATGGCTTTGTGATTATTGTTGGACAAACGGACTTCCCATTCCTAAGTGGAATGTCCACTCAGCCAATCCTGTGGGGCGTTATAACATAACACAATTAATTGAAAATTTTGAAAAAAAGTTAAACTATTAAGGTAGGAAAAATTTAACCTTATGTGTCTATTTGACTTGGTATTTTAATTTTTTTTGACCAGGGTGTACATACCCTTTCTTGTATTTATATTCTACTTCTACGGGACCACTGGTTGTGATCTTAGAGTTGTATTTCCATATTGAAATACACTCATCGTCTTCAAACACATATTCGTATTTTGTTGGTTTGGGTTCGGGTTTTTTTTCAAAAGACATGTTACAAAAATACATAATTTTTTGAAATCATAAAATTAATTATCAAATTTTTTACAAAATTGAGAATCTTCTTTTTTTCTACATTTGTTATAAATCAACAATTCATCTAAAGATTTTTCGGTTCCGAACCTCACCGTTAAATAACCATAGTTACCCATGATTTCAGGATTCTTGGTTGGAAATATTGAAATACCTCCGATATCAAATTTCAATAAAATGCTTTTGTTGGCTGAAGGTTTATCTGATTTTGCCTGAACAGGAACCCAACGTTTTTCATCTCCAAATGATGGAACATACATATAGACTAACATATCAATACCAAAAACTTGGTCAACTCTATTTCCGTGAGAAGAAAAGTGTATAATATCACTGTCAGTTATTGCACCACCAGAGAAAAGTTTGATGGTTCCTGTAATATTATTTTCATTTTTGTCCCCTCTAACGGTGCTATTCATCAATCTCTTTTTAATATTGAGAAAATCTTTGTTGTATTCTTTCAAAATCTCGAAGTCAGCTTGACTCAAAGTTGGAATTTCGATACCAAACTCCTTTTCAATTGCCATCAAATTTTCAACTTTTTGAGGAATTAATATCTCCGTTACAGGAACTTGTTTAAAGAAATTCTCTACTTTTTGTCTTGGGTTACTACCTTTCAATTTACCTTTCGAATCAAGCTCACCTAATATTCTGAACCAATTCGAATAATTTGTGTCTAGCTTATTTACAATACTCCATTCACCGTTTTCTATGAATCCAGGGTAAGCATCAGGGTCGTTTTCCAAGGTCTCAAGAATTTGTTCCACTTTCGATTTAATTGTTGTCACCTCACCACTTGGAAGTTCGATTTGTTTTGATAATGATTTCTCTGAGAGCTTTTCGTTCAACTCCGTTAGGTCGTGAATGTTCCTTTCAATCCACGCAGGACCAGGTGTTCCAACCTTGATAGTCAAATCATCTCTTGTTTTAAAAAGATGTTTTTTCGCGGACTTGATCAAGTTTACATATGTGTCTATACCTAATCTTATCACTTCTCTTCCCAAGGGATTTACCGGATCAAGTTGTGCGGAAATCGTGTGAGATAATTTTTCTCTCACAAAAAAATCTTTTGCGGCTTCTTTTTGCTTATCAGTAAAATTTTGACCAATTGTTGTTTTCCTCTTGAAATCATTAATCATCTTGTTACTTCCTGTGTAATTTTTGATTAATCCGATCATCTCATCATCTGAAATTTCCAAATTTTCGTTAAGAAGTTGTTTGTATTTCTCGAAGTCTTCCGATCTTCTTTTCAATCTTAATTTATCGTATTGGTCCTCTGTGATTTTTATTCTCATTTTTCTACCGATTGTCTTTGTATTATTTTCGTATTTACCTAGCGAGTAATCCAGTTGTTAGTTGTTGGACCGTATTTTTACTTAAACCGAAGTGGTCAGCGATTTTACTATTGGACATTTGAGGGTTTTCTTTTTTGAATTTAATTATTTCGTTTTTATCCACGGAGTGTCTGAATCTTTTTATACCTTGTCTTTTTTTGTATTCTTTTATACCATATCCATACAATTGATTCAAATATTTGTTTAAATTATATCTCTGTTGTAATGTGTAAGGTATACTATTAATGTTATCTTCAATATATTTTTCTTTAAAGTTTTTTGTAGGTTCACTATAACCTAAATACTTGTACGGAGAGTCAATTACTTCTTGTTTTACATCGAATCCTAATAATTGACACAGGTATTTATAATAGGCAATATACTTACTTTGTTTTTCGAATTTTCTTGCATCTATAACGTATACCGTATAACCCAAGTTTTTGAAACAATCCTCTGCGAAGTTTAATTTTTTCCAATAATCCTCACCTTCCATACCTGCAACTTCAATAATTATCTTTTTATTTTCCCAAACAAAATCAGGTTCCTTACCTTGACAGATATTTTTAAATCTTTTTGAATCTACCTCAATTTGATTTGCAATATTTTCAATAACAAAAATATTGTAAGTCAAAACTTCTAATTCACTTCTTAAAATCTTCTTGGCATCTTTGGAAACATATCGTCTTGCACCTCTTTTTTTATCTGAAAGTGATATACCCATCTCGTTGGAGAGTTTTGCAACTATAAGATTCAAAAACTTACCGAGGTGTTTGTCAACATACTCTTTGGTGGTCATATTTGATTTCGGGTGAGTTGATAATGTTGATTCGACCCTTTGACCACTCTGTTGTAATTGTCTAAAACCAGGGAATGATCCGTTCTTCTCTCTCCAAGCAATAACAAAATCCTCATCTTCTTGAGGTATCAAATTTTCTACTTGATTTGGAGTAAGTATTATTTTCATTCAAAACTTAAGTAAATACTGATTAGGTGTTTGAGTATCTCTTGTAAGTTGCTATAAATATAAAAAAATAAAAAATCCCCTCAATTAAGAGGGGATTAATAAACAAGATTAAGTTTTATTTTTCTGAAGGGGGTCGAACTGCGGTCAACTGAGAAGTTAATCCCATAGCAGCACAGACAGCAATTGCATATTTGCAAATCGTCAAAATATTATCATCTAATTCAAGGGAAAGGGACTGATTTGCCATTAAAACTGCCATTGCTGAAGTTCCTAATGATAGTGCCAATTTTTTAATTCCTCTAAAAAACTCGGGAGTTTCTGCACCCCATCTTTTTTTTATTGTTTTTAATATTTCCATGGTTTGGTAGTTTACTTACCAATAAATACTCCGAAAATTAAATTTTATTCATATTTGTCCTAACAAATCATCAACAGCTACGATGATACTACAAGTACTAAAGACAACCAGAATCACAACTTACCTCCAAATCTACTGCCAAATTAGTTCCTATATCTCCACTTACTACTGTATAGGTAGGTGAAGTATATGAAATTGAACCATTGTTTTGACAAGCTAAATCACTTATTTCCCCAACAACCGATATATTCGTATAAGTATTTCCACCACCCGTACATTGGTCAGCATCGCATGAAACCCCGATAACATCACCTACGTTTACTGTATAACTTCCGTTTGAAGTAGAGTTTCGGGTTTCAACTGAACTTCCATTTATCAATAAATTATAAATTCCATTACCTCCATTAGTTTCAGTAAAAGTCCAGTTTAATGTTGCCGAAGCTATAGTGGGTGTTGGTGTCACAGTTGGAGTTTCGGTTGGTGTCACAGTTGGAGTTTCGGTTGGTGTCACAGTTGGAGTTTCGGTTGGTGTCACAGTTGGAGTTTCGGTTGGTGTCACAGTTGGAGTTTCGGTTGGTGTCTCAGTTGGTGTCATAGTTGGTGTTTCGGTTGGTGTCACAGTTGGTGTGGGTGTTTGAGTCGGACAAGCAGAACACAATTGAATAGATATGATTACACCAACTTTCGTAATTTGAATTGCATATAAATTACCACCCCAACTTGTCTTCCACCATTGACTATTCCCGGACCATGGGTTTGTTAAAGAAGTGTTTGAATAGACAACATCATTTACAGTTGGTGTAGAATCTGCTGCGGATACGTAACCATCGTTACTATAAGTTGTTAATCTACATGCAGTACAACTATCATTCTGTGGTGTTGAAAGTTGTATTGATTGATAAACATTCGTTGGTGTCGGTGTTTGAGTAGGTGTTTGTGTATTAGTAGGTGTCGGTGTTTGAGTTTGGCTAGCTGTTATAGAAGGTGTGGGTGTTTGAGTAGGTGTTTGTGTATTGGTTGATGTTTGTGTATTGGTCGGTGTTTGGGTTTGGCTAGCTGTTATAGAAGGTGTCGGTGTTTGGGTTTGGCTAGCTGTTATAGAAGGTGTCGGTGTTTGGGTTTGGCTAGCTGTTATAGAAGGTGTCGGTGTTTGGGTTTGGC
>Ga0194122_10002358_pt1 | contig 20947 bp, 12 predicted proteins | sample TA2MahCa10mmetaG_FD_155487 | JGI IMG/M metagenome (GOLD analysis project Ga0194122, IMG submission 155487) | Freshwater microbial communities from Lake Tanganyika, Tanzania - TA2015021 Mahale Deep Cast 10m | ecosystem: Environmental > Aquatic > Freshwater > Lake | place: Tanzania: Lake... | reverse complement strand
ACTTTAACTTTTGGAAAATCTTTAGATAGGTATGAAAGAGTAGTGAACAAATTTGAACAAATTTCTAAAGGATTTAAAATTACTGCTGAAGGTGAATTTGATGAACCTCCAATGCCAGCTCCAACTCAAGTTGCTCCTGATGCAGGATATGATGGTCCAATATCTGGAGATACATTCTTCCCGCTACCTGGAGGTGATGTAGGAACACAAGGGAGAGTTAGTGCCAGTCAAGGATTTGGAGCACCTAGAGATGGGGGAACAAGATCTCATGAAGGTTTAGATATGACTCATTGGCAGGGAGCATTAGATGCTCCAGTTGCTGCATACAAAACTGGAAAAGTTGTAGCAGCAGTATCAAATGGATATAATGGATATGTTGAAGTTGATCATGGTGAGGGATTAAGAACACTTTATTATCATACTACCCCTATGGTTCGTGTTGGAGAAGTTGTTTATGGGGGTCAACAGATTGCAAAATTATATCCTGCAGGAGGTAACACTCACCTTCATTTTGGAATCTCTAATAATGGCAGATACACTGATCCATTACCTCATATGAGAGCAGTTAAAAATAAAATATCAACTCCATTAACAAAAGAAAGAGCTCAGCAGCAAAGTTCTAGTTCATCTGAAGTTCCAGGTCAAGGTGGATTTGGTGTTGCCTTATCACCAGTGTTTCAACAACCAAGAACTTCCACACCTGGGATATCAATTGGTGCTGGAGGATTTAATATTGATGGAAGACCAGTTCAAACATCAGCACCAAGAACTCAATTAAGACCTTCAAGATCTATTTCTCAATATGCATCTTATGAAAGACCACAAGATCAAGTCATTCCTGTTGCAGTTCCAATCCCACAACAGATGCAACAAATGATGCAAGGTGGATCAGGAGGAATGATGATGTCTGGTCCATCTGAACAAGACTTGTTAAATAGTTTCTATAAGAGAGTTCTTCTCAATACTGTAGCCTAATGGAATCATATCTTAATTATAAAATCAAACAATTCTTGATTGAATCTTATGATGGTTCTTCTGTAATTGATGTGACTCAATGTGTTTCTTCCATACAGTATTATGAGGATTTGTTTTCACCAGCAATTTTTGTGTCTATATTACTTGTCAATACTGATGGTATTCTGACAACTCTGACTAATAAAAAGTCTGGAATGCAACCTGGCATTAAAGGTGGAGAAAGAGTTAGTTTAGAAATAGAACAACCAGCAACAGGTCAATTAATTAAACTTGATGAGGAAAAAAATACTTATTATATCTACAAAGTTTATGCATCAACAACAGAATCTACAAGAGAAGCACTGGTTGTAGAGTTGTGTCCTGCTGAAGTATTTCAAAATGAAACTTCAAGAGTTAATAAAAAATACAAAGGTAATATCAGTGGCAGTGTATTTGGCATTTTGAAGGATGTATTAAAAACAAATAATTATAAGCAAGAAAACATAGAAGCAACTTCAAATGAATATGTTTTTTATGGAAATACAAAAAGACCTTTTACTGTATTGACTTGGTTGTGTCCAAAATCTATACCAGTCAAATCACAATCTACACCACAAGCAGGAACAGCAGGATTTCTTTTTTATCAAAACAAAAATGGATTTAATTTTAGAAGTATGGATACTTTGATGGCAGGATTTAAACCAAGCACAGCAGATAAAAAAGAAATAGTAAAATATGTTTATAAAGGTAGAACTGATGATGCAGCAACTCCTGAAAACAATTTCAACATAGTATCAATTCCTGTCTTTGAAAAAAATGTAAATGTGATGGAAAATTTAAGAATTGGTATGTATTCAAGTAGAAATTATTTCTTTGATATTAATGATAGGAAGTTTTATGCATATGATTATGCATTAAAAGAAAGTTATAAGTTGATGAACCATGCCTCTACTGCAAATGTAGCACCACCAGTTCCTTTGGGTCTTGAAAAAACACCATCGAGAGTTATGGTAAGAATTCTTGATAATTTTAATGCAGATCCTGCTGATAAAGATGATACAAAATCAGCAATAAATAAGGATAATACAGCTCTGTATCAAGCAGCATCATTATCCAGATATAATCTGGCATTCTCTCAAAGTTTAAATGTCACTGTTCCTTTAAACTTAAATCTAACAGTTGGTGATGTAATTGAATTGAACTTTGGTTTGATTAGTAAATCTGATAGTGAAAAAGGAACCAAAGATAGACAAAAATCTGGGTATTATTTGATTAAAGAACTGTCACATTTGTTTGAACAAAGTCAAGGTTATACAGGACTTAAATTAATTAGAGATTCCTATGGGGAGCCACCAGAATGAAGAGCATTAATGACCACATTCAAAAGGATAGAGATGAATTAGTTGATCCCATGATTTCATCTCAAAGACGTAGACATGTAGAGGAAGAGTTGGAATCATTAGAAAAGTATCAATCTAATCATCCAGAGGATGAGCATGATCCTACTGCACTGGAATTATATTGTGATGAGAATCCTAATGCTTTGGAGTGTAAGGTATACGACCTATGATGCTTGAACAGTCCCTAATCAGTCCTAACTTTTTAGGTAAAGAATCTTTTAGATGGTTCATAGGAAGAGTATCTCAATATGTCTCAACAGAGAAGGGTGGATATAAAGCCAAGGTAAGAATTATTGGACACCACCCTGGTTCTAAAAATGTTATTGATGAATCTGACCTTCCTTGGGCACATGTTTTAGTGCCTTTACATTTGGGTGCTGGAAGTAAAGGCACTGGAATGAATGCTAATATTGATGGGGGAGAAACTGTAATTGGTTTCTTTATGGATGGTGATAATGGACAGCAACCAGTCATCATAGGAGCACTATTTTCTGGATATGATATTGATTACTCAAATACATTTGATAAAGGAACTGACAATTTTGATGGGTTCATACCAAGTAGAAAACCAATAAATCCTCTTCTTAAAGATTCTAAAACTGGTAAAATTCCTAACAAATCTGCAACTGGAATTCCAAATCCTACAGCAGGAATTGGAACAGACAATAAAAAGTCACAAGGAACAGAAGCAACAAATATTGGAGCTCCAACTAATAGACAAGTAATTTCAATACCTCCAACTTGTAAAAATTCAAACACAACTTATGGTCGTCTTGTAAGAGCACTAAGAGATTTTATAAAAACATTAAATACAATCAATCAGACAGTTGGTATTGTTAATACAGTTACAAATGCAGTAGCAGATTTACCTGCACTTGTACAAGAAACAGGGCAAATTATTACTGATTTGTTTCATGAGTATTGTACTTTTATTAGAGATAAAATTAATAAAAGACTATACAAATACTTAAAAGGAAAACTTGATAAACTTCTTCCTAAAGATATTAAACTTTTTGAAGAACTTGCTATGGATAAACTTGTGGATAGTATTTGGTGTGCTTTTAATAAGATTATTAAAGGAATTGCAGAATTTATAACTAAATTTTTATTAGAAATTGTAGATAAAGTTATTAGCGTTCCTTTATGTGCTGCTGAATCTTTTCTTGGAAGTGTTTTATCTAATATTACATCACAAATATCAGAAGCACTTAGTGGTATTCTTGGAGATTTGACAAGTGTTATTGGTCCAATCAGTTCCTATGTTTCTCAGGCACTTAATTATGCAAATGCAGCACTCAATTTCTTAAGTTGTGAAAGTGCAGAGTGTAAGGCACACTATGATTATGAAATGAATAAAGGATTTATTCCACCAGAAACAATTGAAGGTATTAATAATGTTGTTAATTATCCAAGAAAAGGATTGCAAAATGCAAAAAAAGCAGCAAGAGAATGGTTAGGTCTTAATAATGCAGGAAAAGGAGATGATGCACTTCCTCCAGAGTTAGCAGGTCTTGGTCAGGGATGTGATGTGACAAGCCTTGAATGTGGTCTTCCAACAGTCACATTCTTTGGTGGTGGAGGCGTTGGTGCTGCTGGACTTGCAGTTGTTGATGCAATAGGTCAAGTTGCTGGTGTCAATATGACTAACTTTGGATTAGGGTATTCAGGAGCACCTTATATTTCCTTTGATGACCCTTGTGGAAATGGTGCAGGAGCAAGTGGAACAGTTTATGTTGAAAATGGACAAGTTTCCAAAGTTCAAATTGATAATCCTGGATATGGATACCTCAACTCTACAACATATACTGGAAGCACAGATGATCCATGTACAACTCCATTGATAGATTCAAGTGGGCAAGAAGTTGTTGGTAGCATCACTGCTGTCAATATTATTAAACCTGGAATTGGATATACATCTGGAGATAGAATTGTTGACGAAGCATGTCCATTGAATGATATAGAAATTTATCCAGTTGTTGATTCCTTTGGAAGAATTACTGGTGCTAATATTATCAATCCAGGAAGTGCCATTAAGGTTTTCCCACAACTGGAAATAAATAGCCCTGATGGTGAAGGTGCTATTATACAACCTGTTTTAACATTTAATCCAGTCAAACCAGTTGGAATAGGAACTGATCCATTGAAGATTAAGAAAGTAGTATTGTGCGCTGAAGATCATGGTTTATAAACATCCCCCTAAGGGTTATGTAATTAATGATGGTGATTATGGAACAATCTTCATAGGTGAAGATAAAGAAACTGTAAGAACAAGACAGATTGAACTTCATTCTGCATCTGATGCATCAATTAAACTGTTTAAGGATGGTGGGTTTGAAATCCAAAGTCAATCTACTGCAAAACAAGCAGATAATATTGCAAGTAATGCAAAAGAGGGACTTGCCATCAAGGCAAAAAACATTCGTTTGAGTGCTGATGGAGAAGTAACTATATCAGCAAGGTCAATTAAATTTGAATCAACTGGTAGTGATACTCCTTTTATTATTAGATCAGGTCAAAATATGGAGTTGTATGCGAATAATACTATTAAAGTTGATGGTTCAGTTGTAGGGATTGGTGCCAGAACAAGAATGTTATTTCGTTCTCCTGGTCCCATAAGAATGTTTACTGATGCTGGATTTTCTTGTGTGGAACCTACAGCATCATTAGTCCCTCAAACTTTATTAAACTCAGTGATAATCAGCGCACTTAACATGTTTAATTACTAATATGGCAAAATTTACCAGAATAGATGCAGAATCAATCCAAGTAGGGACAGCAGCATTACCACCAATATCTGCTGTAGATATTTGGCAATCTATAGACCCAACACTACCATTCTCATTACAAAACTGGGGTGTATCAAACTTTCAAGGACTTCACAATCAACTTGGACTTTATAATGGTATAGGTGCTAAAAGTCAATTAGGAATTATGTCACTGCTTGGATTTAAAACTCAAGTTGGTGGACAAGTAAAAGCAGAACCAACTTCAAATGCTGCTTCAGTGCAAATGGCATTCAGTTCTCCTCAATTAATTCAAACAACTCCTATTAATTCAACACAATTACTTCAAAATAATACAGCAGTTTGTACTGCACCATGTTCTGATGAGAATGCAAAGAAGAATGTAGAACCTATTCAAGATGGTCTTGAAAAAGTTTTAGAATTAAGTGGTGTTCGCTTTGATTGGAGAGAAGATGTAGTTCCTTTGAAGTCAGAGAATGAATCAAGACAAATTGGTTTAATAGCTCAAGAAGTTGAAAAGATTGTTCCAGAAGTTGTAGTAGATGAGATTGTAGAAGGACAAACTTTAAAAAGCATTAGATATGAAAATCTTACTGCACTTTTAGTAGAAGCAATCAAAGAACAACAAGAGCAAATCAACACTCTCAAACAGACAGTTGAGGAACTGTCCACGAAACTTGCAGAGTGCTTCTCCTGATGCTATGATGGATGGGTAAGCAAGACAGTACCCACCATGCAAATCAATCGTGACCAACTGAATGAACTGAATGGCATTCTTGAAGATTGTGCATCCCATTTCTGTGGTGAGAATATGGTTAGTGGGGAAACCTTTTGGACTTGTGTAGAGTGCTTTGCAACTGCCAAGATTGCTCAACTAAAAGGTGAACTTGCTTACGAGGGTTGACAGTATAGGTTGGGTTTACTATACTGTCTTGGTGTGAAGGAAGTGCGTTGAGGCATCGTGCCTGTGAAGGAGAAATCCTGAGGCTGTGTAAGTCCTCACCATGGGAGTGTAGCCCAGCGGAAGAGGCAGTAGACTTAAAATCTATCCAGGGTGGGTTCGAATCCCACCACTCCTATTTCAAAATTGACTTTTAATTCCAAAAATCTCCTCGAAAAAATTCCAGGTAAAAATTGCTCTCAGGGTTTTTATAACCATTCTGCATTATTTGGGTCTTCAAGGAAATCTATGATAGTGCTGCTAATTCCTATAGAAGCATTAATTTGTGTTTTTGATTGATTATAAGCATAATTCTGCAATTGATAATCAACACGAGCATTTTTCAAGAAATTAACTTTTGTGATTAAATCATCTCTTTGCTGTATTAGTGCAGGAATCTGATTTGTTAAATTTGTAATTGAAGTTGCTGCTGCCACACAAGAACCTCCAGGAGCAGTAGTACAACCAATAGCAATTGAATTATAACAAGTTTCTACATCTCCATGGTATGACCCTAATCCAACAGTTATGACGCTATTTTGAACTCCAACACCGATGTTGGATGTAGATAAAGATTGAGTAGATTCTGCAAATGGATTTGTCCCACTAAATGCATAAACTTTACAATTGATTGTTGATGTAGCAACAGAAACATGTGGTGCTCCTGTAGTTCCACAACCAGCAATATTTGCTTGTTGACCTATTGTTAAAATAGTGTTTTTTAAGTTTGTAATTTGAGTGTTTATTTCTACAATTCTATTATCAAGTTTTTGAATGGGGACATTATAATTTTCTATAACTTCTGATGGTCCCCAAACTTTGACATATTCAGTTTCTCCTATTCCTGTCTGAATCGTATATCCAGTCTGAACATAATTGACTTGTGATAATTGTTGAGTGTCTGAAGAAATTTTTTGATTATATAATTCAATCAGTGCTTCAGTTTGCGTGCTAATTGCCATCACTTACAAATGTTAGTAATCCTATTTATTGATAAATAAGACAGAAGAAAAACTAAAAAGGATAATCTGAGATGCCTTTAGCGAGATTAGAAAATTTTCTTAAAAATATTAATGGTAATACTCTTTATGTTGATCCAAATGAAATAGATTCAACAGATTCTATTGAAAACAAGGGTAATTCAAGAACTAGACCATTTAAGACAATTCAAAGAGCTCTGCTTGAGGCAGCAAGATTTTCTTATGTTGCTGGGGAAAATAACGACTTATTTGACCAGACGACAATCTTAATTTCTCCAGGAACGCACTATATTGATAACAGACCTGGACATTATTTTACTGGTTCAGTTTTCAAAGATGTTAATAACAGCACAGTATCAATTACTGAATTGAGTGTTGCATCAAACTTTGATTTGGAAAGTCCAAATAATGTTCTTTATCTTTATAATAGTGTTGAAGGCGGCGTTATAATTCCAAAAGGAACGTCTATTGTAGCTGCAGATTTAAGAAAAACAAAAATAAGACCAAAGTTTGTTCCAGATCCTGCAAATGATAATATTGCAAAATCTGCCATTTTCAGATTAACTGGTTCTTCTTATATTTTTGGATTTACTATTTTTGATGGTAATCCTGTTGGTGGCGTATACAACACTTATACCACAACAACTGTCAATCCTACATATTCTCACCATAAACTAACTGCATTTGAATATGCAGATGGTAAAAATATTATAGATGGGTCAACATTAACTGACCTTGATAATTATTATCTTAAAGTTAGTTATGGGTATGGAAACTTCTCTGGTCGTGCAATTCCAAATACATTAACTGACTTACAAAAGAATCCAGAAGAAAATAAAATTGTTGGAGATCTTGGACAAGGAACTTTAACTATTTCTGATGTAATATCTGGTGATGGTTCTACTGCAACCACAACAATCACTGTCACCACTGAACAATCTCATGGATTATCTCCTCTGACACCAGTTCAAATTTCTGGTGTTGCATCAAGCAACAGTGTTCAAGTTCAACAGCAATTTAATGGTAATTTTGTAGTATCACAAGTTATTAGTCCAACGCAATTTACATATTTAATTCAATCTGCACCAGGAGCTGCAGATCCAAGTTTTGAGGGAGCAACTGTAAAAATACAATCAGATACAGTCTCTGGTTCTTCGCCATATGTATTCAACTGCAGTTTGAAATCTGTTTATGGAATGAATGGTCTCTATGCAGATGGATCAAAAGCAACTGGATTCAAAAGCATGGTTACTGCCCAATTTACTGGAATTTCTCTGCAACGTGATGATAGGGCATTTGTCAAATATAATGCAGATACTGGAACATATTTGGATCAAAATGATCTGGGAACAACCACATCATTACATCAAAATTCTAATGCAGTCTACAACCCAGATTGGGAAACTTTCCACATTAAGGCATCTAATGATTCAATTATCCAGTGTGTTTCTATTTTTGCTATTGGATATGCAAAACAGTTTGTAGCAGAATCTGGTGGTGAACAAAGCATCACAAACTCTAACAGTAATTTCGGTGCTATTGCATTACATTCTCAAGGGTATAAAGAATATCAGTTACCAAAAGATGATCATGGATTTGTAAGTCATATCATTCCACCAAAAGATATTAGTGACACTGAAAGCAATATCAACTGCTATTCAATTAATGCTGGATTAACAACAACCACTAATGACCCAACAAGAATATATTTGAGAGGATATACTGATCAATTTACTCCTCCAAATCAGAAAGTAAGAGGATATACTATTGGTGCAAGAAGTAGTGATGCAATCTACTATCCAACTTATTCTGGTTCAGCAACTATCAACCCAAATCATGAAACATCTTATAATATTGATAGTATTGCCAGCGATATTATTACAGTAGAAGGAACATTATCAGGAATATCTACTGGACGAGCAGTAAGAGTAATTGCAAATAATGCAGTTCTTCCAGATGGATTTGAAAGTAATAAAATTTATTATGTTTCTCCAAACTCTTTGACGCCAACAACTATAAAATTAAGGGAAAGTCTTTCCAGTAAAACTGACCTTGATATCAAGAATGATATTGGAATTGATGTAGAAGATAATTTAAAGTTAGTCTTTAGAGTATCTGATTGTCTTCCAGGAACAGAAGGTAGTCCTTTCCAATTTGATTTCACAGAAAAAAATTGGTACTTGAATATTGTTTCAAATAGTGCATTTGTTGATAGTTTGTATGGTCAAAATGATCCTGGATTCTTTATCAAGAGAAAGATTGATTTGAGGACAAACGATGATAAAGTCTACAGAGCAAGATTAGTAATTCCTAAAGAATCTCCTAATGCATCAGATCCAACTTCTGGATTTATTATTCAAAAATCATCTTCTTCATTAAGTAGCATTTATTCTCAACCCAATACAATCAGTTTGACTTCTGGTGGAGATAATTCTATTGAAATTGTAAGAAACACTAATGTTATTGTAGATGCCTGGATTACAACATCAGGTGTGACTACTACAGCTAATATTATTTGTAAGACGCCACACAAATTAAAAGTTGGAAATAAAGTTAATATCTACAATCTTAAGAGTACAAATGAACCAGCACCTGTTGGGTTAGGAACAGGGACAGGATTTAATGGATCATTTGAAGTTTCTGAAGTTGTAAGTGATTTGCAATTTAGATTTACTATTGATAGAAATCCTGGAGGAATAACTCCCACAGCATCATCTGCTGTTGCAAGTTGGTTAAATGTTAGAGACTGTGCATCTTCTTCTTATAGAATTCCCCCTTACACAATTGATACTTCAAACAGAGGTGATCTTCCATACTTTACTTGTGAATCGCTAAACAGTGAATTCCAAGTTTATAAAGTCAAAACAATCCAGAAATATTCTCAAGATGATAGTGATGGAATCTATCATTTATACTTAAATTCATTTAAGAATACTCCTACAGTATCTCCATTTAATGTTGAAAAATATAGATTATCACAAAACCTTGATAATCTGTATCCTCAACTAGATGTTGATAATGCAGTGTCTGATGTTGAGTCTACAATATCATATGCATCAAGAAAGATTATTGGCAAAGTTGAAGTTAATGACCCAAAATACAGCACAACAAAAGAAACTATAATTCAATACCTTAAAGATTTTGGTGATGGTTTAGAAGTTTCTTCAATTTCTAAAGCAGGAAGCACTTGCACTGTAACAACTACTCTCAACCATAATATTAATAGTATCAGACAACTGACTGTAACATCTGCTGGAAGTGGATTTGTAGATGGTACATATTATGATATCCCTCTTTGCACATCTACAGGTTCAGGTAGTGGAGCAACAGCAAACATTACTGTTTTTGATGGTGAAGTAACATCAGCAATTATAGCACATCCAGGTTCTGGTTATAACTCAACAGATAATGTAACAGTAAAAGGAATACCAGGAAGCACTAATGCAGTTGTTCTGACTGTATCAGCAGTTTTCCCAGAAAATTTTGGATGTGTTCAAGTTTTTGGGTCAGTATATCCAGAAAATAATGGCATATTCAAAATTACAAGTGCAACTGCCAATACTATTTCTTATACAAATGCTTCAGGAAAAGCAGAGGCATCAAGTATTGCTGTGGTCATACCTAATATTCCAGCATATGGTGTAAGTGCAGTTGGTGTATATGATTCAGAATCTAATACATCTCAAGTTACAACCACAACAGCACATCCATTTTTAGTTGGAAATAAAGTTTTATTTGAAGGAGTTTCACAACCCTACACAGTGGTAGAAAAAACTTCTATTACTGTATTTAAAGTTTCTGGAAATGTTCCTCTTGTTGATTTGGGAGATGGTGATGTTGGCACTCCTCCAACAGTTCATAGTGCTGGATTGACTTCACAAGTCAGAGATACTAATGCTACAAATGAAAATATTGGAACACGTCAATTTGCTTTAGTTGATGGATTTAAGGGAAGAATAGTTAGTACAGGTGGATTATCTTCTACTGAAACTACATTTATAGCCAGACTTGCCAATACTGACACAAATAGTGGATTTAGATTAAACAAAGGTGATTTCTTGCAGATTGATGATGAAATTATCATAGTTGATTCAGTATCAGGGTCTACTATTTCATGCACAAGAGGTGTTCTTGGCACAAAACCAGATAGTCATTCAACCAACTCTGCATTTAGAAGAATTCTTGTCCAACCAGTAGAATTGAGAAGAAACTCAATCTTAAGAGCATCTGGACATACTTTTGAATATACTGGATTTGGACCAGGAAACTACTCTACTGGTATGCCAACTAATCAAGATAGAATTCTTTCTAATGATGAAGTTTTAATTTCACAAGCATTACCAACTCAAGGGGGATTGGTAGTTTATACTGGAATGAATAGTAATGGTGAATTCTTTATTGGACGTAAGAAGTATGATGCAACAACTGGTGAAGAAATAGATGTTGTACCTGTTCCAGAAGAAGAAGTAACATTCTTTGATAAATTAACTATTAACTCACTAACAGTCAATAATTCTATTGATGCCTCAACTGCAGTATCACAGTTTGGTCCTATATATGCAGGAATAACCACAGTAAATCAACTGACAATTTTAGGTCCAAATGATTCTCCTGGTGATTTATATGTATCTGGTATATCTACATTTGTAGGTTTTGCAACATTCAGAAATAGTATTAATGTAGCTGGATTAACATCAACTACAAACTTATATGTAACTGGTGTTTCTACATTTGTTGGAGTTTCTACTTTCGAATCTGATGTCTATGTAAATGGCAATCTTACTCCAACCATTATAGTAGATAAAGATGGTCAAGTTGGTGCTGCTGATTCAGTTTTAACATCAACTGGATCTCAATTAAATTGGAAAAATATTAATGATTTGCCATTTGTTGGAAAAATAGCTCAAATTGTAGAAGCATCTTGGAATACAATGACTCTACACACTGATTCTTGGTCTACTACAAACTTAGAAGCAACTATCACTCCAACAAAGTCAGATAGTAAAATTTTTATAATAGCACAAGTTCCATGGGCAACTGGACAACATAGTACAAACAATGATACTTCTGGGTCAATGAGAATTCTGAAAAATGAATCACCAATTTTACAATATCCAGAAGAATCATTTTTAGTTGGTGCTAATTCAGGTTCAAATGAAGCTGGTATGGTTGCAAGTCTTATTTATTTTGATTCTGCTGTTGGAACAACTTCTCCTGTTACTTATAAGGTTGAAGCTATAGCAACTGCTGCAACTTTCACAAAATATTTCTGGACTACTTCAAATGCTAATAAGACTCTAGATTCAATTTCTCAAATATATTTGGTTGAGATAACCTGATCTTCATAAATAATCTTATAAACAGGGGGATAGTGGAACCCGATGCCTTCACAAGATATCTTTTTTAAAGTCAAAACTGGCTTAAGTGTAGGGACAGATACTCTTTATGCAAGTGTTGCAGATGGAGAAGTATCTATTGGTAAGACCACAGCACAATACCCATTAGATGTTGCTGGAACAATAAGAGCAGAGACAAATGTTCTTGCAGATAATAGGGTTGGAGTTGGTACAATAAGTCCATTAGAAAGGTTAGATGTAAGAGGGACAGGTATATTTTCTGATAGTGTTGGCGTAGGAACAACACGTCCAGAACAAGCGTTCCAAGTCAATTCAAAATATGGTTCTCCAGTTGTTGTAACTGGTATTGGTTCTGTTGGCATAAACACACTTAGTCCTCAAGAAGATTTTCAATTTGTAGCAAGGTCAAATAAAAGAAATGTAGCAATAACAAGCACTGGTAGATTAGGTATCAATACTTTATCTCCAGCATATGATGTTGATATTATAGGTGATTTAAGAGTTACTGGTTTTGCCACAATTACTCAATCCTATACTGGTATTGCAACCATAGGGATTGCTTCTATTTCTAATGAAAGAGTAGGAATATCTACAGTTGACCTTGCTATTATTGAGAATGAGATTGTTGGCATCTCCACTATAGGAATTGCTTCTATTACTAATGAAAGAGTAGGAATATCTACAGTTGACCTTGCTATTATTGAGAATGAGATTGTTGGCATCTCCACTATAGGAATTGCTTCTATTACTAATGAAAGAGTAGGAATATCTACAGTTGACCTTGCTATTATTGAGAATGAGATTGTTGGCATTTCAACAATTAAAGATCTTTTTGTAACAGGAATAACCACAACAGCATTACTTAATGTTGGTATTGGTGGAACTCTTGCAACATTTAAAAATCTTGGAGTTACTTCAGTAACTTCTAATGAAAATCAACTTTTAAAGACTATTCAACCTATTGTTGGAATTAATACAACATCACCAACAAGAACCTTAGATGTTGCTGGTGATGTAAGAATAAGAGGTGAGGTCTTAGATGCTAATAATAATGTAGGATATGCCTATTCAGTTCTTGGATCTCAGGCACTTGGAGTTTCTGAAAGATTTATTGATGCTGCTAATCTTCTGACCAGAAATAAGCAATTTATAGCAAATGAAATTGTAGGATTTATTACTTCTACTTCTGGTCCATTTGGTGCTGATGGTCCTAATTTTGATTATGGTTCTGCAGGCATAACTACTGGACCAACTAAGTGTAAGCGTGATATTGGACTGATTATTGATGCTATTGCATTTGATATTTCTAGAGGTGGAAACTCACAAACAGTAGGAGCAGGTTTATCTTACTATAATGGAGTTGTATTACAACACCTGGATGATAGTTCACCACTTCCATCAGGATTTTCTGAGGGTTATGTAAAATTAGCAACTATTGTTGGAATTTCCAGTATTGCTACTTTAGCAAGATATGTAATCAATAATGCCCCAGTTCCAGGTTCATATCAAGCAGTAGGTTCAAGTGTCACTCAACTTATTGATATTGAAATTATTGCTGATGGAGATTCAAATGTCAATCCAAATGGATGTGCGAATGTAGTTTCTGCAATTTATACTTGCACAGGAATTGTTACTACTATTATCGATAGTGGTCCAGAAGCAGCACCAAACATTAATTATCCTGCTGGTAAATTAACTTGGCAACCACCAGGAGCAAGAATTGGAAATGAGTGGTTTGTTAATAAACTTGGTAGTGATTCTAATGGTGGAACAGGTCCTGGAGATGCATTCTTAACCATTAAAAAAGCATGTTCAATAGCAGAACCTGGAGATACTGTCAGAGTATATGCTGGACTGTATGTAGAAGATGGTCCTATTCAAGTTCCAGAAAGAGTTGCAGTTGTTGGAGAAGATTTAAGAAGAACACTTGTAACCACAAAAGATAAAACTGATTTGTATCATGTAAGAAAAGGTTGCTATGTTTCACAACAATCTTTTGTAGGTCCAACTAATCCTAATGCAATGGTCTCATTCCCTACTAAAGGGAATGGATATGCTAATGGCACAGAAGAAGATTGGCAATCACCTTACGTTCAGAACTGTACAAACTTTGTTCCTGATAGTATTGGAATGAGAGTTGATGGCAGCAGAGCTGGTGGATTTAAATCCATGGTTCTGGATGCCTACACTCAATACAATCAAGGTGGTATTGGTGTTTCTATTACAAACTTTGGATATGCTCAGTTAGTTTCACTCTTTACTATTTGCTGTGATATTGGAGTTTTCTGTGATACTGGTAGCGTTTGTGACCTCAACAACTCTAACTCTTCTTTTGGTAATTTTGGACTTGTTTCTAATGGTGCAACCCCACTTCAATATACTGGAACTGTCACAACTGAACCAACAGAAGAAAATGTATCTACATTAACAATTAATGTTGGTGTTGGTGCTTCTCAAGAATTCAAAGATACTGTTGATTTACTTAGAGTTAATAAGAAGTTTATTGCTACTGAAGCTGTAGGATTCTTGACTAGCACTGATGGTCCTTATGGTGCATATGGTCCATCTTTTGATTATGGTGGTTCTGTAGTAGGACGTTCAAAGTGCATCAGAGATGGTCAAATTATTGTAGAATCTATTTGTTCTGATATTCTTACTCTTGGTAATGAAAACTCAATAAATGCTGGATTAGCATATAGAGATTCTGCAGATGGTTCTCTGACTTATCTTAATGAAACATCTCCACCACCAACAGGATTTACTGCTGGATATGTAAAAGATGGAGAGGTGGCAATAATTAATTATATTGCTGGAATTGCAACATATGTTGCACAAAATTTAAATCTTCTCGAAAGTTATCAAACTGGTATTGGTTCGGTAGCACAGACAAAGAATGCATCTAAAACCTATTCAGCACTTGTTCAACCAGTCATTACTAATAGAGCAGGAATTATAACAAGTATTGTTGGATTGGGAACAGGAGAAGTTCCTGCACTAATTCTTCCAGAAGGACAAAGACCTTATGATGGTCAGATTGCAGTCATAGGAACTCAATATTACTTCATTAACAGAATTGAAATTAGTAATCCTGGATTTGGTTATGATCCAAACATTCCTGTAGAAGTTACAATTCAACTTCCTTCTGATCCAGATTTGTTCATCCCAGGAGAAGCAGCAGTTTTTGAAACAGATATTAATTCTGATGGAACTATAGGAAGTGTAAGTTTGCTTGTTTCTGGTACTGGATATACAGAAACTCCACCTACTGTAACTATAGCTCCTCCTCCAGTTATTGGGCCTGGAGTTGGAACAACTGCAACAGCAACTGCTGTAATGGAAAAGTTATTCTTTAATCCAACTGCTGCAACACAAGTTTCTGCTGGTGGGACTACAACAGTTACTTTTGATGAGTTCATTACTTATCCAGTAAGTGTTGGAACAACTGTTTATTTCTTCCAATCCAGTAAGATTATTGCAAGTTCTATTACTTTTGAATATATAGGAACAGGAGTTACAATAACTAATGCTATTCCATCAAAGGGTGCAGTTCCAGTTCTTGATAATCAGATAGTTGCTACAAATGGAGGTAAAGTTCCATTTACAAGCACTGATCAGGGAGGAAACTTTAGAATTAGCGAAGGAATTACTATTAATCAAAATACTGGAACCATTAGTGGACAAGCATTTAGTAAAAGCTTACAAGCAGAGGTTACACCTTTAATTCTTGCTCTTCAATAACAATCAATCATGGCTCAATTACCATTAAACCAATACAAAACCTTCACTGGAATTATACCAGCATCAAATTCTGGAATTTATACTACCAGAACTGGATATACAACTGTAGTTCTTTATGCACAAGTTGCCAATACTGGCACAGGAATTGGGACTGTAAGTTTTTATCATGAAAGAGATGTTAGAGCATCTAATGGTGGTATTACTACAACTACTACAGAATTGATTTATAATGTTCAAGTTCCACCAAATGATGCATTGGTTTTATTAGATGGAAAATTAGTTTTGGAAAAAACAGCTACTAAAACAGACAGAATAAAAATATCAGGTATTTCATCAACCGATCCAAATCATATGAAATATACTGTTTCTGTTTTAGAGACACTTAATCAATAATAAATATACTTATTAAGGGGGATAGTGGAACCCAATTATGGCAAGATACCTAAGTAGAAGAGTTACTAATACTCCATTATCAAGATTAACTTCAGATAGGTATCAATTCCTGGGGTTAAATCAGGCTGAGCCTAATTTAGGAGATCCATTAAATGAACCTTCAATTCCAATTGGAGAGCAGTACATGCTCATTGGAATTGGTGGTGATGCAAAGAGATATTGGACACCAATTCCTCCTGGAGTTTTAGAATTAGGTATAACTGTTTTTGACGAAGGAACTTTAGTTGGTACTGCAGGTTCTATAACTAAATTAAATTTTGTAGGGAGTAGAATAGTAGCAACTGGCTATGTTGCACCAGGAATTGGTATTGCAACTATCACAGTTTTAGATATTCCTGTAGAAGAACCAACAGATAATGAAATAAGATATATTGGTTTTACAAGCCAAAGATCTGGAGGAACGTTAAATAAGTTAGATGTTGCTCCAAATCAACTGGTATATTTACCAGGATCTGGAAATATTGGTATTGCAAATACTCAACCAAATTATCCAATAGACATTAATGTTGCTGGGGTTAGATTAACTGGCGACATTATTAATAAAGATGGTTTATCAGGATCATATGAACAAGTATTAGCATCTTTAGGACCTGGATTGGGATTTACTTGGAAAGATCCTGCTGGTCTTACAGGTGCACAAGGTGCTATTGGACCTCAAGGTGCACAAGGTGCTATTGGACCTCAAGGTGCACAAGGTGCTCAAGGACCTCAAGGACCTCAAGGAGCACAAGGTGCTCAAGGACCTCAAGGTGCTCAAGGTGCTGAAGGTGCTCAAGGTGCTGAAGGTGCTCAAGGTGCTGAAGGTGCTCAAGGTGTTGAAGGTGCTCAAGGTGTAAGAGGACCTCAAGGTGCACAGGGTGCCCAAGGTGTAAGTGGTCCTCAAGGATTTGTTGGACCTCAAGGTGCACAAGGTGCAGCAGGAACATCAGTTACTATTATTGGATCTGTTCCAGATGTTAATGTAAATCCACCTAATAATCCACAAACGATTCTTAATACTGCCTTTCCATCTGCAGTAGCAGGAGATGGTGTTATTGATCAAGCAACAGGCAACTTGTGGGTTTATGATGGATCTGTTTGGAATAATGTAGGTAAGATTATAGGACCTGTTGGTCCACAAGGTTCACAGGGGGCAGTAGGACCTCAAGGTGCAGCAAGTACAGTTGCAGGACCACAAGGTATTTTAGGTCCTCAAGGATCTCAAGGTGCTATTGGACCTCAAGGTGCAAAAGGAGATATTGGACCTCAAGGTGCTCAAGGAGCACAAGGAGCTACTGGACCTCAAGGTGCTCAAGGAGAACAAGGTGCTATTGGACCACAAGGTGCTCAAGGTGTTGGTCCTCAGGGTGCACAAGGAGCACTAGGACCTCAAGGATTTGTTGGACCACAAGGAGCACAAGGAAGAATAGGACCTCAAGGAAATCCTGGAGTTACAGGTGCACAAGGTTTTCAAGGACCTTTAGGACCACAAGGTGCACAGGGTGCTCAAGGACCTCAAGGTGTAAGAGGACCTCAAGGTGCACAAGGTGCACAAGGTTCTCAAGGATCTCAAGGTGCAACAGGTCCTCAAGGATTTGTTGGACCTCAAGGAGCACAAGGATCAGGTCCTCAAGGAGCACAAGGATCACAGGGTGCTCAAGGACATCAAGGTGCACGAGGTCCTCAAGGTCCTCAAGGTGCTCAAGGTGCTCAAGGAGCACCAGGACCTCAAGGATTTGTTGGACCTCAAGGTGCTCAAGGTTCAGGACCTCAAGGTGCTCAAGGAGAACAGGGTGCTCAAGGAGCACAGGGTGCTCAAGGAGCACAGGGTGCTCAAGGTAATACAGGAGCACAGGGTGCTCAGGGTTCTCAAGGTGCACAAGGTCAAAGAGGTCCTCAGGGTCCTCAAGGATTTGTTGGACCTCAAGGTGTACAGGGAGCTCAAGGTGCCCAAGGAGCTCAAGGTGCTCAGGGTGCTCAAGGTGCTCAAGGTGCTCAAGGTGCTCAAGGTGCTGGTGGTTCTCAAGGACCTCAAGGTGCTGTTGGTGCTCAAGGTGCTCAAGGTGCTCAAGGTGCTCAAGGTGCTGCTGGTAACACAGGTGGTACTGGTCCTCAAGGTCCTCAAGGTGCTCAAGGTGCTATTGGACCTCAAGGTGCTCAAGGTGCTCAAGGTTCAGGACCTCAAGGACCTCAAGGAGCACAAGGTGCTCAAGGTGCTACAGGAGCACAGGGTGCTCAAGGTGCTCAAGGTGGTGGACCTCAAGGTTCTCAGGGTGCAACAGGACCTCAAGGATTCCAAGGACCACAAGGAAGAATAGGTCCTCAGGGTCCAACAGGAAGTTCAATTGATATTGTTGGTTCTGTAACATCAGTAACTACTTCTGCGCCAAATACTACATTAACTGCTAATGATACTGGATTTCCTTGGTATCCAGCATCTATTGGAGATGGCGTTATTGCTCAAGATACTGGTAATCTTTGGGTATATAATGGAACTGATTGGGATGATGTTGGAAAAATTGTAGGTCCTATTGGACCACAAGGACCACAAGGTGCAGCAGGACCTCAAGGTGCTCAGGGTGCAACAGGACCTCAAGGTGCTCAAGGTGCTCAAGGTGCTCAAGGTGCTCAAGGTGCTCAAGGTGCTGGTGGTTCTCAAGGACCTCAAGGTGCTGTTGGTGCTCAAGGAGATCAAGGTGCAACAGGACCTCAAGGTGCAACAGGACCTCAAGGTGCACGAGGTCCTCAAGGTGCTCAAGGTTCAGGACCTCAAGGTGCTCAAGGTGCTCAAGGTGCTCAAGGTGCTCAAGGAGCACAAGGTTCTCAAGGAGCAAAAGGACCACAAGGTGCTACTGGACCACAAGGTGAAGCAAGTACAGTTGCAGGACCACAAGGTGCTCAAGGTGCTATTGGACCTCAAGGTGCTCAAGGTGCTCAAGGTGCTCAAGGTGGTGGACCTCAAGGATCTCAAGGAGCACAAGGTCCAAGAGGTCCTCAAGGATTTGTTGGACCTCAAGGAACTGGAACAATAGGACCTCAAGGTGCTCCTGGACCTCAAGGTCCTACAGGAGCACAAGGTGCTACAGGAAATGATAGTACAGTTCCAGGTGCCCAAGGTGCTCAAGGTGCAAGAGGACCTCAAGGGTTTGTTGGACCTCAAGGTGCTCAAGGTGGTGGACCTCAAGGAGCAAAAGGAGCACAAGGAGCACAAGGAGCACAAGGAGCACAAGGAGCACAAGGAGCACAAGGAGCACAAGGAGCACAGGGTGCAAGAGGACCTCAAGGTGCTCAAGGTGCTAATGGTGCTCAAGGTGCTCAAGGTGCTCAAGGTGCTCAAGGTGCTAATGGTGCTCAAGGTGCTCAAGGTGCTACAGGTCCTGTTGCTGGATCAGCAAACCAAGTTGTTTTTAAAGATACTTCTAATAATGCTGCTGGTTCTGCTAACTTAACATTTAATGGAACCAATTTAGTTTGTGGTGGTACAATCACAGCAAGTTCTGATGAGAGTATTAAAACTAATATTCAAACAATACAAAATGCTTTAGATAAAGTTTTACAACTCAGAGGTGTTGAATTTGACTATAAGGAAACTGGAAAACATTCTATCGGTTTTATTGCTCAAGAAGTTGAAAAGATTATTCCTGAACTAGTATTTGGTGATGATCCTAAATCAGTTGCATACCAAAACTTTGTTGCTTTACTTGTAGAGGCAATAAAAGAACTAAAAGAAGAAGTTGATGACTTGAAAAATAAATAATAATAAAGGAATAAATTAATGGCTGTTCCAGCAGTTAATCTAACAATAGATAAAGGGGTAACCTTTTCAACATCAATTAAAGTTAAGCAAGATGGTGCTCCCATTAATTTAACTGGATATACTTTTGCAGCCAAAATGAGAAAACATTATGATGCATCAACTTATCATACATTTACTGTAACATCTCCATCTCCAACTCAAGGACTTGTTAGTTTATCAATGACAAAAATAACTACTGCTTCCATTCCTGTAGGTAGATATGTATATGATTTGATTATTACAACATCAGGAACTACAACTAAAGTTGTTGAAGGAACTGTCATAGTAAAAGGAACTGCATCCTAATGACTATCGAAGTAGAATTAAACACTCAATCTTCAATAGAGGTACTTACAAACGTGTCTTCAATTAGACTTCAAGATTTATTAGACTTTGACTCAACATCAACAAATGATAAGTATGTGTTAGTTTATGATGCAACTGCACAAAAATATAAAATGGTCAATCCTGATGAAGTTTTAAATTATGCTGCTGGAACTGAAACTATACAACCTGGATTAGTTGGATATGCTTCAACATTCATAGATAGATTAGATACAGACCTAGATGATAGAATTGATTTGGATGCAGGAAATTTCTAAGAAT
>Ga0194122_10002336_pt1 | contig 21043 bp, 32 predicted proteins | sample TA2MahCa10mmetaG_FD_155487 | JGI IMG/M metagenome (GOLD analysis project Ga0194122, IMG submission 155487) | Freshwater microbial communities from Lake Tanganyika, Tanzania - TA2015021 Mahale Deep Cast 10m | ecosystem: Environmental > Aquatic > Freshwater > Lake | place: Tanzania: Lake... | reverse complement strand
ACTGATAAGCTTTTGCCTTGGCTCCAAGCGGAGTCGAGTCGTCAACATCCTTTGAACGGTCGGTCATGTCCCGGGTCTGCCAACTCACCGGCAAGCGCGCCAACAACGGCATGGCCGTGTCCCACTCCCACGTGCGGACCAAGAAGCTTCAGCAGGTGAACCTCCAGGAGCGCCGTCTGTGGTGGGCCGAGGGCAACCGCTTCGTGAAGCTGCGCGTCTCCACCCGCGCCCTCAAAACCATCCAGAAGAAGGGCCTGGGCGCTTACGCCAAAGAGCTCGGCATCAATCTGGCCAAGATCTGAACCCTTCCACGATGCAGCGCCGCCAGCTTCTGAGCGGGCTCTCCATCGCCGCACTGGGCCTGCTGGGATTACCCCGGCAGGCTCTTTGTCTTGGTGGGGTTCTGCCCGAGATCGATCAACCCGCGCCGGCGTTCAGCCTGCAGGGCGTGGTGCCCGGCAGCAGTGGCGATGCGGAAGCCGCCGAGCGCAGCCTCAGGGATTTCGCCGGCCGCTGGCTGGTGCTCTACTTCTACCCGCGCGATTTCACAGAAGGCTGCACCATCGAGGCGCGGGGCTTCCAGCGGGATCTACAGGCCTTCCACCAAGCCGGAGCCGAGGTGGTGGGCATCAGCGCTGACAGCGCCGAATCCCACGCCGAGTTCTGCGGCAGTGAAGCGCTGGCCTATCCGCTGCTCTCCGATCCCGGCGGCCGCGTGAGCAAGGCCTATGGCAGCTGGATCTCACCCTTTTCCCAGCGCCACACCTTCCTGATTGATCCCCAGGGGGTGCTGCGCCAGCTGTGGGTGGCGGTGCGGCCCAGCGGCCACAGCCAGGAGGTGCTTGCCAGCCTCAAACAACTGGCGGCAGACCGTCCGAGCGCCTGAAGGTCATCAGCCAGCCGCTGCCGGGGCCTTCCACCTCCCAGCGGGGCAGCCAATGCCGCCAGCTGTAGGCCACGTTGTGGCCACCGGAACCCACGCGCACATAGCCGCCGTTGCGGTTGTCGAGCTCGCCGTAGGGGTCGTTGAACAGGCCGGCACCCGGCTCAAAGCCCACCGCCAGAATCCAATGGCCGCCGCCGCGGGGGCCGGAGGAGGGGCCGTGGTGCAGAAAGCCGGTGCCCACGGGATAGCCCGCCCTGATCTCAGCCTCCAGCAGGCCGCGATCGCCGCTGGTGCTGTAGCTGGCGATCACCCCGTAGTCGGCGCAGGCCTGGATCTGCGCCTGGGCCGAGGTGGTGTCGCCATAGCGGCGCACGGTGTGGAGATAGGCGTCGTCGGCGTTGGAGCCCTTGAGGGCCTCCGGCTGCAGATACTTCACGGCCATGGCGCAGGTGCTGGAGAAGCACATGCGATACGCCTGACCGGGAATGCGACTGTCGGTCTGGGCGTAGTACTGACGCACGGGCAGCAACAGACGCTGCCCGCTGGTGATCGTCATGGGCCTTCAGGCCATTTCCCTCCTGGTAGCACGCTCCATGCGGTTGAGGTGTGCCATCCCCACATGCAGGCTCTCGCAGTAGAGGCAGGTGCCCTGGAAGCACACCTGAAACAAGTTCCCATCGCGGGAGTGGAGCTGGTGAATGGTGCCGCCCTGGGCACCCACGATCACAGGGTCTGAGGCCATGCCAGAAGCCTGAACATCGGCCAGAGCGTGACGCGCGCGCGGGGCGGGCACCATCGGTAGAACTACTGATTAACCATCCAGCCCCACCTGCCGTTCCCAGGCGGTGAGTTCGGCACGAAAACTGCCCCATTGGCGGCGGCGCAGGCTCTCATAACTGCTGCAGAAGGATTCTCCGAGGGCAGCACGCAGGGTGTGATCGGCGGCAAAGGCGTCAAGAGCCTCTCCAAGATCACGGGGTAGATGACCGAATCCGATGTCACCCAGGGGATCGGCGTAGTTGTCGTTGTCGTGGCGAGGGCCGGGATCCAGCTGACGCTCGATCCCGTCGAGGCCGGCTGCGAGCACGGCCGCCTGCAGCAGGTAGGGATGGGCTGATCCATCCGGAAGCCGCAGCTCGAGCCGCTGGTCATCGGGGATGCGCACCATGTGCGTGCGGTTGTTGGCGGTGTAGCTGATGCCGCCGGGGCTCCAGGTGGAACCGGAGGTGGTGGGCGGTGCCGCCAGTCGCCGGTAGCTGTTCACCGTGGGATTGGTGAGGCAGGCGAGGCCCGGCGCATGGTGCAGCAACCCCGCCAGGAAGTGGTAGGCCACCGGCGAGAGGCCCTGCTCACCGTTGGGATCGTGAAAGGCATTGCGGCCCTGCTGATCCCAGAGGGAGAGATGGGTGTGGCAACCATTGCCCGTGAGCTGCTGGAACGGTTTGGGCATGAAGGAGGCCCGCAGCCCCTGGCGCTCCGCCAGGGTTTTCACCATCACCTTGAAGAAGGCGTGGCGATCGGCGGTGGTGAGGGAGTCGGCGTAGGTCCAGTTCAGCTCGAACTGACCGTTGGCATCCTCGTGATCCGCCTGATAGGGGCCCCAGCCCAACTGCTCCATGCCATCCATCAGCGCTGACACCAATGGGTAGTGGCGCATCAAAGCCAGCTGGTCGTAGCAGGGTTTCTCCTGGCCATCGGCCGGATCGGCGATGGCCTCCCCATCGCTGCGGAGCAGAAAAAACTCGGCCTCCACACCGCTGCGCAACTCGTAGCCCAGTGCAGCGGCGCGGGCGATCTGGCGACGCAGCACACGCCTCGGACACTGCTCCATCGGAGCACGGTTGAGGGTGAGCTCAGTGGCCACCCAGGCCACATCGCTCTGCCAGGGCAGCGGCGTGAAGCTGGCGGGATCGGGGATGGCCATCACATCGCCATCAGCCGGGCTCAGATCCAGCCAGGCCGCGAAACCGGCGAAACCGGCACCGCCTTCGCTCATGGCCGCCACGGCTGAGAGCGGCACCAACTTGGCCCGCTGCACACCGAAGAGATCGGTGAACGAAAAGAGCAGAAAGCGGCTCCCCGACTCGCGGGCGAGGCTGAGCAGATCATGCATGGCGGCTAGGGGCGGTCAGCTGTCGAGCAGCTGGTCAACGATCTGGCGGAGCTGCTGTTGCTCCGGAACACTGCTGTGGGGGTTGCCGGCGCGGTGCCCCAACAGCGAATCGATCACATGCAGCGCTGCGGCGGGGATGGCAGCGGCATCGGCGGCCATGTCGTCAACGGTGAAGTAGAGGTCGCGGTTGCAGGCCACCACGGCGGCTTGCGCCTGAATCGACGAGAGGGCGTGCGCCAAGTTGCCACCGCCAGCCACATCGTGAGCAAGCCAGGTGTCGAGCATGGCGATCAGATCGCGGGGGTCATGGCGGCGGTAGTGGGGTAACCACTGGCGCTCCACGTGCTCCTCCACGGATTCCCCCAGCCCCTGGAAGAAGGGCTGACTGGCGGCCCAGCTGGCGTAGATCAGGGCATAGGTGCGTAAGCCCTGCTCAGGCTCGCCATCGAAGCCGCTGCCCGTCCAGGCACGGTCGGCGGTGAGGGCCTGGCGGAGGCTGAGCAGGAACAGGCGGTTGTGAGGCGACGTGCGACTGGTGCCGCAAACGCAACAGATGCGCTCCACCTGTTGGGGATGGTCGACGGCCCACTGGTAGGCCTGCTGCGCCCCCATCGACCAACCGAAGATCAACGGCAACCGCTCCACACCGAAGCGTTCGCGCAGCAGACGGCGCTGCATCGCAACGTTGTCGCTGTGGTGCACTACCCAGCCCTGCTCAGCCAGGCCCATCTGGCCGTGGCTGGGGCTGCTGGAATCGCCATTGCCGAACATGCCGGCGATCACGATGCAGTAGCGCTCGGGATCCAGCACCGGCCCCGCCAGCCAGGCGAGATCCTGGGGACGAGCGCCGTAGGAGGTGGGCACCAGCACCAGGTTGTTGCCATCGGCATCGAGGTCGCCGATCTGCAAGTAGCCGATGCGTGCGTTGGGAATGCGCTGACCGCAGCGCAAGGCCACCTCGTCCAAGGCAAAGTGCTGAACAGGAGGCGCACTCATGCCACGGGCGCCAGGCTGGGCAACTGCTGCAACAGCTGGCGGTGAACCGCCAGGTAGCCCTGGTCGAGATGCTGCAACCGGGGCGCCAACTCACGATGGGCCAGGGGCAGGGCGTGAAACGGAAGCGAGGGGTAGAGGTGGTGCTCGGCGTGGAAGGGCATGTTCCACATCAACCAACGCACCGGCGCAATGGTGAGGGTGGTGCGGGTGTTGGCCAGGCCGTCGCTGCTAAAGCTGCAACCGCTGTGTTCCGCCAACACGAACACCCGCAGAAACGGCTGGCCTACCGCGAGGGGCAGCAACCAAGACCAGAACAGAAAACCATTGGCGCCCGGGAGTGACACCAGCAGCAGCAGGCCATAGAGCGCGAACTGCAAGCGGATCGAGCGACGCACCTGGGGGATCGATTCAGCACTGAGATACGGCAGTGCAGAGAGATCACCGAACAGCAACCGCCCGTAGCCCTGGAGCTTGCCGGTCCACCAGCTGAGGCCGCTGATCTCAACGGCGTAGCTCAGCAAGCCCGTTGGCACGGGATCATCGAGCTCGGGATCCAGCCCCGGCTGATGGGTGTAGCGGTGATGCCACTGGTGATAGCGGCGATAAAAGGTGGAGTTGTAAAAACTGAGCACGCCCATCCACCAGGCCACCGCGTCGTTGGTGGCCTTGGAGCGGAACGCGGTGCGGTGACAGCACTCATGGAGGGGTGCAAAGCAGGTGGCGAGGGCAGCGCCGCTGAGCACCAGAGCCGGCAGACGCACCAGCCACAGCAGTGCATCGGTGCGCCAGAGGATGCCGGACACCACGATCACCAACAGGTGACTGGCCAGGCGCATCCAGGCTGGTAGGTCACGCAGGCGGTTGAGCTCCGCAAGCCGCTGACGCGGGATCAGATCTGAGGAGGTGGCCATGGGGCCATCACACCAGCTGGAGCTGGGGAGGTTCGTAGGCAATGCAACCCTTTTGGGCTGTGGTGGTTAGCCCCAGCCGCTCAACACCAACTTGCCGATGCTGCTGCCACTCTCCAGACGCTGATGGGCCTCCCGCAGGTGGGAGGCCGTGATCGGGCCGAGGCAGTGGGTGAGGGTGGAGCGGATCCGGCCCGCCTCCACCAGCCCGGCGAGCTCCTGCAGCAGCTCACCCTGCTTTGCGAGATCCGGCGTTTGATAGAGCGAGCGGGTGAACATCAGCTCCCAGTGCAGCGAGAGGCTCTTGCGTTTCAGCGCCAGCACATCGATCGAGTGGGGGTCTGGGTCATCGATCAACGCCAGCGCCCCCTGCGGTTCAAGCAGCTCCACTAGATCAGCGAAGTGATCGGCGGTGTGGGTGAGGCTGATGGCATGACTCACCGGCGATAGCTCCAGCGCCGCGAGCTGCGCGGCCAGGGGTTGGCGGTGATCGATGCAGTGCTCAACCCCGAACTGCTGCAGCCAGGCCTGGGATTCAGGCCTGGAGGCGGTGGCAATCAGGGTGAAGTCGGTGAGCTCACGCACCAACTGCACCAGGATCGAGCCCACGCCACCGGCAGCACCCACCACCAAGAGGCTGCGCCGGGGATGGGATGACGCACCCCGGCGCGGCAAGCGCAACCGATCAAACAGCAGCTCCCAGGCCGTGATCGCCGTGAGCGGCAAAGCGGCCGCCTCAGCAGCGCTCAACGTGGCGGGCCGACGGGCCACCAGGCGATGGTCCACGGCGTGGAGTTCGCTGTTGCAGCCCGGGCGATCGAGGGCGCCGGCATACCAAACCGGATCACCCACGGCAAAACCCTGCACAGCCGAGCCGATCGCTTCCACCCGGCCGGCGGCATCCCAGCCGAGCACGCGCCACTGCTCAGGGGCGGGCTGCTCCCGGCGCCGCACCTTGGTGTCCACCGGATTCACCGACACCGCCTCCACCCGCACCAGCAGATCGCCGGGGCTCAGTTCGGGGTTGGGCAGCACAACGTCAACCAGACAGTCGACGTTGCTGTCGGATCGCGAGCCGTTGTAGGCGATGGCACGCATGGTCACCACCTCAGCTGCTCAAGCAGCTCGCGGTGCACCTGGGTGGCCTGCGCCATGGCCTGCAGGTCAGCGGCGGCGGGTGGATGGTCGAGCGCATCACTCCACGCGCTGGCTAGCTCATCAGCAGAGGCGGGTTGATCCGCCAGATCCACACAGCTGCAGCCCAGGGCGCTGGCGCAGGCCTGCACCTTGGGGTCGTAGCTGAGGGCACTCACCGGACTGCCGGAGAGGGCCGCCAGGATCAGGGCATGCAGGCGCATCGCCACCACCAGGCCCGCCGTGCGGAACAGGGCCATGGCCTCGCTGGGGCTTTGGGCGTGGATCACGCGACTGCGGCGCTGCAGGGCCTCACCCACCCAGCCAGCGGCGCTGAGCTGCGCCAGCAGATCACCATCCTGGTGGCGATGGAAGGGCAGCCAGAGCACCTCGCGGTTGCTGCGCTCGGCCACCAGCTCCAGGGCTTCGAGGTAGGGGCGCCAGGCCTCGCCCTGCAGATGATCCGTGGGCCGCCAACACACCAGCAGCGGACCGCCGCGACCCAGCCAATGCTGCCGCGGTAGGCCCCACACGGCATCGGTGCCATGGGGAGCAGCCACACCCAGCTCGCGGGCCAGCTGGGCTGAGGCGGCATCGCGCCAGGTGATGCCGCTCGCCAGGGGCAGCAGCGCCCGCACCAGGGCTCGGCTGCGCCGCCGGCGCAGTGGGCCGAGCCCCTGGGCCCAGAGCAACACCGGTTTGCCCTGCAGGCGAGCGGCCGTGATCAGGGCGGCGTAATAGAGGAGGCTGCGAAAACTGGTGGAGTCTTGAAGCAGGCTGCCGCCACCCAGCACCAAGGCCCGCGAGCCGGCCAGAGCCTGGAGCACAGCCCGCAGGCTGCGGCGCTGCACCGTGACCACGCCATGGCGCTGTTGCACAGCGGGCTCGTCGTAGGCGGTGACGCACGCCGTGACGCCTGCAGGCAGCTGCGCCAACAGCGACTCCAACAGCGCATCGTCTCCCAGGTTGTGCTCGCCGTAGTAACCGCACAGCAGCACGGGTTGCGACACACCAGCCGTTTCAACTGCAGCTCAGCTTGCCAGCGATTCAGGCGGCGGCGGCCAGGCGCTGACGCAGCAGCAGGATCTGCTCGTCGATCAGCAGGCGGGCCGCCGCCAGGCTGGAGCAACGGCCGAGCAGCACACCGCTGCTGTGGTGCACCACGTAGGCGCCCTCACAGCGGGGGTAGCCGAGCAACTGGATGCGGCAACCGCGATGCAGCCAGCAAGGCGGTGGGCTGGAGTGAGCCATGCCACAGGGCGGATGTGGCCCCACTGCACCGCAGCAGCCGGTTGCGGGCAACAGCTGGATCTGGAGCAAAGCCAAAGCCTCAACCGCACCCCAACCGCTTCAGCGCTCCCCCAACAGCTCCCGCCAGCAGAGCCAGGGCTGTGGGGCTCCCAACACAGCGGGATCCGAGCAGGGAATGGTGATCACCAGCTCCGTAGTGGTGGCGTTGTGGTGCGGAGCGAGATCAGGCGTGACCACCACCGGCAAGGGCGAAGGAACCATGGCTTGGGGCCCGATGCGTAGCGCCCCTGAAGCCTGGGCGGATTTAGCGGAGGCGCCTGCTACCTGGAGTGCGGTGCGCGGTGCTCTGAACGACACACCGGGCTGCAGCCCATAAAAAACAGCCCGGATGGGCTGTGTGAGGAGGCTTCAGCGCTACCCAAGCGGGGCTGCATTCGCAGCGCCATCGGCAGGGATACCTAGGAGGCGCCCTTCAGCTGCGGTGAAACATCAGCCATCGGTTTGTCGCTGCTGCCCCAGGGCCCGGCCGGCAACAGCGGAGCCGCACCCCGTGCCGGGCGGGCGGCGGCACCGGCCTGGAAGGAGCGATTGGTCCACTCCAGCAGCAGGGGCGCCAACACACCACCGTGTTGGTCCTTGCCAGGGCGGAGGTTGAAGTGATCGCCGCCTTTCACCAGCACCAACTGGTTGCCCACGGCGGGCGACCGCAGGAAGGGAGCCACAGCTTCCGGATCCGGAGGCACCACCCAGTCGTGGGTGCCACTCACCAACAGGATCCGCGCACGCATCTCCTGGCCTGAGCCCCGGGGAAACAACAACGACACCGGCGGGCTGACGGCCGCCACAGCGATCACGCGGGGATCGTCGACGGCGGCCTGGTTCACCCCCTGAATCCAGCTGCACTGGAGGGTCCAGCTCAGGTTGCGATCCGGGTCGTCCACCGAGTCGCAGCGCTGGCGCATCTGGCTGTCCTGCGGTTTCACACCCGCCACCTGCAGGGCCGTGGTAGCCCCCCAGGAGTGGCCGATCACCACCACCTGGCTGGCATCCACGCCGCTCACGCCGGGAAGATTACCGCTGGCTGCGGCATCGGTGATAGCGCGCAGATCGAGGGCCCGGAGCCCCAGCTCGGAAGCGCTGGGGGGTGGGGCATGGCCGGTGAGCACCTCGTGCTGCTGGCGCTTGTCGCTGCCCGGGTGGCGGGGCAAAACCACCGTGTAGCCCTGGGCGGCCAGCACCCGCCCCCAGCCCTCGAAATTGCTCGGACTATCCCAGAGGCCATGGGAGATCAGCACCAATCGGCCATTGGCCGGGCCCTGGGGCTGCACCAGCACCAGATCCAGCGGTGCCGTGCGGTGGCTCACCGTGAGCTGCCCCTCGCTGACGCGCATCGGGCCCAGGGGAGCGGAGGTGGCTGCGGCAGCTGCGGGCACGGTGGCCAGCAGCTGATCGGCCTGGCGACGTTGGCGCAGCATCCGCGCCAACACCACCTGAGCCTGCGAGAGGTTGAGCTGCACCCGCTTGCCAGGGATCGCCTGCATCAGCTGCAGCAGGGTGGGATCGCCGTTGGGCGAGGCCGCTGAGGCCTTATCCAGAGCGGCCTTCAGGGTTTCACCGCTGAGATCGGGGCTGTGGCCCTCCACCGAACCAAACGACGACAGCAGCAACAGGGCCTGCTCCAGCAGCGGCGAGCCCACGGAGGCATCGGCGAGCTGGCGCAGGTTGAGCGGCAGCGGCGACTGGAGCAGCTTCACGAGCTTGCGACCCACAGCGCCGTCGCTGGCGCGATCCAGCTCAGCCAGGTCGCTGCTGCCGCTGATCAGGGCCTCCGGCGTGCTGAGCTCGCTGAGCTTGAGGCTGATGGTGTTGTTGAGCAGAGGCAGCTCCACCACCACTTCATCAATGGCGCGGGCCGGCGCCTGCAGGGCGAAAGCTGCCAGGGCAGCCAGCAGGCTGGTGGGCCGGAAGCGAGCGGGCATCTGGCCTGGCCGAACGAGGAGCGGGCGGCAACTTAGCCGGGATCGGCAGCCGGTTCGATGCGGTAGTAAACGCGCTCATCCGAGCAGCAGAGATCGGCGTAGTAGCGCTCCAGCACGTCGTAGGCGTCGTCGTAGCTGTGAAAGCGCTGCCGGGTGAGCCAGTCTTCGCCGCCCTGATCGCAGCGGATGCAGAACAGGGGCTGGCTCATGGCTGCAGGTGAGCCAGCAACGCGGCGGCGAGCGCGGCGTGGGCCACACCCTCGCCATGGGCTCGCAGCAGGGGCTGCAGCGTGATCGAACGGCGGTCGGGATGCAGCTGGCGAGCGGGCACCACCCAGAAGGTCCACGGCTGCGGGTCGAGGGGATCGGGCGCGTCTGCCGCCAGCAGGGCGAACAGCCAGAGGCTGACGGGCTGCGGTAGCAAGGCAAAACTCGACGCGCTGCCGCTGCCGGCGTGAACGGCGGAGGTGATGCCGAGCTGCAGGCCCGACCAGCCCAGCAGGCTCACCGGGCCCGCTTCGGGAGGGGGGCAGTGGGCGGGCTCGAGCTGCAGCGCCTGGAGCACCTGCCAGCAGGCGCAGCCATGCCGCAACCGCTCCGTGAGCAGATCGGGATGGCTCCAGCGCAGAAAGGCATCGAGCTGGCTCACCGGCGATGGGGTGGTGCGGCAGGCCCATCTTGCTGATGCCCCACCTGTGCCAGCGTGGCGATCGACCACCGACTGATGGCGATGGAGCTCGTGTGCAGGCTGCAGGTGAACGCCGGCTACAGCGATGGCACCTGCATGGTGATTCACGCCCAGAGCCACGCCCAGGCGGAGCTGGCCGCCCGCGACCTGTTTCCCTCCTGCCGCGTGGAGGTGGTGTGCGTGCCCAGCGGCCGCAGCCGCCAGCAGCGCGAACAATGCGAAACATGACGAGTTAGGGCTGCAGAGCACCCGGCCATGGCGCCAGTGGCGGAATCGGTCTCAGCCGGCTTAAGATTTTCTCAAGGTCTGAGCCGACACGGTGAACGAAAACAATCCTGTTCTCCATGCGATGCGCCAGGAGCTGCAGGAGCTGCGTGGCCGTTACGTGCTTCAACCCAGCGATTTCAACCGTTATCAGCTGGTGCGCCAGGAGCAGCGCCTGGCCCAATGGGCGCCGGCTGAAGTGGTGAGCGTCTGAGCACCATGCAGGCGCAGCTGCGCACCCTGGTGGGCTGCGAGCTTGTGATCAGCGGCTACCCCCGCTTCCTTTACAACGCCAGCGGTGGTGGCGCCCAGGGAACCGCCGAACCGCTCCAAGACGGGCGTTATGCCCTGCACTTCCCTGCCGCTCAGGTGGAGATCCCGCCCCTGAGCAGCCGCACCGGCCGCTTTCTCGGCCTACCCCTGCCACCCGGGCTGCAGATCACCATCCAGCCCGAGCAACTGGAGGGCGTGCTGGATCCCGCCAGCGGCGCCCTGGAGTTGAGCTTCCGGGCCCGCTTCCGCCTGCAACTGCAGCTGGCTGATCGCCCGCTGTTCACCGCCCCCGACCTGCACGTGGGCACATTGCTGAGCACCGGCGCCGTGCGCAGCCAACGGCATCAGCGCAGCGGTGAGCCGCTGGACAACAACACCGCCGGCCGGCTCGTGGGTGTGGCGCAGGTGCCCCCCTGCGGCGCCACCTGGCTCGACCGCTTTCTGGGGCTGCCGGATGAAGCCCTGGCGGTGCTCGCCTGCACGCTCACGCTCACGGCATGAGCAACCCTCTGGCCCGGCTTGGGAACACGCTGCTGTTGCCGCCCCTGATCCTGGCGATCCCCTGGGGGCAGGAGCTGATCGATCAACTGCTGTTCGGCGGGCGCTGGAACCTGCCGATGAGCCCCGGCGGATCCTTCCTCGGGGTGTTCACGGCGCCGTTCAGCCATGGCGACTTTGGCCACCTGCTGGCCAACAGCCTGATGTTCCTGCCGCTGTCCTGGCTGGTGTTGCTGCGGGGCCGCCGCGACTACCTGGCCGTGTGGCTGTGGGTGTATGCCACGGCGATCCCCGTGTGGCTGCTGTGGCCCACCGCCAGCCACGGCCTCTCGGGAGTGGTGTATGGCCTACTGGGCTACCTGCTCTGGATCGGCTGGCTGGAGAAGCGGCCGCTCTCGCTGCTGCTCTCTTTGGTGGGGCTGGTGGGATTCGGCGGGCTGCTGCCGAGCCTGATTCCGCTGCTTTCGCCGGCCGGGGTGAGCTGGATCGGCCACGCCAGTGGCTTTGCCGGCGGAGCACTGGCAGCCTGGAGCCTGCGCCGCACCGCACACTCCGAGCCGTGATCTCCAAGCCCCTGGGCTTCCAGCTGCTGCTCGCCGTTGCCGTGACGGCCGCTCACGCCCAACCCCTGGCACCACCGCTCACACCCAACCCCAGCGAGGGCAGGACGCTGGAGCAGCTGCGCCGTAACGGTGAGAGTAGCGGGCTACGCCAGCGCTATCTGAGCCAGGCCCACGTGCTGTTGCAACGGTTCTGGGCCAGCGACACCCCACCGAAGCTGCTGTTGGCGGGGGATCGGACCGAGGGCTGCGGCGTGGAGCGGGTGGAGCACCCGATGGCCTACTACTGCCCCCCCAGCAACGAGCTGGCCATGGGCCTGGATCTGCGCCGCAGTGTGCGCAGCGCCCGCGGCCGCAGCGATCGCGAGTTGTTGTTGCTGGATCTGGCGGTGCTCGCCCATGAGTGGGGCCACCATGTGAACCGCAGCCAGGGGCGCGGGCCCTACAACGGCGGCCTCAACCTCACGGTGAAGCAGGAGGAACTGGCGGCCGACTGGCGCACGGGCGTGTTTCTGGGCTGGCTGCTGAGCAGCGGCGCCCTCGATGTGGATGGCTTCACCCAAACGGCCAACCTGCTGTTCGAGATGGGCGACTACGAGCGCCTCGCCCAGCAGCACCACGGCTATCCCAAAGACCGCTTTCAGGCCCTCACCCGCGGGCTGAGCAGCCAGCTGAAGCCCGGCCAGCGGCTGGGGGAGTGGACCGTGGACACCCAGGAAGCCTTCAGCCGCCCCTTGCCCGGCGCGTCTGAACAGGAACGGCGCTATGAGGTGCGCCGCCTCAAGATCGATCGCGGCCAGCAGATCGCCACCAACCTGCTCGGTGGCCTGCTCGGTGCGGCCAGCTGCATCTGGGGCAACAAGCAGCAGTGCATCGGCATGGCGAGCCAGCAGGGCAAGGGCAGGGCCGCCGGTGCCTACACCCAGCGCACGCTCACGCTCCACTGCGCCAACGGCAGCTTCGATGTGAGCGACGACGACTTCGAACCCCAGCCGATCAGCCGCGATGGCAAGGGCCAGGCGGCGGTGCTGCTCAAGCGCGACTGCTCGAAGGGTTGATCGGCGTGTGGCGGGCTTCCAACACCGCCTTGAAGAAGCGGCGACGCTGGAAGCGGGTCCACACATCGGCCACTGCGTAGGCGGGGCGCTGTTGCATGCGCTGCCACCAACCCTGCAGATCCGGGCGGCTGAGCAGCGCCAGTTCGCCGGCCATCTCCAGGCGGGCGCAGAGCACCGCGAGCACCACATCGGCACTACTCACCTGGCGGCCAAACAACCAACCGCCCGCCACCACCGGTGGCAGTAAGGCCAGATAGGCCGCCACCTGCTGCCGCTGCTCGCTGAGCACCTGCTCGATCGGGGCCTGGGTGAACACGGCCAGGCGCTCGCGGTTCAGGGCCGCCTTGGCCAGCAACGGCTCCGCCTGCTCCGGGCAGCGCTTGGCCTGGCGCTCCAGGCTGCCAATCACGCCGCTGAGCACCTTGGTGACCACCGCTTTGAACCAGGGGCGGCTGCTCAGCAGCTTGCTGAAGGTGAGGGTTTCGATCGAGATGCGGTAGTGGCCCAGCACCGCTTCAGCGATGCCTGCCTGGCGGGCGGGATCGGCATCGGCCCATTGCTCACCGGCCTGGGCCGCGGCATGGGCCACGATCTCAGCGCTGTCGGTGAGCAGCAGCCCCGGGCCCCGCAGGGTGGGCACCGTCATGTGGGGATTGAGGCGGCGGTAGGCGGGGCTGAGCTGCTGCTTGGCGAAGTGGATGTCGAGCAGGCGGCTGCTGTAGGGCACTTGGGCTTCGGCCAGGGCCAGCCGAGCCACCATCGAGTAGTAGGAGGGCGCGGCGTGGAAGAGCTCGAGCATCAGGAGAGATGGAACAACAGCTCGAGCTCAAGCTTCTGAGCCAGGCGCGGATCGATGGCATGAAACTGAGCCAAGGCGCGGCTGCGTTGAAGGGGGTGTAGGGGGCGTAGGTCGGCCAGGGCCAGCTCCAGGCAGCGTTGATCGAACTCGCGGTTCACAGAGATCGTGCAGCGAGCGGATCACATCAGCGGCGCTGATCGGCAGCCACCGGCGAGGGCCAGATCACGAGCCTGCCTGCAGGTGCTTGCCGCTGCATTTGCTACGAGCTGTGTCCGGCCAGGCCAGCCGGGGCCTCCCATCTCCTATCAACGGTGATGCCGCAGTCCGGCGGATGGGCTTCTTCGTTCAACTCACCGAAGCCATCGCCGAGCGCCAGTCGCTCCTGGTGACCGGGCTCGACCCCAACCCGGAGATGCTGCAGAGCTGGGCCTTGCGCCACGGCATGGGCAACCGCTCCTTCCTGAGCCAGGCGCGCCACTGGATCAAGGCGGTGGTGGAGGCGACCAGCTCGCATGTGTGCGCGATCAAGGCCAGCCTCGGCTTCTATCAAGCCCTGGGCCCCCTGGGCCTCGAGCTGCTGCTGGAGGTGCGCGATCTGGTGCCGCGGGATCTGCCGCTGATCATCGACGCCAAGCACGGCGATCTCAACTCCTCCACGGCCCTGGCCCACTACCTGTTCAAGGATTTGGGGGTGGATGCGGTCACGCTCTCGCCCCTGGCCGGGCAGGACATCGCCGCGCCGTTTCTGCTCTACGCCGATAAGGCGGTGGTGATCACCTGCCGCAGCTCCAACCCGGCGGCCAAACGCATCCAATACCACCCGAGCGAGAGCGATCCGCTGTTTCTGCAGATCGTGCGCGAAAGCCAGCTGTGGGGCACGCCCGATCAGCTGCTGCTGGAGGTGGGCACCAGCGATCCGAAGGTGTTGGCCCAGGTGCGCCAGGCGGCGCCGGAGCGGGTGTTGATGCTGCGCAGCATCTGGAGCGAAGAAGAACGGCTCGATGGCCTGCTGGAGGCAGGGCTCAACCAGGCGGCCGATGGGCTGCTGCTGCCCCTGCCCCAGAACCTGCTGGTGGAGGACGATCTGAGCGAGCAGGCCGAAGCGCTCAAGGGGCTGATCAACCGCGGCCGCCAGCGCTGGCTTGAGCAGCAGCCCGCCCATGGCAACAGCAGCTGTGACGTGTGGCTGGCATCGCCGAAGACAGAGCCCAACGATCAGGACCCACTGGCGGAGCTGATCCTCGATCTGTTCGACATCGGCTGCCTGCTGTTCGGCGACTACGTGCAGGCCTCAGGAGCGGTGTTCAACTACTACATCGACCTGCGCCAGATCATCTCCGACCCGAACCTGTTCCATCGGGTGCTGCATGGCTACAGCGGCCTGCTGGAGCAGTTGGAATTTGATCGCATCGCCGGCATTCCCTATGGCTCCCTGCCCACGGCTACGGGCCTCTCGCTGGCGCTGCACAAGCCGCTGATCTACCCGCGCAAGGAGGTGAAGGCCCACGGCGCCCGGCGGCTGATCGAGGGCGACTTCAACGAAGGCGATCGGGTGGTGGTGGTGGACGACATCCTGATCACCGGCGGCAGCGTGCTCGAGGGCATCGCCAAGCTGGAGAGCTCAGGCCTGGTGGTGTACGACGTGGTGGTGTTCATCGATCACGGCGGCCGCAAAGACCGCCAGGCGCGCGAGCGGCTGGAGAGCCAGGGCTACCGGCTGCATGCGGTGCTCGACATCGAGCGGATCACCCAGGTGCTACTGCAGGCCGGCCGGCTCACGGCGGAGCAGGCGGCGGTGTTGGGCTGATGATCACCTCCCGCCTCAAGCCGCTCCTGCTGGCCGCCTTGGCCCTGAGCCTCAGCGGCTGCGCACCGAAACCCCAGCCCCCGGCGCAACCGGCCCAGGGGCACGATGGCCCCAGCGCACCACATCCGATCCCCGAAGGCGCAGCCACCACGCCGCGGCTGCAGGAAGCGGTGGAGGCGGCGGCGGATCTGTTCAACCGCGGCGAAAACGACCTGGCCTGCGAGCAGGTGAGGCGCGCCGAGGGCGTGAAGGGATCCAACTCCAGCGCCGATGCTGCGCTCACCCAGCAGCTGAACGACTACCGCCAGGCCTGCGAGCCCACTCCATGAGCCAGCCGATCGTGCACGCCGAGGGGCTGAGCAAGAGCTTCCGGGTGGCCGATAAACAGCCAGGCCTCGCGGGCACGATGCGCCATCTGCTGCGGCGCAGCTACCGCGAGGTGGAGGCGGTGCGCGATCTCCGGTTCGCGATCCAACCCGGCGAGATCGTGGGCTTTCTTGGGCCCAACGGCGCCGGCAAAACCACCACGCTGAAGATGCTCAGCGGCCTGATCCATCCGAGCGCCGGGCGGGTGGAGGTGGCCGGCTGCCTGCCGCAGCGGAGGCAGGAGCGTTTCCTGCAGCAGATCACCCTGGTGATGGGCAACAGGCAGCAGCTGATCTGGGATCTGCCGCCGCTGGATTCGCTGCGGGTGAATGCGGCGGTGTATGGCATCGATCCGACCGAGGCCAAGCGGCGCATCCACGAGCTGGCGGAGATGCTCGAGCTGGGGGAGGAGCTGCAGCGCCCGGTGCGCAAGCTGTCGCTGGGCCAGCGCATGAAAGCCGAACTGCTGGCAGCGCTGTTGCACCAGCCCTCGGTGTTGTTTCTGGATGAACCCACGCTGGGGCTCGATGTGAATGCCCAGGCACGGGTTCGCGATTTCCTGGCCGATTACAACCGCCGCACCGGCGCCACCGTGCTGCTCACCAGCCACTACATGGGCGACATCACGGCCCTGTGCGAGCGGGTGCTGCTGATCCACCAGGGCCGACTGTTTCACGATGGCTCCCTCGATGCGCTCACCAGCCGGCTGGCGCCCTGCCGCGAGGTGCGGCTGGAACTGCGGCAGGTGCATCCACGCGAGGCGTTTGAGGGCTTCGGCACGATCGAGGTGCATCAGGGCCACCAGGTGCGGTTGGTGATCCCCCGCGAACAGCTCACCCAGCAGGTGGGGTTGCTGCTCTCGCGCTTTGAGGTGGTGGATCTGGAGGTGAGCGATCCACCGATCGAGGAGCTGATCGGTGGCCTGTTCCGGCAGCAGGGCTGAGATGGCACACCGCAACGGGCTCAAGCCTGTGCAACGCGCCCTACGGATCGCCGCAGCGCTGCTCTCCAGCCAATACGCCTACATGCTCGAATACCGCGCCGAGATTGCGCTGTGGGCGCTCTCGGGGGTGTTGCCGCTGATCATGCTGGCGGTGTGGCAGGGCTCCGCTGGAGCCGCCGCCGCAGGACTCAACCCCCAGGGCCTGGGCCGCTATTTCCTGGCGGCGTTTGTGGTGCGGCAGTTCAGCGTGGTGTGGCTGATCCACGTGTTTGAGGAAGATGCCCTGCAGGGCAAGCTCTCGCCGCAGCTGCTGCAACCGCTGCAGCCGCTCTGGCGCTACCTGGCGGCCCACGTGGCGGAGCAGGCCACGCGCGTGCCGTTTGTGGCGCTGATGTTGGCGGCGGTGTTGGTGCTCAAGCCGGGGTTGCTGTGGCTGCCCTCAGCGGGGCAACTGCTGCTCGGGATCGTGGCGATTCAGGCGGCGTTTGTGTTGCGCTTCCTGCTGCAAACGCTGGTGGCGATGCTCTGCTTCTGGAGCGAACGCGCCGCCGCCCTGGATCGGCTGTTGCTGATTCCCTATCTGTTTCTATCGGGGCTGGTGGCGCCGCTGGAGTCGTTCCCGCCGGCGGTGCGGCGGCTGGCGGAGTGCACGCCGTTCCCGGCGATGGTGTCGTTCCCCGCGAAGCTGCTGGCGGGCGAGAGCGTGGATGTGGCCGGCGGTTTTCTCAACCTCGCCCTCTGGTGCGCCGTGCTGTTCCCGCTGAGCCGGCTGCTGTGGCAAGCCGGCGTGCGCCGCTATTCGGCGATGGGGGCGTGATGGCGCAACGCCTTCGCCGTTACGGGCGCACATTGCTCAGTTTCTGGGCCACCTCCCTGGAGGCGGAGCTGGAATACCAGCTCAACCTTGTGATCGAACTGCTGGCAGTGCTCGGCAACCTGGCCGGCAGCCTGTTTGTGTTGGTGTTACTGGCGGGGCCCAGCGGCCAGCTGGGGGGCTGGAGCTGGAACAGCGCCCTGGTGGTGCTCGGGATCTACACGCTGCTCGATGGCTTCACCAGCTGCGTGCTGCAGCCCAACCTGAGCAAGATCGTGAGCCACGTGCAGAACGGCACGCTCGATTTCGTGCTGCTCAAACCGATCGATAGCCAGTTCTGGCTGTCGACCCGCAGCTTCTCCCCCTGGGGGCTACCGGGCGTGATCGCGGGCCTGGCGCTGATCGGCTGGGCCCTGGTGCACAACGGGGAGGCGTTGAGCGCTGGCGGCATGGCCCTGGCGGTGGCGTTGTTGGTGGCCGGCGGCCTGATCCTCTACAGCCTCTGGTTTCTGCTGGCGGGCCTCTCGATCTGGTTCGTGAAGGTGTGGAACGCCACCGAGGTGCTGCGCTACACGCTGGTGGCTGGCCGCTATCCGATCAGTGCCTACCCGCCAGCGCTGCGGCTGGTGTTCACGCTGGTGCTGCCCGTGGCGTTTCTCACCACCGTGCCGGCCGAAGCGCTGTTGGGGCGAGCGTCAGCAGCCTGGGCGTTGGGATCCCTGGCTGCGGCGGCGATCAGCCTGGTGGGCACACGACTGTTCTGGCAATTCGCGCTGCGGCATTACACGTCGGCGTCGAGTTGAGGTGCGTTTCCTTAGCGATCCCCCAGCCCCTCGATCCCCTGCCAGCCCAGGTAAAGCCCGAGGGCAACACCCACCACACCCACCAGCAGGTCGCCATTAGCGAACAACCACTGCTTGCCGCGCTCCAGTAGCGCCAACACGCGTTCGGGGCCAGCCAGCACCAGTGCCAGCAGCGGGATCAGCAACAGGCTGGCGCTCACCAGGCTGAACACACCGGTGGCGAGCAGTTCGGCTCCCGTGCCCATGCCTGCCGCCAGCAGACTTCCAGCCGTTTTGGTGAACAGAAACAGCGCGTCGGGCCTGATCACCTCCAGGGCAGCGCTGATCCCGAGCAGCAGCGGCAGCGGCATGGCGCAGAACTGATCGAGCTTGCGGGTCCAACCCGGGGGCTCTGCGCTGCCATCGCCTTTGTTGAGGAGCTCCTTCAGGCCAAGCCCTAACAGCACGCCGGCGGCCACCAGATCCAGACCGGTGCGGTGGCTGCTGCCCTTGTCCATGCTCAGGAACAAGCCATGGCCCACGGTGGTGAGCAGCGTGACCGCCAGAACGGCCGTGATCAGCCAGCCGGCCACAAACCAGCAGCCGCGCTGCAGGCGGCGAGGGCCAGCGTTCGGGCACGGTGTCGCCTTGCTGCAGCACGCGGTAGTACACCTGCAGCTTGTTATGGGGAAGGGCTGCGTTCATCCCTGAGCCGCCTCCTCCTGTTCCCGCTGGTCTTCCTCCCAGGCGCGGTGCAGATCGATCCGCGTGATCCGGTAGCCGAGGCGCCGTGCCGCGAGGATCAGCTCCTTGCGGGAGCGGCAGTGCTTAAGCGCCCGCTGCAGGGTGCTGTCGGCCTCCACGTCGTCCACAAAACGCTCCAGCTCGGACCAGCTCATGGGAGGGAATCCCTTGGTCTCTCACCATGCCAAAGCCATCTGAGCTGCGCCAGGTTCCGTGGAACACAGTCCGCCAAACCGCTGGTCGCCACTGAGAAAACTGCCCTGCCGCGAGGGCGTACGGTCTCGGCTCAGTCGGCAGGGGGCGAGGCATCCCAGTTGGGGCTGTGGTTGAGCACAGCGGCGCAGAACTGCAACAGCTCCTGCGGGGTCATGTCGTGCTTGGCGTCATTGGTGCGCCAGGCACAGATCACGAAGTCGGGCTCCGGTTGGTTGGTGCGGTGATCGATGGTGGGCAGCATCGCGTAGCGCTTCTTGTGCTCGCCCTTGCCCGTGGCGGCTTCACGGTTGTCGTAGGTGCCGATCAGGTCCCACTCGAGCCACTCGCCGGTCCAATGGTCGCGGCCCTGCGAGGCCAGCACCGCGTCATGAATCGCCAGTCGGTAGTGCTGCACGTTGCCCACGCCGCCGCGCTTCTGATCGCGCTTGGCCAACGTCACCGCCTTGCGCTGCACCCAGCCGGGGTAGGTGGCCTTGGCGGCGGCCGGCATCCAGTCGGGGGCGGGTGTGCTCATGCCCAGGAGTCTGATCGGCAGCAGACTCCCCATGCCTGTGCTGCAACACCAGCCGATGCGGGTTCTCTGGTTTGCCGCTGCAGGGTTGGTCTGGATCCTGCCGGCACCGGCTCAAACCACCACCGCCACGGTGCTCTCCATCGGCGATGGCGACACACTGCGCGTGAGCACCGGCAACCGCAACCTGCGCGTGCGCCTGGCCTGCATCGATGCCCCGGAATCCCGCCAGGCGCCCTACGGCGCCAGGGCCCGGGCTCAGTTGCAGGCCCTGGCGCCAGTGGGTTCAGCCGTGGCGCTGCGCATCAAGGCCACCGACCGCTACGGCCGCTCGGTGGCGGAGGTGAGCCATCGCGGACGCAACGTCAACCAGGCCCTGGTGGCCTCGGGCGCAGCGTTTGTGTACTGGCAGTTCATCGCCGGCTGCGACCGCAACACCTACAGCCGCCTGGAAACGGAAGCGCGGCTCAAAGGGCTTGGGGTGTGGAGCGTGCCTGAGGGCGTGATGCGGCCGTGGGACGACCGAGCGCAGCGGCGGCGCAGCCGCTGAGGTGCAGGATCAGCTGCAGGTGAAAGCGAGCTGGTTGGCATCACGGATGAGATCAGCGATGACGAGTGGCAGCCTCAAAGGCGAACCAGCCAATGCCCCCTCATCGTCAGAAAAGGCGAAATAGGACTAATATGACCTTCTAGTCGCCGTAAAAGGCGAGATACTGCCCCTTGGTTGGATGCCGATCCAGCGCTTGATGAGCGACGAGGCCCTCCTTCAGGAGCTGGGGCAACGCATTGCCCACCTCCGCCTAGAGCGAAACCTCAGCCAGGCTCAGCTGGCAGAGCAGGCGGGCATCTCAAAGCGCACTTTGGAGCGACTGGAAGCCGGTGCCGCAGCCACCCAACTGTCGCTGTTCCTGCGCGTGCTGCGTCAGCTGGATCTGTTGGAGCGGCTGGAGCTGCTGCTTCCCGAACCAGAACCCTCACCCCTGGCCCTCTTGGAACATCAACAGTCCACCCGCAAGCGCGCCAGTCGCCGACGCGTCGACAAACCGGCCAGCTCCTGGAGCTGGAGACAGCCATGACCGTGGCAGCCGTTGAAATCTGGGGTACACGCATCGGTGCCGTGGCCCTCACAGATTCAACCGGTGTTGCATCGTTCCAATACGAGCCATCGTTCTTAGCCAGTGGCATCGAGTTGGCGCCCCTGATGATGCCGCTGGCGGAGCGGGTCTACAGATTTCCTGAACTGCAGCGCCGCACCTTTCGCGGCCTACCCGGCCTCCTCTCTGATTCCCTCCCCGATCGCTTCGGCAACAACCTCATCAACGCCTGGCTGGCCAGGTGACTTTCAGGAAAGATGTCGCCGGTAGGCGCCTATTCAGGCCGCCTGGAGAAAGATTAACTCCTCCTCGGCAGTTGTGGGATCTGGCGGTTCATTGATCCAGACAACGGTGGGTTG
>Ga0194122_10002322_pt1 | contig 21124 bp, 25 predicted proteins | sample TA2MahCa10mmetaG_FD_155487 | JGI IMG/M metagenome (GOLD analysis project Ga0194122, IMG submission 155487) | Freshwater microbial communities from Lake Tanganyika, Tanzania - TA2015021 Mahale Deep Cast 10m | ecosystem: Environmental > Aquatic > Freshwater > Lake | place: Tanzania: Lake... | reverse complement strand
GATTTAAATAAATTATGACAAGTGAATTCCTTTTTGTGGAGAAGTACCGTCCTCAAGTAATTGATGACTGTATTCTTCCTGATGAAACTAAAAAAACCTTTAAAGAGTTTGTGGCAAAGGGTGAGATTCCAAATCTCCTTCTTGCTGGACCTCCTGGTATTGGTAAAACTACAATCGCAAAAGCACTATGTAATGAACTGGGGGCAGATTATTATGTCATCAATGGATCCGACGAAGGACGTTTCTTGGATACTGTACGAAACCAAGCAAAGAACTTTGCTTCGACCGTCTCACTTACGGGATCTTCTAAACACAAGGTCATCATCATCGATGAGGCGGATAACACAGGCAACGACGTACAACTCCTACTACGGGCGAATATTGAGGCATTTTATAACAACTGCCGATTCATCTTCACCTGTAACTACAAGAACAAAATCATTGAACCCCTCCACTCCCGATGTGCCGTCATCGACTTCACAATCAAAGGAAAACAAAAAGCCCAGTTGGCAGGATCCTTCTTCAAACGTCTACAAAACATCCTGGATGAAGAAAGGATCGAGTATGATCAAAAAGTCGTTGCAGAACTTGTATCCAAACATTTTCCCGACTTCCGAAGAGTTCTCAACGAATGTCAAAGGTACTCTACGGGAGGACAAATTGATGCAGGTATTCTTGCATCGTTCTCAGACATCTCAGTAAATGATCTTCTTAAGTTTCTAAAAGAAAAGAACTTTACAGAAGTTCGTAAGTGGGTTGTTTCTAACTTGGATAATGACTCTTCTGTTATTCTTCGAAGGGTTTATGATGCCCTTTATGATTCTCTCGTTCCTGCTTCTATTCCTGCTGCTGTGCTTGTGCTTGCTAAGTATCAGTATCAGAGTGCGTTTGTAGCAGATCAAGAAATTAATACGATTGCTTGTCTAACTGAAATTATGGTGGAGTGTGAATTTAAATGAAAGTAAAAACTTTTCCACTCAAAACTTGTCTTCGTTATCCTGGAGGAAAGTCTAAGGCAACTAAAACACTATCACCTTGGTATCCTGAAAATTTTAAAGAATATCGGGAACCTTTTATTGGAGGTGGTTCTGTTGCTTTTTACACAACACAAGCATATCCAGATGTTCCTATTTGGATCAATGATTTGTATGTTCCTCTTTACAATTTCTGGGTTCAACTTCGAGATCGTGGTGAAGAACTTTCAGAACGATTGAAAGAACTTAAAACTAAAGTCTCTGATTTTTCGACTCAGGATGAAAAAGATGCTGCCCATCAAGAATTGTTTAATCAAACAAAGATAGACATCAATTCTCAGAAAGGATTGGATCGTGCATCAAGTTTTTTTATTCTTAACAAATGTAGTTTTTCAGGTTTAACTGAAAACAGCACTTTTTCGGTGACTGCTTCTCGTTCTAATTTTTCTTTTGTTGGCATTGAAAAACTCAAAGATTATTCTAAATTGATGAAGAATTGGAAGATTACAAACATTGATTATTCTGAAGTAATGAATGCTCCTGGAAAAGATGTGTTTGTTTTTCTTGATCCACCTTATGACATTAAAGATTTTCTTTATGGAAAAAATCGTGAGATGCATAAATCATTTGATCATGATTTGTTTGCAGAAAATGTTTATAAGTGTCCGCACAAGTTTATGATTACTTATAACGTAAATGATAGATTGATCGAATTATATAAAGACTATTATCTTCGTGAATGGAAACTTCGTTATTCGATGGCTCACCGTGGTGAAAAAGGAACTGATGAAAACATAAAGACTGAATTGCTAGTTACCAGTTATCCTACAGAAAAAATTAACTCACTGGAGAGTATTCTTTATGCCTGAACTAAAAGATTGGTTGAACTCGATTAATTTTACAAAGGAAGATCTTTCTGAAGAGATTGGCAATTATGCTCCTTACATTGTAAATCGTTGCTTGTCTGGGCACATTGATTGTATTCTTTTTGCAAACGAAATGAATATACATCATCAACTTGACAAAGATATGCAATATTCCTTTTATCTAAATAGTCTAAGGAAAAAGAAGAGATTTTCTCCCTGGCTCCGAAAAGATAAAATCAAAGATTTAGAATGCGTTAAACAATACTATGGTTATAGTAATGAAAAGGCATCTCAAGCTTTGAAGATTCTAAATAAAGAACAACTTAATTTTATTAAACAACGACTTGAAACTGGTGGAACGAAATGACTAATCAAACAATTGAACCTCAAGTAAACTGGTCTTCCGATATGATGGTTGAAATCATTCTAAATGAACCAGATGATTTTTTGAAGGTTCGTGAAACTTTGACTCGCATTGGAGTTGCGTCAAGAAAGGAGAAAAAACTTTATCAATCTTGTCATATTCTCCATAAGCAAGGTAGATATTATATTGTCCATTTTAAAGAGTTGTTTGCTCTGGATGGTAAGCACGCAAATCTGACAATAAATGATTTACAAAGAAGAAATAGAATTACAAAACTTCTTTGTGATTGGGGATTGATTACGGTGGTCAAAGAGGATTCTATTGCGGACATCGCACCCCTTAACCAAATTAAAGTTCTTGCCTATAAAGATAAAGGCGATTGGATTTTAGAGCAGAAGTATAATATTGGTAAGAAAGGGAAACCAGTAGAACCAGAATAATTTTTTAAGAGAGTTGACAACTCTCTTTTTTTATTTTATAGTATTTAAGTAAACTGATAAACTCCCTGCAATAGCAGCACTTTCCTCATGGTCAGTGAATTGTTTATTAATTTTAATTTAAAAAAATGGAAACAAAAGATTTTACAAGCAACATTACTGTAAATTGCAACTATTCATTGCAAGATTTTTTAAATTTGCCAGAAGTTCCTTGTCAAAGAGATACTGAAGCACGATTGAGTAAGGCTAGAGGACATCTTAAGCAAGTTAGACCAGAACATTGTGTTGTTCATTTAGTTCGTCTTACCAAAAACTGTACTGTATCTGGAAAATTGTATCCAAAAGGCATGGTGTTTAGGGTGGACGGAAATACCAGGGCTTTGAATTGGGAAAAAGAAGGATCTGATTATCTTCCCCAGAAGTTAGTTTCTATTACTTATGAGTATGAAGATCTTGATCAGATTAAACAATCTTATGATACTTTTGATTCTGCTGAAGCAATGGAAAAAAATCAGCAGAAAGTTTATGGTATTCTTACTGGATTTTATGATTACACTCCAAAGAATGAAAAACTTTCTAAAGGAATCATTCTTTCTGGCATGAATAAGGCTTGTCACTTTATGAAACCAACGGAATGGAATCAGTCAAATGTAAAGAATGCTGAACAACTTCGTGATCAACTTTCTTTTTGGATGATTAAAGGATGTCTTCAAGCACTTGATGAACTTATGGTGAGAAAGGATAGATGGTGCCAACCATTTATTGCCGCTGCTCTTATGTCTCTTTATTACTATGGACCTAATAATCAAAAACTTCGTAAACTGTGGGAATTGATTGAAAAAGGTGTAGGAAATACCTATGGGGATGAATGGGATGGGTTAACTCATATCACTGAAACCTGGAAAACTGGTGGTATGTTTAAGGATTCTAATATCTGCAAAGATACTCGATGGGATAATATGGATCGTACAGTATCATACCTTCTTTATTGGATTGATAAGTATATGAATGATGAAACGGGATCAAAAGTTGGTAATGGGTGGGATAAAGTGGCAAAGGAATATAAGAATAGAGGAACACTCAATTCTTCTCTTAATATTGTATTTGGTATAACCGAATAATAAAGTAGGGAGTTCAACACCCCATTTTTTATGAGATGTTGTATAATTAGTATAGGATGCCGAAAGGATCCACACAACACAAACTCGCTTTTTAAGGAGCTACTAAAATGACTAACCTAACAAGGTATACTGCTGCGGATCTTCCTGCACTGATGGAGAAGATTACTCGCAACTCTATTGGAATGGACGAATACTTTGACCGTCTTTTCCATCTTCACGAAACTACAACAAATTATCCACCTTATAACCTTATTCAAGTAAATAATGTTGAGTCGCATTTGGAAATTGCACTCGCAGGATTTAAGAGGGAAGAAGTCAATGTATTCACAGAGTATGGAAAACTTTTTGTCGAAGGGCAAAAATCCGATACTGAATCGGACGGGACGTTTATCCACAAGGGTTTGGCTCAAAGAAGTTTTAAACGAGCGTGGTCTTTATCAGACGATACAGAAGTCCGTGAAGTCATCTTTGAAGACGGATTACTTAGAGTTGTCTTAAGTAAAATTGTTCCAGAGCATCATGCAAGAAAAGATTATCTCTAAATAAAAACGAATATCGTCGCTAAAGGGGATAAGATGACAAAGACCATCTAATCCCCTATTTTTTTAAGCATGAAAACTTTTAATCAGTTTATTCGGGAAGTCAAAACTATTCCTTATCTGATGTCAAAAAAACATAAGATTTATGATAAAGGAAGAGTAACTAATGTTGGATCTGGAAGAGCAGTTCCAGACAGATCTCCTTCCAGTGCTGGTGGAGATGGAGATTGACAATTTGTATTAATTCACTTATACTGATAAAAACTGTTTTTGAAAATGAGCATTCGACTTGCGGTATTAAAATCTGGTGAAGATATTATTGCGGACATGAAAGAAATTCGCAGAGAAGATTCTGATGAAATAGTTGCATATCTTTTTGTGGATCCATTGGTATTAAAAACTTCATTCAAAAATGAACCAGTTGTCTTAACTGAAAATTCATTAGAGTCTGGTAACACGGCAACAATGAGCACTAAACTTGACATTAAGTTTTATCCATGGATTCCTCTTTCTGCAACAAATAGAATACCGTGTTCTGCAGATTGGGTCGTTACTGTTGTTGAACCAGTTGCAAATCTTAAAAATCTTTATTTGGAGAAGTTAAATGGAAGAGGAAGTGAAACAGGAAGTCAAAAAAACGAAATTAATCAAGAGTCTTTTGATTTCAACGAATGAAATTTTAATTTCTGAAATTGAAGAAGTTACATCTGAAATTGGTGAACCTGACTGCAAATTAATTAATCCATGTGTTATCAAAGATGACTTAGTTCCTTGGTTAAATGATGTTACAGATCAAACTCAATTTATGATTAGTTCTGATAAAATCATTACTTTGATGAATCCAAAATCATCACTTTTATTGAAGTACAAAAAACTTTTTTCTTGAATTATTTGTAATGTCTCAAAGATTTTATACTAATGTTCAACTTGTTGGAAATCAATTTCTTGTCCGTGGTTATGAAAATGGTAAAAGTTTTATAACAAGAGATGAGTGGAGACCAACTCTCTATGTTCCTTCAAAACAAAAAAGTAAATTTAAATCTTTGAGTGGAAAATATTTAGAACCAGTTGTTCCTGGTTATGTGCGAGATTGTAGAGAATTCTATAAAAAGTATGATGGAGTAGATGGATTTGAGATTTATGGTAACGATAGATACATCTATCAATACATTTCGGAAAATTATCCAGAAGAACGTATTGAATTTGATTTAACTAAGATTAAAGTAGCAACTCTTGACATTGAGGTTGCATCTGAAAATGGATTTCCAGATGTTGAAAGTTGCTCCGAAGAAATTCTTACTATAACAATACAGGATTACTCAACAAAAAAAATTATTACCTGGGGGATTTATCCATTTACAGTTAATCAGGATAATGTTAGGTATATTGAGTGTGGAACAGAGAAGCAGCTGCTATCAAATTTCATTGACTATTGGATGAACAATACTCCAGAAATTATTACTGGGTGGAATATTATGCTATATGATATTCCATACATTGTTGGTAGACTGAATCGCATTCTTGGTGAAAATTTGATGAAAAGAATGTCTCTTTGGGGACTTGTAAATTACAAAGAAATTTATATTCAAGGGAGAAAAAATACTTCTTATGACATTGGTGGTTTGACTCAACTTGATTATCTTGATCTCTATAAGAAATTCACCTATAAAGCACAGGAGTCTTATCGTCTGGATTACATTGCTGAGGTGGAACTTGGTCAGAAAAAACTTGATCACTCTGAGTACGAAACGTTCAAAGATTTTTATACTCAAAATTGGCAGAAATTCGTTGAGTATAACATCAAAGACGTAGAACTAGTAGATCAACTTGAAGATAAAATGAAGTTGATTGAATTGGCAGTGACTATGGCATACGATGCTAAGGTCAATTTTTCGGATGTGTATTCCCAGGTTCGTATGTGGGATACTATCATTTACAATTATCTCAAGAAAAAGAACATCATCATTCCACCTAAAGAGAACAAGAAAAAAAGTGAAAGGTATGCTGGTGCTTATGTGAAAGAACCAGTTCCTGGAAAGTATGATTGGGTCGTATCATTTGACCTCAACTCTCTATACCCACATTTGATCATGCAGTATAACATTTCACCAGAAACTCTTTTGGATGAGAAACATTCGTTAGCTTCTGTAGACCGTATTTTGAGTCAACAGATTAATTTTGAGATGTATAAAGACTATGCGGTGTGTGCGAATGGTGCAATGTTCCGTAAAGATGTTCGAGGATTTCTTCCAGAACTCATGGAGAAGATTTATAATGAACGTGTTATCTTCAAAGAAAAAATGCTTGCTGCTAAGCAGCAATATGAAAAAACTCCATCTAAAAAATTAGAGAAAGAGATTGCTCGTTGTAATAACATTCAGATGGCACGAAAGATTCAACTGAACTCTGCTTATGGCGCAATTGGTAATGAATATTTTCGTTATTATAAGTTAGAAAATGCGGAGGCAATTACTCTGTCTGGGCAAGTTGCAATTCGTTGGATCGAAAATAAAATGAATAGATACCTTAACAAATTGCTTAAAACTGAAAATGAAGATTATGTTATTGCTTCTGATACTGATTCCATCTATCTCAATTTGGGTCCTTTGGTTCAAACTGTATACAAGGGAAGAGAGAAAACTACTGAAGGTATTGTTTCGTTCCTTGATAAGGTCTGTAAAATGGAACTTGAAAAGTATATTGAGAGTTCTTACCAAGAGTTGGCAGAGTATGTGAACGCTTATGATCAAAAAATGTTCATGAAAAGAGAGAACATTGCTGATCGTGGAATTTGGATGGCAAAGAAAAGATACATTCTAAATGTTTGGGATAGTGAAGGTGTTCGTTATGATGAACCAAAACTTAAGATAATGGGAATTGAAGCAATCAAGTCTTCAACACCAGCACCTTGTCGTAAAATGATTAAAGATGCTCTTCAATTAATGATGACGGGTAGTGAGGATGATGTCATAGAATTTATTGATAGAAAGAAGAAACAATTTAAAACTTTGCCTGCAGAAACAATTTCATTTCCAAGGTCTGTCAATAATGTTGCAAAATATAAATCAAATTCTGCAAGTCAAATTTATATAAAAGCAACTCCGATTCAAGTTCGTGGTGCTTTATTGTTTAATCATTATATTAAAGAAAATAATTTGACTCACAAATATTCTTTAATTCAAAATGGAGAAAAAATTAAATTTTGCTATCTCAAAAAACCAAATCCAATTCATGAAAATGTAATTTCTTTCATTCAGGAATTTCCCAAGGAACTGAATCTTGACAAATACATAGACTATGAACTACAATTTGAGAAGAGTTTCTTAGAACCACTTAAATCAATTCTTGAGGCAATTGGTTGGAAAATAGAAAAAACTGTAAATCTTGAATCATTTTTTGCTTAATGGACTTCTTAAAAGATATTGTAAAAGAAATTGGTGGAGAATACACCCAACTTGCATCAGAGATTGATGAAACCGAAACTTTTGTGGATACAGGTTCGTACATTTTTAATGCTCTTGTATCTGGTAGTATATTTGGTGGTGTATCTGGGAATAAGATTACTGCAATCGCAGGTGAAAGTTCTACTGGCAAAACTTTTTTCTCTCTCGCCGTCGTTAAAAATTTCCTTGACAATAATCCTACTGGATATTGTTTGTATTTTGATACTGAAGCAGCAATCACAAAATCTCTTTTGGAAAGTAGGGGAATTGACACAACTCGTTTGGTGGTTGTCAATGTCGTAACCGTTGAGGAGTTTCGTGGAAAGGCACTCAAGGCACTTGATCTTTATATGAAAAAACCAGAAGGAGATCGTAATCCTTGTATGTTTGTGTTAGACTCTTTGGGAATGCTTTCTACAAGTAAAGAGATTAATGATGCTCTGAACGATAAAGAAGTTCGGGACATGACTAAATCTCAACTGATTAAAGGTGCATTCCGTATGCTTACCCTTAAGTTGGGTCAGGCAAAAATTCCTATGATTGTAACTAATCACACTTATGATGTTATTGGTTCTTATGTTCCAACAAAAGAAATGGGTGGTGGTAGTGGCCTTAAGTATGCTGCCTCTACTATCATTTACCTTTCGAAGAAAAAGGAAAAGGACGGGACAGAAATTATTGGAAATATTATTAAAGCAAAGACTCATAAATCACGTTTGAGTAAAGAAAATCAAAGTGTTGAAATTCGTTTGTATTACGATGATCGTGGTCTTGATCGTTATTATGGTCTTCTGGAACTTGGTGAGATTGGTGGACTCTGGAAGAATGCAGCAGGTCGCTATGAAATAAATGGTAAAAAGATTTATGCAAAAGAAATTTTGAAAAATCCCGAACAGTATTTTACTACAGAAGTGATGCAAGCACTTGATGAAATTGCCCAAAAGGAATTTTCCTATGGTTGATTTGTGTGATTTTATTTGCGTCTATGATGATGTATTAGATTCTGATACTTGCAAATTTTTAATAAACTTTTATGAGTCGCATAAAGATTTGCAAGAAAGAGTTGATAATGATAAAAAACCAAATTTTACTCAAATTAATCTCACACAGAATGCATCAATTTCGGATCAAATAAATCAAACTCATAATCTGTTAATTTCAAAAACTTTGGAGTATCGTAACCAATACTATGAAATTTTTGATAAAAGAGTCTTCCCAGAAAGTCATGCATTTGAGCAGTTTAGAATTAAAAAATATCACAATGACGGTAACGATTTGTTTGATACACATGTAGATGTTCAGGACTATTCTAGTGCTCGTAGATTTCTCACATTTATGTGGTATCTAAATGATGTTGATGAAGGAGGAAAAACAATTTTTTATAAGTTCAATGTTCAACCAAAAATTGGTAGACTGTTAGTTTTTCCACCTCTTTGGATGTTTCCACATAAAGGAGAACCTCCGATCAGTAATGAAAAATACATTCTTCATACTTACTTGCATTACAAATAATGGATCGAATTGAGACTACAATTTTACATAATCTAATTTCCAATGAAGAATTTTTGAGAAAGGTATTACCGTTTATTCAACCCGAATACTTTAATAATAGAGAAGAAAAAATTATCTTTGAGGAAATTGCTCAGTTTGCAGTAAAGTATAACAATACAATTCCTAAGGAAGCTTTATTGATTGAAATTGAAAATCGTAATGATTTAACGCAGCAAGAGGAAACAAAAATTAATTCAACTATTGAATTATTTGATGATTCCACTACAGATTTAAATTGGATGATTGATACGACTGAAAAGTGGTGTCGTGATCGTGCCATTTATCTTGCTTTAATGGAATCTATCAAGATTGCTGATGGACAGGATGATAATAAAAATCGTGACGCTATTCCATCAATTTTGTCAAAAGCATTATCGGTATCTTTTGATACTCACATCGGGCATGATTATCTGTTAGACTATGAATTGCGTTATGATTCTTATCACAGAAAGGAGGACAAAATTGAATTTGATCTCGAATATTTTAACAAAATTACAAAAGGTGGTTTACCTAATAAGACTCTCAATATCGCTCTTGCTGGTACGGGTGTCGGAAAAAGTCTCTTTATGTGCCATGTTGCTGCTTCCGTCTTATTGCAAGGCAGGAGCGTTCTCTACATCACTCTTGAAATGGCGGAGGAAAGAATTGCTGAACGAATTGATGCAAATCTTTTGAACGTAAACATTCAAGAGATTATTGATTTGCCCAAACAAACCTTTGAAAATAAAGTTACCAGTTTGTCAAAAAAGACTCAGGGAACTCTTATAATTAAAGAGTATCCAACAGCATCTGCTCACAGTGGTCATTTCAAATCACTTCTTAATGAACTTGCACTTAAAAAATCATTTAGACCTGATATTATTTTCATTGATTACCTTAACATTTGTGCTTCCTCAAGATACAAAGGAAATAGTAATATTAATTCATATACCTTTGTAAAAGCAATCGCAGAAGAACTTCGTGGTCTTGCCGTGGAGTTTAATGTGCCAATTGTCAGTGCTACACAAACTACAAGATCTGGTTTTGGTTCTTCTGATGTTGAACTTACAGATACTTCTGAATCTTTTGGTCTTCCTGCAACTGCTGATTTGATGTTTGCTTTGATTTCTACGGAAGAGTTGGAGGAGTTGGGACAAATACTTGTTAAGCAACTAAAAAACCGATATAATGATCCTACAATCTTTAAAAGGTTTGTTATTGGAATTGATCGCGCAAAAATGAGACTGTATGATTGTGAACAGTCTGCTCAAAAAGATATACTTGACTCTGGAAAAGAAGAAGAGTATGATTATGAAGAAAGAAAACCAAAAAAATCATTCGAAGGATTTAAATTCTAATATGACCCAAGTTATTGATACAAACAAATACATTGAATTCGTTCGTCAAACAACAAGTCCTGCAAGCAGTAACTTTGCTGCTTTGCTTTCTCGCATGACTGAACTTGAAACTCAAGATGCTGATGTCTGTCGTCTATTGACTGCTTCTCTTGGTATGAGTGCAGAGTGTGGAGAACTGGTAGAAATTATCAAGAAAATTTTTCTGCAAGGAAAATCTTATAATGAAGATAATATTATTCATATGAAAAAAGAAGCGGGAGATGTTCTATGGTATCTTTCTCAACTTTGTATTGGTCTTAATACTACATTTGAAGAATTGATGGAAATTAATTATCAAAAACTATCTGCAAGATATCCAGAAGGAACTTTTTCTGTCTATAAATCAGAGAATAGAGTAGAAGGAGATATTTGATTTATGGAGGTTGAAAAACCTCCTTCGGGAGTTTTTTTTTTATAAATAACTAAAAAGTATTGTAAAAAAATGAATCCCAAAGAACTTAGAGGTTTGATTGAAGCATATATGCAAGTTTATGTTCCTCAAGAAGAAATTGATGAGGCAGTAAAAGGTGAGTCGCCAGAAAGAAGAAAGGCACTTGCTGCAGAAAGAAGATCGGGCGTCAAACCACTTTCTGCAAAAGAAGGTGAGAGATATGCTTCACATAAACTTTCTCAAATGGCATATGTGAAACGTCAAAGAATGGGTGAAGAAGTAGAGCAGGTTGGAGAAGAAATGAAGCCACTTCCTAAAGAGAAGATAGCTCGTCAAGTAGGAAGAGCATACGGAAAGGAAATCCGTGCGGTCGCTGCTGGCGATGAGAAGGAAACTAATAGGCAGATGCAAAGAAGAATTGCAATGCAAAGTCCAGCATCTCGTCGTACTGCCCTTCAAAATAAAAAGATGGCGGAAGATTTTGATATCTTTGATGTAGTCCTTGAGTTCCTCCAAGTAGAAGGATTTGCAGAAACTCTGGAAGAAGCAGAGTGGTTGATGGCGAATGTGATTGATGAAGAAGCGATTAATATTGTTATTGGTGAAGCACAAGTTGCTAACAGAGACCCTGATAAGTATGAAAGAGAGCAGAGCAAGAAGTATGCTCCTGTTCGTGGAGAAAGAACTCCTATGCCCCCAAGAGGTAACAAGAAGAGAGAGGACTTTGAGAAGTGGTATGCTAAGAATGTCCGATAATAAATAACCACGGAAGGTTGCTCTAACCCACTTGACTTTGAGTTGAGTGGGTTTTATAATATCTAAAAAAGGGGATATAGCTCAGTTGGTAGAGCGCGGTCTTTGCAAGGCTGATGTCAGGAGTTCGAGTCTCCTTATCTCCATTCTAAATACTTGAAAGAGTAATAAACAAAAATGGCTACAAGTGCTATAGAGACTGCTAAGCAAGAGAATGGTTCTAGAGTATTTTTTGAAAGTGTAATAGAACGTAATGCAGAGCCATCTGATGCTGAAATGTTGAAAGTTTATGATGGTTATAATGCAGAATGGAAAGAAACATATCGAAAACAAGCTTCCGCTTTAAAATCTTTTCTTGGTAGTAGTAAAGGGTATGAATATTCTAGAGATTCTGGAATAATGCCTTATATTGAGAGAATTGCTAAAACTGACTGTGGAGTTAGTGTTAAGGATAGATGGAATCCAATGGACATTGTTATGGTTAAAAAAAGTATGAAGAGAACTATTGAGGGAACAATAAGAGAACTTACTAATATAGATGGAATGAATAAACCAGCTAGGTTAGTTTTATTAAATGCTTATATGAGAGAGGCACTTGAAGATAAAATTCTTATAGGAGTTTCTCTAAAGGCTATAGCAAAAAATAAAAGAACTGCAAGTGTAGAACTTGCAAATATGGGAGGATCTGCTGGAGCAAGAGCACATATTGATTTAGTTCCTGGGTCTATAAAATGCACTCTAACTCTAGGGAAAAAAGCGAATTATTTGTTTGATACTGGGGAACTGGGATTTGATTTGCAAACAGAATCTGGTGGAAAGATTCATGGTCAATCCAGAAACTTTCAATACTCTAAGGAAAGAAATCTTGTTCAAACTGATTTGACTCCTAAGGGAAAAGATTCTGGTGCAAAACTTGGTAAAGTCTCTAGCGTCGCCTTGGATCAATTCTTAAGTGATATTGAACTATCAAGACCAACTTCTGCTGCCAAACATCAGCATATTCCTGCTGTAGGATCTTGGACTGATACTGATAAAAAATATTGGATAGATCTTTATAATAAACTTAAAAATAATAATATGATAGACTTTGGTGAAATAGCAGTGTATCAAAATGGTAAAAAAATTGGAGATACCTTTGAGCAAATTTTGGAAAATGCAATAATCTATGAAACAGGAAAAGCGGATAGAAGTTCTGCAGGAAGATTTTCTTCCAAATTAATTGCTATGGAGTGGGCAAATACTTGGGTTGAAATTTCAAAAAAAGGCAAAATGTCCGATTGGTGTACTGTTCTTTATTATGGAGCAAAAAAAGAATTCTCCCAAAAGAACGGTCCATTTCTAAAGATTTACTAAACAAATAAATATAAGTATATCAAAATAAAATATGAAGAGTTTTTTCCAATTTTTAACTGAGGCAACTCAATTTAAGGCATCATTACAAGCAAAGAAACTCAACCTCAAGAGTGATGGTCATGGAGGATGGTATGATTCTCGTGGAGAGTTTGTTGCAAAAACAGAAGGTGGAAAACTCAAGTTTTATAATAAGGGAGAAAGAGTAGGTCAAAAAGATCAACCTAAAGAACCAGCGTCAAAAGCACAACCTTCTCCCAAATCTAAAACTTCCCAACAACCATTACCTTCTGCACAAAGAAGGGAACCAATAAAACCAGAAGAAGAAGCAAAGGGAAAAATTGGTGATACTTTAACTGTAGTATTTGGACGTTTCAATCCTCCAACAATAGGACACGAAAAACTTCTTAAGTCTGCAAATAAAATTTCTACTGGAGGAGATCTGAAAGTATATCCTTCAAGAACTCAGGATCCTAAAAAGAATCCGTTAGATCCTGATATGAAGATTTCGTTTATGAAAAAAATGTTTCCAGATTATAAGGATAATATTATAAATGATGATGAAATGAAATCAATTTTTAATGTCCTTATTGCTGCATCTGAAGAAGGATATAATAACGTAAATATTGTTGTTGGTTCTGATCGTCAAGCAGAGTTTGAAAATCTTGCTCAAAAATATAATGGAGATCTTTATAACTTTGATTTAATTCGTGTTGTGTCTGCTGGTGTTCGTGATGCGGATGCTGAAGGTGTATCCGGAATGTCAGCATCTAAAATGAGAAAAGCTGTAATGGATGATGACTTTGATTCATTCCGCAGAGGAACACCAAAGACTCTTGATGATGGAGATACAAGAGCACTTTTTGATGCTATACGTCAATCAATGGGGACTAAAAAATCCAAAGTTCAAAAGGAAGGATATGCACTTTGGGAAATTGCTCCAAAATTTGATATGAAAAATCTTCGTGAGAATTATGTAACCAAAAATATTTTCAAACTTGGTGATGTTGTAGAAAATTTAAATACTGGATTAGTTGGACAAATTATGCGTAGAGGTGCAAATCATCTCATTTGTGTGACAAAAGAGGGATTTATGTTTAAGTCTTGGATCAAAGATGTTATGGAATATACTGAAGTTAAAATGAATAAAAAAATGAGAGTTCCTGGAAAACCAAACACTTTAGTTGGAACAGATGGGTATTTGAAAAATGCTATGCAAGTGACTGGAACAACAAATATTAAAAATTTCATAAATAAGTATAAGGTCAAAAAGTAAAAACACTTATACTTATGTCAATGAATATTCTTAACGACATTTCTAAAGTTTATTTAGAGCAGGTTGCTGAGTCTTCATATCTTGAATCGGATATGAAGAAACGTGCTGAAGAAAATGAAAAGGCACGTAAAGAAATGATGAAGACAAAGGCACATAAAGATATGGTAAAGTCTGCCAGAAAGGCTATGGGTGTTGATGAAGCATTAGATCCTGTTGGTAAAGAAGATAAAGACATTGATAATGATGGAGATCATGATAAGACTGATAAGTATCTTCACAACAGAAGAAAAGCAGTTGGAAAAGCAATTGCAAAGAAAAACGTAAAGGAGGGATATTCGGATTGGAGACAAGATCTTTCTGAAGTTATGGATGATATTGAGGCTGAAAAAAAAATTAAAGAAAAAAAGGTCAATAATAAAATCATTATTAATCCAGAAATGAAAGAAGCAGTTGAAGAACTTGGTGGTGAACTCATTGAAATGGTTGAAATTGATGAATTTGATTTTATTGTTGAAAGAGCACTTGATACTTCTGAGAAAAAGGAAAAAGAAAGAATTGTAACTGGAATGAAAAAAAGTACATCAGATCTTAAGAAGAGATATGGATCTCGTTGGAAGGAAGTGATGTACGCAACTGCTACTAAAAGAGCAAAGGAGGGAATGGACACCTCAAAATCTGATAGAAGATATGCAGTTGAGCAATCTATGGTTGGACAAGAAAAGGAAAAAGAAGTTGTAACCGCAGATAAAGATAAAAAACAATCTCAACAACAAGATAGAATACGACAACAAGAAGTTCAAATTCTTCAAAGAAAACTTCAAGCACTCCGATCTGCACCTAAGGGAAGTGATCCTTCTATTTCTGCTGGATATGAACCAGAAGGTGAACTAGTTAATGAAAGAACAAGATATGCTAAGGAAACTGAAAAAAATGTTAAAACTGGTCGTCCATCTGTAGAGGGTGGAAATCCTAAAGTCAAAGAAAGAAATAAACTTCCTGGATATAACTATGGTGGTTCAAGACAGAAACCAAAAGTTCGTGGAGAAAAACCACCAGTTGCTGGAGAACCTGGATCTGGTGTACAAGATCCGGCACATAAAGTGGCCTTACGAAGGTCTAGAAGAGAATTGTCGCAGCAACAAAAAATTGGTTCAAGATTCGATTGATTGCTAAATAAGACAGGATGCTCTTCACACAGAGGTTATTATGTCTGTAGGACTTATCTGGGCTTGGATTGTTGCTAATGAGGCAACCGTAGCTACACTTCTTTTGATCGTTTCAGAACTTCTTGGCGCAATTCCTAAAGTTAAGGCAAATGGAATTGCATCATTAGTAATTCTTAAAATTCAACAACATCTTAAGAAAAAGGGTGCGGTAGATCCAACCCCCTGAGATTGATTAATTAATCCAAAGAGACCTTAATATTAAGGTCTCTTTTTTTTATAAATATTCATAGCAAATAATTTTTTACAGGAAGAAACATGGCACTCTGGGGAAATAATGATGCTAAGGGTTCTGGTGGAACAGTATCACTTAATTACACCACTCTTATAGTCACTGGATCGGGGACCACATTTGGTCAAGTTGGTGCAGCAGCAACTGGTGATGTAATTCGTTTTGGTGTTGTTGGTGGAACTTATTTTGGAGATGCAATTGTCGTCGGTATTGCAAGCACTACTCAATTGTCAATTGCTTCCACTTCAGGATTGAGTGGTGCTTCTATTGCAAGCACTGATTTTCAAATTAGTCAACTTCCAAAGTATACTACGTGGGATAGTCGTTGGAGTCAGACAAATACTGGTTATGAACCATACATTTACGGTGTTGAATCTGCAGGAACAAATGCTGCTCAAACTACCTCATATGCTTTGACTCATCAGGGATGGGTTGGTGTTACTACCTATAATGATAATACGGGCGCTTTAAGAGTTAAAACTGAGACTCTTGTTGCAATGTCTGGAATCACTACTGGAAATGTACCACTTTATCCACCAGCTTGATAATATATGTTATTTGATGAATTGAATGAGAATAATTTTATTCTTTTTGCAATTAAGTACTATCACAATCCCCAGGCTGTAACAAAGGAAGATTTTGATAAAGATTTAAATCACTTTAAATATATTAAACGTCTTCTTAAAAAATACAAAAATACGGGTATTCTGAAAACTCATTTATTACTCAATCATTTTATTATTCTTTATAATATTTTTGGAGATGCAGCAACCCCAATGTTATTCTATAAAATAGAAAAAGAGTTGTGGTCTGTAATGAAAACATTTATTTTATTTTTGGATAGATTGCCAGAATACCCTAAATGTTATATTCATAATATACCTGTTGATGAGACTTGTTTAGTGGAATTGGAAAAAATCTACAACTAACATGAAAAGAATTGATAGGTTCATCAAATTAGTTAGAGAGCAAATGGTTGCAAATGTACCGGCTGGCAGCGGTGGATGTGGTGGTTCTGCAGATCCAAAAGGACCAGTTGCTGGTTTTGATCCTCTTATGAAGTTTATGAGAAGAGGAAAAGTTGACAATAGAAAGGTTCCAAAAACCTATAAAAAATGGGTAAATAATATAAAAAATAAATAGTATTAACCTTAGTTATTCACATTAATTAGAGAGGTGAAATTTGTGTTGCTTACACTTTGCTTAGAAGAAATGTCAGATGAATCAGTAAAAATAGCAGTTCTTGAGCAAAAGCTTTTGGACTTTGCCAATTTTGTTTCTAAGATAGATGATGCAATTTCAAAATTAAGTGATGTAAATTCAAACATCAGCAAAATGCTTGCTGTTCATGAAGAAAGAATCGAGCAATGTAATAAATCTGATAATCTTATTATTAAGATGATTGATGATTTGAAAGATGAAAATAGTAAAGAACATTCTCTAGTATCTCATAGAATGTCTGACATTGAAAATGAAATCAAAGAAATTAAAAAGATTAAATGGATGACAATAGGGTGTGGAGTTATATTGGCAATTCTTGCAACATCAATATCAACACTTGCTTCTGGTTGGTGGACTCCCGCAGGAATGCAAGAGCATAATAAAATTACCAATCAATATTCTAAATAAATCAGTCTGGCACAAAATGCCAAATGAAAAAAGAATATAAATCAGCAAAGAAAATTTCAATTTATTCCCTACAAAAACTGACAAATTCCGTAGTTAAATGGACATCCATTATTACTTCTGTGTGTAAGGAAAAAAATGGTTGACTTTTTTTGATAACGTGTTATGATAACGTCAGTCAAGTTTTAATTATGGACTTTATCGATGACAAGTATATTAATTTGTTATCACCTCGTCTACAAAAATTTAAGAGAGTAAAATCTGGACTTTATAATTTTCGTTGCCCGATTTGTGGAGACTCTCAAAGGAACAAAAACAAGGCACGGGGATATTTTTATCAAGTAAAAAATAATATTAATTTTAAGTGTCATAATTGTGGAGTAAATATATCTTTAAACAATTTTATAAAGAAGATTGATATTAATTTATATAAACAATATACACTTGAAAAATTTAAAGAAGGACATACTGGGAAAAATTTTACTACAGAAACTCCAGTATTTCACTTTGAACAACCAAAGTTTAAAATTTCTATAAATTTGCCAAAAGCATCTTCGAATGTTATTTCAAAAGAATATCTGGAGAAAAGAAATTTAAATCCAGAAAAGTTTTATTATGTTGAAAAATTTAAAGAGTGGACTAATTCATTAAAACCCACTTTTGAATCGACTGCTCATGATGAACAAAGGATTATTATTCCTCTTTTTTATAAAAATGTATTAGTTGGATTTCAAGGAAGGGCACTTAGTTCTTCTCCAAATAAATACATAACCGTAATGCTTTTTGATAAGTCTCCAAAAATTTATGGATTTGATGATGTTGACAAAACTAAAAGAGTTTATGTTACTGAAGGTCCATTTGATTCTACGTTTCTATCAAATTGCATTGCCCTTTGTGGTGCTGATGGTGATCTTGAAAAAATTGGTATCAATGATCTTGTTTGGATTTATGATAACGAACCACGAAATAAAGAGATTCACAATCGAATGCTTAGGGTAATTGAAAAAAATGAAAAAATAGTTATTTGGCCATTAAGTATATCTCAAAAAGATATAAATGATATGGTTTTAGCTGGACTTGATGTTCAATCTATAGTAGAATCTAATACCTATTCTGGATTATCTGCAAAACTTAAATTTACCACTTGGAAGAAAATATGAGTAACGGAACAAAAGTAGTTAAGAGAAATGGATCAATTGAATCTCTTGACCTTGATAAGATGCATATTATGGTTGAAGAGGCATGTAAAGGTCTTGCAGGAGTCTCTGCAAGTCAAGTTGAAATGACATCAGGAATTCAATTTTATGATGGAATTTCTACTAAAGAAATTCAAGAAATTTTAATTCGTTCTGCCTCTGACCTAATTGATTTGGACCATCCAAATTACCAATTTGTTGCAGCTCGTCTTCTTTTATTTGCTGTTCGTAAACAATTGTATGGTAGAATGAAAGAACTTCCTACCCTTGAGAAACACATTGTTGAATGTGTTTCTGCAGAAGTTTATGATCACAATATCTATACCAAATATTCTCAAGAAGAAATTGATAAAGCAAATTCTTTTATTGATCATGATCGTGATTATCTATTCACGTATGCTGGTCTTCGTCAGGTAGTTGATAAGTATTTGGTTCAGGACCGCAGTACTGGAGGTGTATATGAAACTCCACAGTTCATGTATATGATGATTGCTCTGACTATCTTTGCAGAGTACCCCAAAGAAACCAGAATGTCATATGTTCGGAGGTACTATGACGCAATCTCAAAGCACAAAATCAACATTCCAACTCCCATCATGGCAGGAGTGCGAACCCCACTTCGTCAATTTGCATCTTGTGTTCTCGTTGATGTTGATGATACCCTCGATAGTATCTTTAGCAGCGATATGGCTATTGGCAAATATGTCGCACAAAGGGCTGGCATCGGCATCAACGCAGGTCGCATCAGGAGCATCAACTCTAAAATCAGAGGCGGAGAAGTACAGCACACAGGGGTTGTCCCATTTCTCAAAAAGTTTGAGGCAACTGTCCGATGCTGCACTCAAAATGGCATCAGAGGTGGAAGCGCAACTGTCCACTTCCCCATCTGGCACAAAGAAATAGAAGACATTATTGTTTTAAAAAATAATAAAGGAACCGAAGATAATCGTGTTCGTAAATTAGATTACTCAATTCAAATCAGTAAGTTGTTCTATGAAAGATTTATTCAAGACGGTGAAATCACGCTTTTCTCCCCACATGATGTACCTGGACTTTATGATTCTTTCGGACTCCCTAGTTTTGATGACCTCTACATTTCATATGAAAAAGATTCGACCATTCCGAAAAAAACTCTTAAAGCGCAAGAACTTATTCTTAACCTTCTCAAAGAACGTGCTGAGACAGGTCGTATCTATATCATGAATATCGACCACTGCAACTCTCATTCTTCTTTTAAAGATCAAGTTGTAATGTCAAACCTTTGTCAGGAAATAACTTTACCGGTTTCCCCACTTCAACACATTGATGATGATAATTATGCAGAAATTGCAACTTGTATTCTTTCAGCAATTAATGTTGGTAAAGTAAAATCTGACGAAGAACTTGAAGAACTTTGTGATCTTTCTGTTCGTGGATTAGAGGAGCTAATTGATTATCAAAATTATCCGGTAAAAGCAGCAGAAAATTTTACTAAAAATCGTAGAGCACTTGGAATTGGTTTTATTGGTCTTGCCCATTATCTTGCTAAACTTGGATTTAATTATGCTTCTCAAGAAGCATGGGATGCTGTGCATAGTTTAACAGAGGCATTTCAGTTTTATCTTTTAAAAACATCAAACCAACTTGCTAAAGAGAAGGGGCATTGTGAATATTTTGGTCGTACAAAGTATTCTGATGGAATTCTTCCTATTGATACATACAAGAAAGAAGTTGATGAAATTTCATCTATTCCATTAGAGCATGATTGGCAATCACTTAGAGAATCTATCCTGGAACACGGCCTCAGGCACTCAACACTCTCCGCACAGATGCCTTCGGAGAGCAGTTCCGTTGTGTCAAATGAGACAAATGGAATCGAACCACCTAGAGGATACTTGTCCGTTAAGAAGTCGAAGAAGGGTCCACTCAAACAAATTGTTCCCCAGTATCACACTCTTAAAAACAATTATACGCTGCTGTGGGATATGCCTGGGAATACTGGGTATATTAATATTGTTGCAGTTATGCAGAAGTTCTTCGATCAAGCAATTTCTGGAAACTGGTCCTATAATCCAGAAAATTACCCAGATAATGAAGTTCCTACTTCGGTAATGGCACAAGACCTTTTGATGTGCTACAAAATGGGTTGGAAAACAGCATATTATCAAAACACTTATGATATTAAAACTGATGAAGTAGTTGAGGAGAAACCTAATCTCCAATCACTCCTCCAAGAACTTTCTGGTGCTGAAGAGGAAGATTGCGAAAGTTGTAAAATTTGACGAAAGTGTAAAAACCTAATGATATTGAGGGAAACTTTTTAAGAGAGTTTCAATCTATTAGTGATGCTTCTAAATTTGTAGGAACAAATCCTTCCAATATCAAATATACTTGTGAAGGAAAATTTAAACACTGTAAAGGATACAA
>Ga0194122_10002316_pt1 | contig 21163 bp, 19 predicted proteins | sample TA2MahCa10mmetaG_FD_155487 | JGI IMG/M metagenome (GOLD analysis project Ga0194122, IMG submission 155487) | Freshwater microbial communities from Lake Tanganyika, Tanzania - TA2015021 Mahale Deep Cast 10m | ecosystem: Environmental > Aquatic > Freshwater > Lake | place: Tanzania: Lake... | reverse complement strand
CTGGCTGGGGGCGAGGGTGGTGGAGGGGGCTTGGGGGAGGGGGCCGTCGAAGAGTTCGTAGTTGAAGAGCTGGTGGGCGACTTGGGGGAAGCGGTCGGGGGGGAGGATGGGGATGGGGAGGGCGAGGCGGTTGTCGGGGTTCTGGTCGTTTTCCGGGATCATGGGGGGAAGGCCTTGGCCGAGCTTCACCTGGGCTTGGAAGCTGGTGACGCCGAGGTGTTGGGCGACGTGAAAGTTATAGAGGAGCACTTCCTTGAGGGTGGTTTGCAGTTCCGTGGGTGAGTTGTCGCCGGTGCGGCAGAGCTCTTCGAGCATTTCCTGAGGGGAGGCTTCGGCGTCATAGGCTTGGCAGAGCCAGTAAAGAACGAGGAGGAGCTGTTTTTGCATTTGCGCGGGAGCGCGGAGTTGGTTGAGCGCGGCGGGGTTGAGCAGTTTTTCCAGGCTCTCCTTGGCGATTTCGATACGCTTGAGCTTGCTCATGCCTTGGGCCGCGGTCATGGAGTCGAGAATCAGGTTGTCGTCGGGCGTCATGTAGTTCCCGCCGCCAAACAGGTCGATGTTGGCGTCGTAGTCGTGCTGGATCAGAAAGGTGACCGGAACCGGCGGGGCGGCTTGGCTGCTGAGCTCAAGACCCATCGCAACCATGGCGGCCAAAACTTTGCGCATTTCTTAGGTTTGCATGTTTTCGGAGGTTGAAAAGGTTCTGCCTGACGGGGTCGGGGGTACCCCCGACCCCACCCTAGGGGTCGTACCCACCCCCGACTCCGGTATAAAAGGGTTTAGGGGAGAGGGGTGGGGGTGAGGGTGGTGAGGATGCCGGGGCCTTCGCGGGTTTGGATGGGGATAAAGGAGGCGATGAGGGTGCGGGCGGGGGTGGTGGCGATGGCGAGGGAAAGTTTTCCCACGGGGGCGCGGGAGTCGGCGGTCTTGAGGAACTTCTGGATCAGTTCGCCTTTGGAGGCGCCGGCGGAAAATTTGGAGAAAAAGGAGGTGCCCTCCAGTTCCTTGAAGTTGGCTTGGGCGAGCTGAGCTGCCGGAGTGCTCATCCGGCGGATGTTGCCGGAGCGGTCGCAAAGGATCCACGGGGCCTGCAGCTTTGCGAGAATCAGATCCAGTTCGGACAAACGATCCTCCAAGGATTTTTTCTGGAGGCTGGCCCAGAAGGCCAGCAGGCCACCCAGCACCACGGAAATTGTACGGATGTGCGGATACATCGAGCTGTCCTTGATGATCCAGTAGCTCTCAGCGGCGAACAGGGGAATGGCGAGGAGGATGAGGCGGGGGGAGCCGAGAAAGACGAGCCCAGCGAGGCAAAGAATGGCGAGAACAGGGGCCAGAGTCTTTTCGCTGTAAAAGTGGGCCACGGCCCGATCGATCCCGTAGATCGCGGCCATCGAGCCCACAAGAGTAATTATCCGATCAAAAACATTTACCATGGCAAACAATATATCCTAAACAGGACAGCTCAAAGCCTTTAGGTAAGTCTGGTGAATTTTATCCATCCAAACTTTCCGGTTAAATTCATTAAGGATCCTGGCTCGGCCCGATTCACCCATGGAAACACAAGCCTCCGGGGCTGAAATCAGTTTTCGGATTTGTCCAGCCAAGGATTCCGCGGAAAAAGGCTCGGCCAGCAAGCCGTCTTTGCCTTCTTTGACCACTTCCGCCATAGCGCCTAGGCGATTGGAGACGAATGTCCGTCCATTGGTCCACGACTCAAGAAATGTTAAGGGAAAGGGCTCGCCCCAAATGGAGGGGATTACGGAAAAGGCGGTCTGACGCCAAGCCTCCCGCTGTTGATCCCCATCCAAGAACCCAAGAAAATCGACATTGGTTAACCCCAGCGAACCGGCCAAAGCCCGGAGCTTGGGAAGTTCCGGACCGTCGCCAGCGATGCGGAGCCTGCGGGTGGACGGAGGCAGCAGTTTCCAGGCCCGCAACAGATAATCGACCCCTTTTTCCGGAGAAAGACGGCCCAAGAAAAGCACGTCCCCCTGCGGGCACGGGGCCAGTGGATCGCCCTTGGGTTCAAAGAAATGGGGAATCACGTGAACCCTTTCCTCGGGCAGGCCGATTTCTACATGCTTTTTCCGCTGGGCCTGACTCAGGGCGACCCAAGCCGCCACCCTTTGAAAGGAACCGATTTGCCGGATACGCAACGTGATAAGGGCCGCCAGACCGCTCACCAACCGGCTGTCGTGCCAGCAGGCAGTCTGGAAGGCAGGCCAGAAGTTACCCCCCAAGCATCGCTCGCAACTTTCACCGTGATTCAGGAAAAATCCGTTAATGCAGCCCATCCGGTAGTTGTGCAGATAATGAACAATCGGAACGCCAAGGGAAAAGGCTGTCTGGTATACTGAGGGAGAAAGGCCAGGGAGGACGTTGTGAACCTGCCACAAATCGAATTTTCCAACCTCCTGGTACCTCTGCAGCCGGCGGGCCACCGGCAAGTTGTGAAAAGCCCGGAAAGGTGCCGAGATCCGGTTCAGGGGAGTGGAGCCCAGCAGTTCGTCGGTGGAGCCTAGAAAATACTCGACCTCATGCTGCTGCTGCAAAGCATCCCCGATTCGGTAGACAGAAATTTCCTCTCCACCCGGGTTCAGGTAGCGGCTGAAAACTTGAAGAATCTTGAGCCGCTTCACCGGAACCAGTTTATCGCCCCCGCGTTACGAAGGAAGGGAAGAGTGTGCTTGGCCTATCTACCCATTCAAGAAGAGCGGGCTATGAGATAAGCCGGCGCCATCCGCCTTCATTACGCATAAAGCAAAATTAAAGTACGACCAGGGTTGGCTGGGCGGCGCCACAACTTTTCCCGCCTCCTTTAAGATTCCTACTGATTCATCCTTGAGTAGAAGCCTGTGGAGACAAAGAAAGAATTGTAGGGAAGATCCTTTTCCACGTTGCGTAAAAAAAATCTCCTACGGAGAGAATCCCAAGACGCGAAACGATAGCCCCGCTCCCGTAACCACACCGCAATAGAGTCACTTCGGCTTGCTTGTCGCAAAAGGCTGTTTTGATCCAGCTCAACTTGCAGGACGTCACACCTTTGTTCCCGAAAGAGCCTCTCGCCTCCCCTAAGAACCATTTCCTCAAATCCCTCCACATCGAGCTTCAAGAAATTTAGTTTTTCAATTAAATGTTCATGAATAAAGACATCCAGTGACTTAACGGGCACCAAAGTGCCTTCGCCGCTGTCCGTCAAAAATGTCCTGGAAGTGTCTTCGGGAACGGCGTTGATGCGAGCCGCCCCCTGCTTATTGCCTAAGGCGACGGGGGAAATAAAAAGGTTATTTAAACCGCTGGCAGCCACGTTTTCTCGGAGCCTTTGAAAAATTTCCCGGGAAGGCTCGCAAGCGTAGACCTTGCCGCCTGGGGCCACCCGTTTGGCCATAAAGAGGCTGTGCAGTCCAATATTAGCGCCAACGTCAATCACCGTCATGCCGCCCTTAAGAAAAGAGTCGTAAAAAGTGAAAAGATCTGGTTCGCTTACTCCGAAATAAAAGGTGAGGCGGGAGACACCCTCATTCGGTCTTAAAGTAATCGCGAAAGATTTATCAAAATTATATTTAATACTTAGGTTGAATAAGCGTATCCATTCCCAAGCAAACACCCGGGAAAGAACTCCCAACGGGTTTTTCTTAAATGCGGAATTGTTCCACAACCAAACAATTTTTCCATATTTGATGGAGGATAATTTCAAGGGGCCTTGAATTAGCTACTTAAATTTTGGTCTCTTTAAAAGAAAATCAATAATTAAAAATACGCTGTTTAAAATGCTGCATAGGCGAGTAATCCACCCCGCCACAATTATCAACGCAAGGCGTTTGAAGCCAAGCAACTTATGCGCTAATACAGAATTATGGATCTTACCATTGTCACGCCCAGCTTTCGGCAGTTGGAGCAGCTGGAATGCTGTATCGCTTCGATTGCCGACCAAGAGGGCGTTTCTGTGGAGCATATTGTCCAAGATGGGGGAACCGAGGGTTTCGCAGAGTTTTCCAAAAAAATGTCGGAAAGGTGGCCGGATCGAGCGGGGTATCGAAGGGTCATGGTCTCAGAGCCGGATCAAGGGATGTACGATGCGATCAATCGGGGGCTGAAAAGGGCCACAGGATCGGTCTGTGCCTATTTAAACTGCGACGAACAGTATTTGCCTGGGGCTATCAAGACAGTTCTGCAAAGGTTTAAGGGTTCATCCGATGTGGATTTATTTCTTGGAGATGTGGTGGTGGTAGATGGCGAGGGGAAGCCGATCTGTCATCGCAAGATGATTCGGCCCGGCTTGGCGCACACTTGGACCTGCCACTTCGGGGCGCTGACGGCGGGAATATTCTTCCGGCGCAAAGTGATCGATCAGGGCCTGCTATTTAACACCAGTTACCGTGCGGTGGCCGATGCCGAATGGTTTTTACGAATCCTGCAATCTGGATTGGGAGTGGAACCACTTAGGACCACCACCTCCACCTTCATGGAGGGAGGAGACAATCTTGGGTTAAGTGCAACGGCCATCGCGGAATGCGGGCGATTGACCCGATCTGCGCCTGTTTGGATAAGGGCCCTACGGCCCTGGTGGGTAGTATGGCATCGAGCGCGCCGTGTGGCGGCGGGCGCTCATCGCCCTGAGAACATCACTTATGCCGTCCATCTGCTGGACAATCTGAAAAGAACGAGTTTTTCTGTGAAAAAACTCAGAACGACCTGGCCGGGTCGAGTCTGGAACTATTAATAGAACGATACCGCCTATTATCTTAAGCCACTAAATTCTTTCAGCTACCGGCTGGGACAAGAGGGTGGGGGGAGGCTCTGTCTGCTGACCCCCTAGATCAATTGGCAGAACTTCATGTTTCGAACGCAATTTTTCACTGGCCATTAGGATCGCGGCGATTGGGCACAGCTGAGAAAGCGCCGGGCCCAAGTCTCCAAAAACGATAAAAAAGGACGCCGATGTCTGCACAAGAAGAGCAAAAGCCCAGATCTGAATCGGCTGAACCTCTGTTGGGCGCACGGAAAGAATTGAGCGGATGGAAAACAAGATAAGGCTCAAACATAAGGCGACGAAAAAAGCAGTACCGATGGTGCCCACGACCAGCAAGGCGCAGATATCGCCCTCGTGGGGCTGTTTGAGTTCGATGTAAGAACGAACGTCGCCGTATTCGTCGCGCTCGGACAAGGCGGCGACGCGAAGAAAAAGCTCCGTTTGTCTTTTTGCCAAATTGGGATCGAACTCGTAGCCATCTCCCAGCCAAGGGTGCTTGGGGAAGTATTCGGCGAAGAAAAGCTCCCGAACTCTTTGACGCCACTCGCTTGAGCCTTTCGCCTCCCCCTTCGCCCTTTCGCTCCAGGCTCCTGGAAGAAAGGAGAGAGCCCTCTGGATCCCGGCAGGGTACTCAAGCAAGGTTCCCTGCGTACCGGCGATAGCGAGAGCCCCCGCAAGGGCCAGGGGCAACAAAAGAAAGACCCGTATTCTGGCGGTCGCGAAAAGGCCGGCAGCCATAACGACCAAGTAGTTAAAAACAAAGCTACGAAACCCGCTAACGGCGGTAAGGAAAAAGCCCAGCACTAACGAAGGAACCACCCATAATCTTGAGGGGCTTAACCATGTTTGGATGGGGAAATAAGCAAGAATCATCAACCCCCAGGCCGCACCCAATCGGCCAAATGCGTGAAAGCGGGTGATGCCCTCCTCCCCACCGAAATTTCCAGCCAGACCTTTACCAAACTCGCCAATATTTACAGCACTATAGACGCGATACACATATGGGGCCGTTCCAGGAAGCCAGGTAGTCAGCGTATCTGGAAGTAGATCCATGAAGACACCGGCAAAGTAGAGGAAGGGAACCTTCTGGAAGTCCCGATATGAAGATCCTGAGAAGGAAAAGAGAATGGGAATCGCCAGCATGGACATGGCGATGGAGAAGTACTTCCGGCCGCCCCAGCCAGTCCCACCAAGAGCACGGATCCCGATGTCGCCTGAACTGATCCAATGGTAAAGTAAAACTGCCAGAAGACCGGAAAGAGGCAACCAAAGGGCGGCCGGGCCGAACTTCCAACCGACATCACGCCCCATCACAATTTGAATCAAAATGTAAGCAAAGACGGCCATCACGGCTGTCTCCTGCATGGAGAAATTTAAAGGGAGAAAATTGAAACGCCCTTCAATTGGCAGGGAGAAAGGAATGACCATCCAACAGCGATCTTTTAGGACAAACAAGAAAACCAGAAGGGCGCCCACGGCCAAGATGCCCACGAAGGGCAGGGTATTGCCACCCAATAGCTCTGAGGTCATCCAGGGGGCGGCAATAAAGAATGCCAGAACCACCAGACCGATACACAGCTTCTGAACAGTCAGATTCTGCACCCCTTAAACATAAGGGCGCGCCTTGCGCTGTGCAAAGGGTTCTGACGGCAAGTGACAGGCTGGGTTCTTTACCCTTACAATATGGCGCTTGAAAGTGCTCTTCGATCATCCCAACCCGTTTTTTTTGGCCCATGGCGGGTTCCAGATTCAGATTGAACAGACCAAGTTAGCTTTAGAGCGGTCAGGTGTCGCAGTGGATTGGCTTCGCTGGTGGGATCCCAAGCAGAAGGCGAACCTAGTTCACTACTTTGGACGACCCCACCCGGCTTACATCCAGCAGTGCCACGAAAAGGGCCTCAGAGTGGTGATGTCCGAATTATTGACGGGGTTGGGATCGCGTCCGGCGGGAGCAAGAAAAATCCAAAAGACTTTGATGGCCGTGGCCCGCAGAGTCCTACCCTACGATTTTGTCTCCCGTCTGGGGTGGGATGCTTATCGGAAAGCCGATGTGGTGATCGCGCTGACCGAGTGGGAAAAAAAACTGATGATGGAGATGTTTTTCGCGCCTCCCCATAAAATCCATGTGGTGCCCAATGGCGTGGAAGAGGCTTTTTTGCGGCAATATGTTCAGGCGAAGCGGGGCGACCATCTTCTCTGCACGGCCACCATCGCCCCAAGGAAAAGAGTTTTAGAGATGGCCCAAGCGGCTAGCCAGGCTCAAGTCAAAGTCCGATTTATCGGGGAGCCGTACTCACCCGAGGATCCTTACTTTCGGCAGTTCATGGTCACAATAAGGGAATCGGCCGGCTGGGCTGAATATGGAGGCGGCGTAACGGATCGGGACCGTTTGACGGAGGAGTATCGGGCGGCCAAAGGCTTTATTCTGTTAAGTGCCATGGAGAGCCAGAGTTTATCTGCGCTGGAGGCGGCGGCCTGTGGTTGCCCCCTACTGCTTAGTGACCTGCCTTGGGCTAGAGTGAGTTTTGGGAGTCAAGCCAGCTATGCTCCGGTGGCCTCTCCTGCCATCACAGCCCCTTTCCTTAAAAACTTTTATGAAACAATCGACGAGGCCCCGCGCGTCCAAAAGGTGTTGAGTTGGAGCGAAGTGGCGGAACAGTTGAAAGGAATTTACCGGGAGGCGATGACTTCCCGATAAATCTCCAGGTGCTTTGCTGCGATAACTTTTGGATGAAACCGCGCCTTTGCCTGGCTACGGCCCTCCTCGGCAAGACGTTTGGCGAACTCCGGGTCTCCCAGAAGCCGCGCCAATGCTTTGGGCATGGTTTCGGGCCGTGACGGATCGGTAAGGATTCCCGTTACTTCGTTCTCCACGAGGTCCGGCACCCCGCCCACGTTCGATGCGATTACCGGAACTCCGGCAGCTTGGGCTTCCAGCACCACCATCGGGCAGTTGTCCTCCCAGGTAGGGAGCATCACTGCGGTGGCCTGGGCAAACTGTTGGCGCAACTCTTCGCGTCCCAGCATGCCTCCCCAAAAACACCAAGGTCTGGCTTGGACGAGACTTCGAAATTCCCTGCCGTAAGGGTCCTCTCCACATTTTCCAAAAAATCTCACTTCGAAGGACCGTTGCCTAGAAAGACTGTCCAAGGAGTGAATCAGGCCAATCTGGTTTTTCCGCGGATCCACATTTGCCACAACCAAAATGACAGGGACTTCAGAAGCCCTTTTCGGCTGAATATCAAAAAAGGCTGAATCGACCGCATTGGGCAAAAGCCAAGTTTTTTTTGCCAGGCCCGAGACCAAGCTTTGGGTGTATTTGGAGATAGAGACCACTCCATCGAATCTTGGAATCGAAAACCTTTCCAGCCGGGCCTGAAGCCACCAATATGAAAAGGGCGGAGCCTTTAAAACGCTAGCAACTCGCCGCACATTGCCGTGTAAGGTAAGGATTTTAGGGCCGCGAAAGCTCAATGCACTAATTGCACAATCCCTCTCGGTGCCTTGTGCATGAACCAAGTCTGGCATGATGGCCGTGAGAAGCCTGCGGCTTGCGAGAACACAGCCCATATAGCCGCTCCGGAGCCATCCCCATTTGGGCACGACTAAAGAATAAAACCAAATATTTGAACCAAGTTTTTCAGCGCTGGGAACCCCTTTCTGAGAACAAGAGATAATATGAACGTGGATATTGGGCATCCCAAGAAATCCCTCTAATAACGCCGATGGAGCCGTCCCTAAAGAGGGAAACTTGCCGGGATTAGGCATATGGTCTCGAGAATCGGTGGTGAAAAACCCCACTTTTAAAGGCACAAGAAATTTAATGTATAGACTTTAATAAAAAATTAAAATAAAATTCTTATTCAAAAACCTTTTTTAAAATAAAATCGAAAATGCGAAAAAGACTAAAATTTTTCTTGGGCCAGCTGGATACGTTGCAAGCTGTAGTTTTGTATTTTAAAAACCCGCTTTTTATAATTTTATTGCGACTAGGAATAATAAAATTTCCTTATTTCTTTTATTGTATCCAAAGAGGGCCCCAAAAGTATTCGATGATGGCTCATCCGACAACAACCTCTTTGGCAGATCTATTTATCCTTAAGGAACTTTTTGTACACGAAGCTTACAAAGATATTTTAAAAAATCTTCCAAAGGAGCATGTTCGCTTTGTTGATGTTAGCGACAATATTGGCGCCTTCAGCATATGGTTAGCATCAAAAATAAAAATATGTGAAGGATTCATATTTGAACCACTGGAAGAAAATCGAAGATTGCTTCGCTTTAACTTGAGCAATAATAAAGTTAAAAATGTCGAAGTAATTCCAGCCGCCTTAGGGGGCACAAACAGGAAGGTTACAATGAATTTAAACATAAACAGTCCAGGCGGGAGCTCTATTTACACCCACCTTAATGGCATCGATAGCGTTGCAGAAAAAGTTCAAGTAAAGGCTTTTAGAGAACGGTTAGGCGAAATACAGGGAAGATTCCATTTATTGAAACTTGATTGCGAAGGCGCCGAATGGGAAATTCTTGCTGAAACTCCTCAAGAATACTTTAACCGCTTCTACTTAATTGTTGCCGAGGTCCATGCGACAACAAATAACCCTGATGTTTCTGAATTTTTAAAATATTTTGAAAAAGCAGGATTTAAAACAGAACGATGGGATAATTGTTCCCACGGGTTGTACATAGGGGTTCGAAAGGGGTAAGCCAAATGCAGAATTCATCAAGTTTAATTTCCATTATCGTCCCAAGTTTCAATGCGGCCGCTTATTTGCCAGGACTCTGCAGGTCTCTTCAAAGCCAAACTTACAAAAAATTTGAGGTAGTGATTGGCGATGATGGATCTACAGATCAAACCTATAAAGTAATCAAACAATTCCTAAAGGATAAACGGTTTTCTTATTACAAAAATAAAATTAATCAGGGATTATGCTCTTGGGAGGACCTTATAGTTAAACCGCGTAGCGGGCAAAAGTCAAAAAGAGCAAATTGGTCAGAGTATTTTGCCGAAACATTTTTAGCCTAAAATCACGTTTAATCCAAAGATCAGATCGAAAAAAAAGATCGCCCCAAAAAGATCCCAAGGAGTGTGCAAGCTGACTAAGCAATGTGAACAAACTAATTTTAAAACAACAAGCAAGCCAAAGGTAATATGCACAACTTACCGCTAGTGAAATTAAGGCCGAACCGCAACTCTTGCGTGAAGCTGGCACAAGCATGCGAAAGTGCCGCACTTCCAGCCATCCTTTTCGAAACATATATAAACAACCTCCTTGGTTGAGGTAAATTGCTGTTGCCTCGGGAATATGCCTTGCGGTTAATCCTGTTTTCATGGCCCATAAAAACCATTCAAGATCCTCCGCGGTATCTATTATTTCTGAAAAAGGATGCTCTTCCCAAAAAGATTTGCGATAAACAGCCAAACCATTTCCCCCAGGCGAAAACAGTCCATGTTGAAAAGATTGACTGTTACCAATAATTAACGGAGCTTTGAGTTTTGGCGGACTCACCCCGACCAGACCGTAGCCAACGGCACAATCCGAAGGTGCTGAGGAAATAAAACTAAAAATTTTTTCAAGAAAATTTTCATTTAATGGAATACAATGAGAACTTATTACAAGAACCCAAGACCCCGTAGAGACGGAAAAACCCTTATTTAGTGATTTGCTGTAATGAAAAGGTTCTGAAAGGGAAACTATCTTGGCCTTAAACTCAGAAGCTATTGTCAAAGTATTATCTGATGAGCCAGAATCGACAATAATTAATTCCTTAAAAAACTTCGCAGAGAAAGTCCCTAATAGCCTTTTTAAGGTTTTGGCACTGTTAAATGTCCTAATTACTATTGATAAATCCGATTTCATACTTAAAAGACATATTATCTCTTTGTAGCATGAACCATAGAAGGCCTAAAAGCCAAAGATCCTCCTCTGGTGGTAACCCCCCTTGGTTTGATTGTTCCATATCCTAATTTAAGGATAAGATCGAGGGTTTTCTGGTAGTCGCGTTCAAAGTGATAAGTGGTGATTGAAAGCCGAGGGGAAAAATGACGAATGAGAGCTTGGCCGCCAATTAGGGCAAGCGACTCAAAGCCCTCAAGATCCATCTTGATAAAATTAATAGCCTTAAGATTAAGAGGCAAAAATAAGCTGTCCAAAGTTTTCTGTTGGATTGAAAAACCGGAAGAGCTTACCTTGCCTGAAAATGGGTTTTTAGAGTCACAACTCAAAAACACACCTTTTTCTGAATCTCCAAGTGCGCAAGATAAAAGCTCAACCTGACCATACAAAATCTCCTTTTTAAAAGTTTTTCGAAGGCACTCAATCATTAACGGATTCGGCTCAATTGCAAAAATCTTGGAAGCACCTTGCTGCAAGGCATGTGAAGTAAAAAACCCCTCACAGGCTCCACAGTCAATGACTACGTCCCCCTTTTCAATCTTGTGTGATCGGCTAAAATAATTATGAAAATTTGAAGGGGAATCCCAAAATACAGATAAGTACTCACCCCATAATTCTTCGTCAATTTGAACCCCATTTGGGAACCAAAAAGCCACCTTGTTTTGGAAAAGTAATTTCACAAAATGATTATTTTTCTCCACTTCTCTAATTTGCAGCCTTGGTCGAGAAAAGCGGAAATTAGGATTCAGCAAAGAAAAGCATACCGACCATGGGCAAAAAGGGGACTTCCTTGATATTTTAGCAAAAACCGGTTTAAAACGGGTTTGAGCACTTAATACTAGTCTTAGCAGGGCGCTTTTCATGTTTCGCGGCCCTTCGAGAAAGATTTTATCAGAAAAGAATGTATCATCAGCTGAAAGCTATAGCCTTGAAGCGCAAGCAGCCCAAAGTCAAGGGGGTGGTTTACGAGAATTATGGCTATTCGGATTTCCTTTTACCTCCTTTTGCCAAGATAAGGCAAATTCTAAAATATCAAGCGCCTTACTTCACGGCCATAAAAGATACCGATAAAAACAAAACATAAAGCAGACCTAAAAAAATCAAGTTAGTACGGTATGTGGTAAGTGGCGGGAAAAAGCGACGAAAGCGGAATAGATTTTGTGCATACAAACCCGCACCTGCCAGAAGCGGCACAACACACAAAGACCAACAAAAAGCCGTAAAATCATTCATGAAACAAGCAACAGAAGTAGTCAATACAACGGTTGCAAAATCAAGAGCCGGCGCCAATCGAATCGTTTTCCAAAGTAGAAGAACGCCGGCTAAAACCGAAAGAGCGCGATTAAGAGTAATAGCAATTAGCCAGACACTAACTGCTGCCGTAGCGGGGCTTGGCCAGTCGACCGCCTCCTTTGTCCACCAAGTGATAAATGGTTGATTGAGCAACAAAATCAGCGTGCCCAGGAAGGTAGCAAGAGAAAGAGAGGGTAGAAAAATTTGCAAAAAACGCGCCATGACCAGCGAGCGCTGCCTGCGCTCCTCAAGTTCGCTCAGACCGGCGAAAGCACTCTCAAAGAACTTTGAGAGAATCTGGGAAAGAACAGTAGCCATTTTCGACCCCACATTCCAAGCCGCCACTGCTTCAAGGCCAAAAAATCTTGAAAGAAGGGCGGATTGCCAAAGGCCACCCAGACTTGGGAAGATTGACCCGCTGGCGAAAAAAGTGCTTTCTTTGAAGATTTGAAAGACAAGAGCTGCATTAAGATGGCTGGGCCTTAAGAGAATTCTAAGCCGGCAAATTTTTCGCGCCCCCCCAATGCAGGCACCCGCCGATGCAAGGGTCTGCAAAGCGTTGCCTCCAATCACTGACCACAGGCCCCATCCCTGTGTAAAACCCCACGCCGTTAAAATTAAGGCGCCAAGAAAGGCAACTGCACTGATCAAATAATTAATGTCGAATCTTTGAGCGGCCAAAAGCAGCGAACTAAATGGCCGTATAGGGAAACTAATCCCAACTAAAACACACTGGGCAAGAAAAAGTTGGCAAAAGAGATCTTGGAAATGATCTGAAATTCCAAAAAGCGCGGAAAACCAGGGGCCGGACAATCCAATCAGACAGATCAAAAGACCTTGGGCGCTCGAAAGGACAAGGGTGGCTTGGAAGCGAGCCGACAATCCACAGAAATCCCGCGTAGTTGTCGGCCCAACGAATTGGCGGATCGAAAGTGCCGAGAGCCCGGCATCAATTACCGCGAGATAAACTCCTGCTTGGGCAATAAGAAGCCAAAGGCCCAATTTCTCCGCGTCCTCGAAATGCAAGACCAGGGGAACCAAAAAGACAGAGTAAAGTGTGGCTGCCCCTAAATGAATAAAAGACGTGAAGAGCGTTCGAAAAAAACGTCCTGTCCTGGTTTGCGGATTGAAACACTCTCTAAATTGCACGCTTCTTATCATCTTGAAAATCCAGGCAGATACAAGGTATAGGGCGGGGTTTGTGCCAGAATTTTGTTTGGGTAACCATAAAAACTCCTTAAGATTCCGTAATCGTGCCTAGGTTAATTTTTTTGGGTCTCTTGATAGTGCTGGCCGCCTATCAAGCCTTTACCTGGTTTGCGGGCTACCCTGCCTACCGGGATCACCATGTAGGCGCGGCGCGTATTTTTGCCGCGGAAGGTATTTCCATCCAGAACTGCCAGATTGTTGGTTTTAACGCCAACCAGATGCCCACCATACAAGAAATTCCGGCATGGCAGGCTGGGGCCGCTTTCTTCATCACGTTGCTAGGAGGGTCGGAATTGGGGGCCAATCTCTTTTCCCTTTCTTGTTTCCTGCTCGGTCTTTGGCCGCTTTTCCAAATTGGCAAACGGTGTCTCGGCCCCCAAGGGGCCTGGTGGTGTCTCATCGCCTATCTCGCCCAGCCGGTGGTTTTTGATTTTTCTGGGTGTGCTTCAGCGGACGGACTGGCTATGACGGCCTCGCTTTGGGCTTATGAAATTTTGTGGAGGTTTTCCCGCCAAGGGGGTTTTGCCTTGGGCCTGGGAGCAGTCATTTGCTGCGTCTTTGCCGCTTTAATGAAATTGCCTTTTTTCATGGCGACCGGAATCGCCTTGGCAGCGGGCCTGGCCATGGAGAAGGATTTCCGGCCTAAGCTGTGGGCGCGATTGGTTGGTGTCGGTCTTGTGACGGGATGTGTTTTTTTCTTATGGACCCGCTACACAGACTCTTTGCTGTCGCAGGCAGAGTGGCCTTTCGTAGACCTTCGAATCAGCCGCAATCCTGAGATGATCTACTGGTATTTTGGCGATTTGGCTTACCGACTGTCCCCGGCCACGTGGATCAAGGCAGCCTGGCGTATTGGGAACTCAAATTTTGGCAGCTTTTTCCTTATTCCCGTGATTATTGGGGGCTTTTGTCTTGTTTGGAATCGAGAGGGAAGGGCGTGGCTCATCGGTTTTATTGCGACCACCTTGGTGTTTGCTCACCTTGTCCTCCACCATAGTCACTATTTCTTAATGCTCGCCCCGGCCTGTGCGCTGGCACTTGGCGGTGTGCTGGCCTTAGTGGAAAAGCAATTTTTTTCGTCCCTCAACCGCTTTCGAGGCTTGGCTTATGTTGGCGTTTTCGTGGGTCTGACGGGATCATTATTTCAAGGAATGATTGGGCGCGAAGTCGTCGGCCAATTCGACCCTTACCCCAAACAGGTCGCTGAGGTTGTGGCCCAACACACCGTTCCAACGGACCGGCTCCTGGTGGTGGGGGGAGGGTGGGGAGGAGATACTTTGCAGCGCTCACGTCGCTCCGGTCTTTCAATTTGGGACACGAAAAATTTGGATGAACCCGCTTGGTATCAGGAGGCCATCAGCAAAGGTTTCAACAAGGTTGTCATTATTCTGGATTCTCCTTTGCTGGTGGCCCTTCAAAAAACCAACCCCGGAATGGCAACCTTCGAGAGAAAGAGCTTTGAGCACTTCCTTTCTCCCGCGGCCCGCGGATTGCGAGTAGTCTTTAAGGACGAAAACGTATTAATCTTAAGTCTGCCAAAAACTTGAACCATGAATCTTGGCGATTGATCGTGCTAGGCAAAGAGAAGCATTTTCCGGGCCGAATGATAAAAAGCCCGCTCGCCCACTGTGTCCTCTCAAGCTCGCCTGACATAATCCCCCCGACTGAAATACTTTTCTAACCAAAGATATAGCACGATAAAAAGATACCGGCTGCCCATTTCCCTAATTTTTAACTTGGCGATCCCGGTCTTGCGATTGCGCCAGGTGATGGGAATGACGGCACACGAGTAACCACGGATAATCGCCTTCAGCGGTAGTTCCACCGTAAGGTTGAAATGCGGCGATAGAAACGGTCGCAGTCCGTCCAAACAGGTTTTTCGGTAGGCCTTGAAAGCGTTGGTGGTGTCGTTTAGCCCGTGGCGAAAAAGCAGCCGGATAAAGAAATTGGCCAGGCGGTTGATCAGCCACTTCACGGGCGGGTAGTCGATAGTTCCGCCGCCCTTGAGGAAGCGGCTGCCAAAAACGCAGTCGTAGCCCTCGCTCAGCTTTTCCCAATAATGCGCCACATCTCGGCAGTCGTCTGATTCGTCCGCCATCATGATCACGGCGGCATCGCCGGTCATGCTGTCCAGCCCCCTAACAATAGCGCGGCCGAAACCGTGGGGGGCCGGGTTTTTTACCGGTCGAAGGGCTTCGTCCGTTTTTGCGCATTCCTGCAGGATCTCCCAAGTGCGGTCGGTGCTTCCGTCGTCGACCACCACAATCTCATGAGGAATCCTTTTTAAGGAGAGCTCCAGGTGAAGGTGCTCGACGGTCGAAGCGATGCAGCCCTCCTCATCCCTTGCGGGGATGACAATGGACAGCAAACGCAAGGGCTTGACGCGGAAAGGCAAGGTCGCCTTTAGATAACCCAAAAAAAGGGCAAACCGAAGCCAAAATCCTTTAAGCGCCCGCCGCGCCCAAGAACTGCCGGGCTACGGCCGAAGGAGACCAGTCCGGCGAGGTTAGGGGTGCCGTAGAGTGCCATGACTCATCTCGCGCCCGGCAAAGTGCTGAAAGCAGATCACGTCCTAGGGCTGGCCGATAGGCAGTTGTGGCCAACGCACAAAGCCGGGGCGCGACCACCCGGCAACCGCAACGTGTCGCCTCGGCGGCCGAAAGGCCAAAGCTTTCGAAACGGGAAGAGGAAAGAAAAATTTTTGAGGACTGCATATGACGGGCAAGTTCATGGGCCGGCAGGGCTGGCGAAAAACGGATGCGCGGGTGAGGTGAACTTACGGGCAGGCCTGAGCCCACCACCAAGGCCGTCCAAGCGGGTGATGAACGAAGAAAGGCAACCAGAGTCTTGAGAAGTAGAGGCAGATTTTTTTGGTGGGATTCCCATCGGCCCACGGAAATGACCTGATTCGTTTTGGGGACAGCGGGATCCGGCCGAAAAATATCGGTCTGAATCGGGTGAGGAATACATTGAACGCGGGCAGAGTCAGCACCAAGTCGGACGGCCAGCTTTTTCCAGAACTGGGTAGCCGAGGGTGTTTCGACGGCTAAGCTGGGAATTAGGCGGAGGGTTTTGGCCAAGCGAGCCTCGATCCAAGGCGTCGCCAAGATGGATGCAGCGGAGTAAAGGGCGGAGACAGGGATCGAAAAGCCGTCCGGCCACAAGCCCGTGCGGTCGCGGAAGTAGTGATAACGACGGCGGGCATAAGTTAAAACGCCACAAGAGGCAGTGCGCATGCCGTCGCTATCGGCCCGCTCAATGATGCGTGGGGTGGCAGAGAGGGCTGCGCGGCGAATCGGGTCGTATTTGGGGCGGGTCCAGAGACCGAGGATGATCAGATCGGGCGTATGGGATTTCCACCAAGCCGGACTGCGAACTTCCGAGGGGGAGGCCCAGATTACGGGTTCTTTTGAGATTTTTGTTTTTGGATTTTTGATTTTGGATGGGGATTCCGATGCCGGGTGGACGACCAGGGAGGCATCGTGACCAAGGTCACGAAAGGTTTTGTTTAAGAGGCCTAGATCCCGGTGCCAAAAAAGCTCATCCGGCAGGATAGTCAGATCGGTATAAAGCAAGATCCGCACCCAGGAACTTTGCCCTGCACTAGTCCGGCGTGGGGAGTACATTTTCCGCCGGCTTTTCGGCTCCCTTGACCATGGGCAAGGGTGTTAACTTCCTTTGTGCGAATCCTGATTGCGGCCTTTTCTTGTCGCCCGAATTCCGCCTCCGAAGACCAAATTGGATGGAGCATTCTGAAACTGCTGGCCCGACACCACGAAGTCGGAGTTATTACCCACCCCATTAGGCAGAAAGGCATCGAAGGAGGAGAAGATCTCGAGCTGGGAAGCAGGGTAAAATTTGTTTATGCAGGCAAAACCTTCAAGTGGCATCCGGTCCGTCTGGTGGCCCAGATTCAGACCCGGCTTGTCTATCTGGCGTGGTTGAAAGAAGCCCAAAGGGCGGCCAATGAGTGGCTGGCCCGCGAAAAGTTCGACCTCATGCACCACGTCACCATCACAACGTGGCGATTGCCGCCGGTTTCCAACCAGTGCGGGGTTCCGCTTATTTGGGGGCCGCTGGGGGGGGCGGCGGTTTATCCCATCCGGTTCACACGCTGGCTTTCTCCTCTGAGCCGGGTCTTTGAATCAGTGCGCACCATTTCCAGCCAGATCAGCGCCCTCGATCCAAGAATACGGCGCAGCGCACAGCAGGCCTCCCAGATCATCTGTGTGAACGAAGAAACGGCTGCCTTGATGAAAAAAATGGGAAAGAAGGATGATTCTCGCGTCCATCTCTTGAACGCCGCTTTTTTTAGCCGAAGCCTGGTTTCCGGCTATGGGGAGATTCTTCACCGACGAACGGCCGATCAACCGCTACGCGCTTTTGCCGGCGGCTTTCTGGTTGGATCTAAGGGCATCCATTTTGCTCTGCACGCACTCGCCCGTGCAAAGAAGGCGGGATGGGTTGTGCCCTACACGGTGGCCAGCGAAGGGCCGGAAAGAGAGTTTCTAGCAAGCCAGGCCCGGAAGTTGGGGTTGGGGTCGCAGGTCGTTTTCCGACCGCCATTTTTCGGCGCCGAGTACCGCCAGGCCCTGGCGGACCATAACCTGTTTCTGTTGCCAAGCTTCCGGGAGGGTTCCGCCATCACAATTTTGGAGGCGATGCTTTGTGGACAAGTGCCCGTGGTGGTCCGAGCCAGCACGCAGGGAGAAACCGTGACCCCAGGGTGCGGCTTTGCCGTGCCGGTGGAATCGGCCGATCAAATCGTTGCGGATCTAACCTCTTCCCTTTTACAACTAGCGCGGGATCCTGATCTGCGTTTGCGCATGGCGCGGGAAGCCCACCGCCGGGTGGCGGAGGGATACAGCGAGGAACATTTTGCGACAATGTTGGAGGGTGTCTATGCCGAGGCCTTGGGACGAAAATGAAAAGAGAGCCTCCAGGGCCAGTTTCTAATCGAAAAACCGCAAAGGGAGGCTCTTTCGTTATCAAGGCATGTTACTCGAGAAAAGTTTGGCATGTGGCAACTACTTGATCCGGACGGGATTTTCTTCGGAGCATGGCCGATACCCTGATCCGCTTAGGTCGCGCCCGCCGCCTTCTTCAGGCCACTAGCAGGCAGGCGCAAATGAAGATTGTCCGAATATAACTCGAACCGCTTCTTCGATCGGCTGAGCGAAATTAATCGGTTGGCCCAGTCGACCCCCCATGGTTTTGGCTCCGGCCCTTGAAAGAGGGCGTTTCGCGCTCAAAGAACGGCTTCAACAGGGGGGCAGCTTCAGCCATGATTCTGCTATGAAATTTCGCCTGACCAGCCCCGAGGTCCAAGAGGGTGGCCCCGGTGTAAAACTGCTTGGCCCAGGCTCGATTCGCTACCCCGCCTCTGACCGGAACGTCTTTTTGTCCGGCTATGAAGCACTCTCCCGGGGAAACCTTGCTGGAGGCCTCGCGGTAGAGATTTGTGGCGGGCACGGCGAGCTGGCGGCGCGTTTTGCCCGTGCCCACCCCGACTGCAAAGTTATCGGAACGGATCTTTACGTTCCCGAATATCCGGAAAACCAAAAATGGCTGCGGGAGCTGCCCAACTTGTCGTATCGAAAGGCCTCCGCCTTTGATCTCTCTTTTCTAGAAGATTCGTCGGCAGATTTGGTTTGGGGGCAGGCGGCGCTTCATCACCTTGCGCACGCCCCCGGGGATTTATGTCGGGAGGTGCTAAGAGTTTTAAAGCCGGGTGGACGGCTGATCTTTATCTTTGAGCCGTTGGGCCACAACTGGCTGGTAGCGGCGATCCGGGCCATCCGGATGTCCATCCAGGAGGAAGGAGATGAAAGTAATCTTTACGTCTCTCAATTTAAGAAAATGGCTGAAGGCTTTGCCTGTTGCGAAGTTCAGCCTTTCAACCTTCTGGGCTATCCCATGAAAGCCTTGTCGGATCGGTGGGCGCCACTTGCTCGCATAGTTCAAAAAATCGATAGATGGCTCTTTGAATTCGTTCCGCGCCTGCGGGTCTACGGCGCGAATTGTAATCTTATTTTCACCAAGTAGACCCAACGTGTCGTCCCTATCGACTCAATCGGGCCTTGTTATCCCAAGCCGGGAATTTAGTCCTGTCTTGGGCCTCCATCTTCTCTCCACGGACTATGTGGGGGCCGTTAGTAAAATCTGTCGTCTCGCGAAGGACGCCAAGCCGGGAGCGGTGGCGGCGTGCAACACGCACATCATCGCGCTGGCGAGGCAGAGGTCGGACTTCCGCGCGGCGTTGCAAAAGTTCGACGTGCTGCTGCCGGACGGGATGCCGCTGGTCTGGGCGATGCGGAAGAAGGGCGCGGACCTCAAGGACCGGGTCTACGGCCCGTACTTCATGCAGGAGGCGATCCGCAACCTGCCTCGACCCTGGAAACATTTCTTCTTCGGCGGCACGGAGACGTGCCTTCAACAACTCACCGAGGCGTGTCGGCAGATCCAGCCGAACGTCGATATTGTCGGCACGTTTTCCCCGCCTTTCCGGGCCTGGACGGAGAAGGACGAGGCGGAGTTTGCCGAAATCATCCGGAAGTCAGGCGCCGACTTCATCTGGGTGGCTTTGGGGGGCGACCGACAGGAGCGGTGGATCGCCAAAAATCTTTCCCGACACCAAAAAGGGGTTTTTCTGGCGGTGGGAGATGCCTTTGAGCTGTTGGCAGGGAGGAGAGCTTTTGCCCCGGCCTGGATGCAGAAGTCAGGCCTGACTTGGCTCTACCGACTGCTGCAGGAGCCAAGGCGGTTGCTGCCGCGATACCTCAAATTCAACACCCTGTTTCTTTATTACAGCTTCCTCGAGCGTCTCTTTGGGGTGCAGGGGGACGATGTGGGCACACCGGAACAGGGAAAGCAGACGATCGCCTTCTTGGGATGCCGGGGAGTTCCGGCGCGGTATTCGGGGTTTGAGACCCTGGTGGAGGAGTTGGGGGCGCGGTTGGCGCAGCGAGGTCATGCGGTGACGGTATACAACCGATCCCATTTTTATCCGGAACGGCCGGCCACCTACCGTGGAATGCGGATCGCTTACTTGCCTAGCGTTCGTACGAAAAGTTTCGAGACCATCACGCACACGCTGCTGGCGGTGATCCATGCGGCAGTGCGGAAGTTTGATGTGGTCTATCTTTGCGGGGTCGGAAACTCGGCCTTGGCGGCGATCCTGAGGTTTTCCGGCAGCCGGGTGATTGTGAATGTGGACGGGGATGATTTCCGGCGCTTGAAGTGGCATCCATTCGCCCGGTGGTGGCTCAAGCAAAGTGAGGAGTGGGCAACGAAGTTGAGCGACGTGGTCATCGCCGACAACCGGACGGTGGTGGACCGGTATGAAAGGGATTATGGGTTCAAGACCACCTATCTGTCCTACGGAGCCCCGGAGCGGCCGGCGCAGGCCGGCAAGGAGGCTCTCCGACGGTTGGGACTGAAGGCAGGGGAGTACGTGCTCTATGCGGGGCGGTTGACTCCGGAAAATCGGCCGGACCTGCTGATCCGGGCTTATGAAAAGGTCAAAGGCGACTGGCCGTGCGTGGTGGTGGGCGGGGCGGGCTATGAAACGGAATATGGGGCGGATCTGCAACGAATTGCGGGATCGAGGGTGAAGCTGGTAGGGCCGATTTACGGGGAGGGCTATCGGGAACTGAGCGCCCACTGCGGAATTTTTGTGCTGCCTGGGATTGTGGAGGCGACGCGACTCGTGCTGCTGGACCAGATGGGTTTCGGCAACGCCATCCTGTATCACGACTGCGCGGCGACCCGGGAGGTCATTGGCAAAGCGGGGATGGTGTTTGGCCCGGTGAATGCGGAGACCAGTCTGGCGGAAAAGCTGAACGAGCTGATCGGCGATTCGGCCAAGCGGGAAGCGCTCCGCAAGGCGGCGCTGGAAAGGGCGAGGGAGAGTTATAGTTGGGAGAAGGTCACTGATCGATACGAGGAAATTCTGAATCAATTGGTGACGGTGAAAAAATGAAGATTGTTGCGGGTCGCGGGTAAC
>Ga0194122_10002309_pt1 | contig 21203 bp, 18 predicted proteins | sample TA2MahCa10mmetaG_FD_155487 | JGI IMG/M metagenome (GOLD analysis project Ga0194122, IMG submission 155487) | Freshwater microbial communities from Lake Tanganyika, Tanzania - TA2015021 Mahale Deep Cast 10m | ecosystem: Environmental > Aquatic > Freshwater > Lake | place: Tanzania: Lake... | reverse complement strand
CCGGAGCTGTACATCAACCGGGAGCTCAGCTGGGTTGCCTTCAACCAACGGGTTCTCTCCCAGGCGCTCAGCGAGCACACGCCACTGCTGGAGCAGGCCAAATTCAGCGCGATTTTCAGCAATAACCTCGACGAATTTTTCATGGTGCGTGTGGCTTCGTTGAAGTCACAGGTGGAGGCCGGCGTTCAAACCCTCAGTGACGACGGCCTCACGCCCAGCCAGCAGCTGGCGAAGGTGCGCGAAGCGCTGGCGCCGCTCCTGAGCCAGCAGCAGGCCCACTACCGCCACTACCTCAAGCATCAACTGGCAGAAGTTGGTGTTCACCTGATCGACTACGCGAAGCTCAACAAGAAGCAGAAGCAGTGGGTCAACACCTACTTCCAGAACGCCATCTTTCCGGTGCTCACACCACTAGCGGTGGATCCGGCGCACCCCTTTCCGTTTATCAGCAACCTCAGCCTCAACATCGCCGCGCTGATTCGCGACCCCGATTCAGGCCAACAACAATTCGCCCGCGTGAAGGTGCCGCAGAAAAACCTGCCGCGCTTCGTGCAGCTGCCCGTTGAACTGAGCGACCACGAACCCAGTCCCGTCTACACCGCCGTTCCGCTGGAGCAGGTGGTGGCCTTCAACCTGAAGCTGCTCTTCCCAGGCATGACGGTGGAAGGCCACTACTTCTTCCGCGTCACCCGCGACGCCGACCTGGAGCTGCGGGATCTCGAAGCCGACGATCTGATGGAAGCCCTGCAGCAGGGTCTGCGCAAGCGGCGCATGGGCGGCGAGGTGGTGCGCCTCGAGGTGGCCGATGAGATGCCCCAAGACGTGGTGGATCTGCTGCTGGAGGGCACCGGCGTGGAGCCGGCGGATCTTTATCGGATCAACGGGCCGCTGGGCCTCGACGATCTGATGAGCCTGATGGCCGTGCCCCTGCCGAAGCTCAAGGACAAGCCCTATCGCGGCCGCACCCCAGCGGTGCTGGCCCGGGCCCAGAAGAGCCTGCTGGAAGACGGCTCGATCAAGGCCGAGGAATTCGAAAGCATTTTTTCCGTGCTGCGCCGCGGCGACGTGCTGCTGCATCACCCCTTCGATTTGTTCTCCACCTCGGTGGAGGAGTTCATCAACCAGGCAGCCGACGACCCCTCGGTGCTGGCGATCAAGATGACCCTCTACCGGGTGTCGAAGGACTCGCCGATCATTGCCGCCCTGATCCGGGCAGCCGAAAACGGCAAGCAGGTGATGGCCCTGGTGGAGCTCAAGGCGCGCTTCGATGAAGACAACAACATCCAGTGGGCCCGGCAGCTGGAGCGCTCCGGCGTGCACGTGGTGTACGGCGTGATCGGGCTCAAGACCCACACCAAGATCACCCTGGTGGTGCGCAAGGAAAAGGAGCGGCTGCGCAGCTACTGCCACATCGCCACCGGCAACTACAACTCCCGCACCTCCACCCTCTACACCGATCTCGGCCTGCTCTCCGCCAGGCCGGAGCTGGGCCAGGACCTGGCCGAACTGTTCAACTACCTCACCGGCTTCTCCAAGCAACAGGAGTTCCGCAAGCTGCTGGTGGCACCAGTGACACTGAGGCGGCGGATGCAGGAGCTGATCCAGCGCGAAACGGAACACGCCAGGGCCGGACGCCCCGCCGCAATCAAAGCGAAAATGAACGCGCTGGTGGACCCGCGCATCATCGGTCTGCTTTATGAAGCCTCTCAGGCCGGCGTGCAGATCGACCTGGTGGTGCGCGGCATGTGCAGCCTGCGACCAGGCGTCGAAGGTGCCAGTAACAACATTCGCGTCTGCAGTGTGATCGGTCGTTTTCTGGAGCACTCACGGCTCTTCTGGTTCGCCAATGGCGGCGCCGATGAGATGTATATCGGCAGCGCCGACTGGATGGGCCGCAACCTCGATCGCCGCGTGGAAGCGGTGGTGCCGATCGAAGATCCCACCCTGCACCAGCGCCTGCTGCGACTGATCGACGCCTACCTCGCCGACAACTGCACCGCCTGGGACATGCAAGCCGATGGCAGCTTCCTGCGCCGCATCCCCGACGATGACAACATCGCCGTTCAGGCTGGCCTGATCAAGGAATGGCCCCTTGGGCTATCTGGAAGCGACATCTAGCAGTAACCGCCGCTACAAACAAGAAGAAAATCCAACGGAAAGGCTGCAGCAAGTCTTCCAATTCACTGCGTTCTCAACACAGTGAAAGTGCTAAATTCCGGCCAAATCAAGTTGAGGTCGGGGTCACGAGCATGTCTCAACACTCCAACAACCCTCAATCTCTCCCTCCCCTCCAGCCCAACCCCGCTGGATTCCACGCCATGGATACCAACAATGCCGCTGCTTCCGGGCTGATGAACAACAGATCAGCCACCCGAAACGGCGCATACCGTCAGGGAGGTCGCCTCAGTGCTGATTCGATCGGCTGGTACCTGAGCAATATCGGTCGGGTGCCGCTGCTTACCCCCGCTGAAGAAATCGAGCTTGCCCATCATGTGCAGGCGATGAAGAAGCTCCAGCAGCTTCCCAGCGATCAACTCACCCCGCGCCAGAAGCACCAGATCCGCATGGGCTGCCGCGCCCGCGACCGGATGATGGCGGCCAATCTCCGGCTGGTGGTGAGCGTGGCCAAGAAATATCAAAACCAGGGTCTGGAGCTGCTCGATCTCGTTCAGGAAGGAGCGATCGGCCTTGAGCGGGCGGTCGACAAATTCGACCCCGCCATGGGCTACAAGTTCTCCACCTATGCCTATTGGTGGATCCGCCAAGGCATGACTCGCGCGATCGACAACAGCGCACGCACGATCCGCCTGCCGATCCATGTGAGCGAAAAGCTCTCCAAGATGCGGCGCATCACCCGGGAACTCTCCCACCGTTTCGGCCGTCAGCCGAATCGGCTCGAACTGGCCCACGCCATGGGCATGTCGCCCGATGAGCTGGAAGATCTGGTGTCGCAGAGTGCGCCCTGCGCCTCCCTGGATGCCCATGCCCGCGGCGACGACGATCGCAGCACCCTCGGGGAACTGATCGCCGATCCCAACAGCAACGAGTCCATGGATTCCATGGACCGCAGCCTGCAGAAGGAACACCTCGGCACCTGGCTCTCACAGCTCAATGAGCGCGAGCGCCGCATCATCGAGCTGCGCTTCGGGCTCGAGGGCAACGAACCCCTCACCCTCGCCGAGATCGGCCGTCAGATCAACGTGTCGCGGGAGCGGGTGCGGCAGCTGGAAGCGAAGGCGATTCTCAAGCTGCGCATGATGACCAACTATCAGCAGGCTGCCTGAGCCCGCTGCCCTTGAACGACGTTCTGATCCAACAGCTCATCGGCATCGCCGTTGTGGTTCTTTGGCTCGCCGTTGTGGTGGTGACCGCTCTGGCGGTGCGCCATCGCTGGCCGCAGCAGCGGGAATGGAGCCGCAAGGTGGTGCACATCGGCACCGGACCGGTGGTGTTACTGGCCTGGGGGCTAGACATCGCCCGCTGGGTGGCTCTCCCCGCAGCGATCGCCGTGACCGCTGCAACAGCGACTAACCATCGCTTCCGGCTGCTGCCGGCCGTTGAGGATGTGGGCCGCCACAGCTACGGCACCATCGCCTATGGCGCCTCCATCGCCCTGCTGCTGGCACTGTTCTGGCCCAGTCAGCCCCTGGCCGTGGCAGCGGGCGTGTTGGTGATGGCCATCGGCGATGGGCTGGCAGGCCTGATCGGACCGCAGCTCAGCTCACCGCGCTGGCGCCTGTTCGGCCAGGGCAAATCCCTGGCGGGCACCCTGGCCATGGCCCTTGGGGCCCTAGCGGTGCTCACACTGCTGCACTCCACCGCTTTGAGCCAGGGCCTGGGCGCGCCCAGCCTGCCCAACTTGATGTTGATCGCGGCGATCGCCACAGCGCTGGAGCAACTCAGCGCCTTCGGCATCGACAACCTCAGCGTGCCGTTGAGCGCCGGACTGCTCTGGCAGCACTGGAGCGCCTGAGGCCAGGCTCAGGCCTGCAGCATCGCCTCACAGCGACGCTCCCAGTCGTGCTGGGTGCCCAAGCCCGCCACCAATCGGCGGTCGTGCGGCTCCACCAGCAACCGCTGCTGCCATTGGCGAATCGCTTCGGCGCGCTCAAGCCAAACATCCACCACGGTGCTGTGGATCACCTCCAGATCCCAGCCGCGGCCGCGGGCGGTGTCGAGCGCCCACCCCAGCAGATCATCCAACTGAAACGGCCGAAAGCCCGCAAACACCGGCCCCTGGCTCATGCTGCTCTGCTCCAGATAAAAAAGCTGCAGAGGATCAGACACACCACACAACTGCAGGAGATAGGTCATCAACAGACCCCCTGATCGCGTTTGATCAAACACTACCTACAGCCGATCGAGCCGCTGTTCAGCTCAAACAGTTTGCAACGAGGGCATGAATTAGCACTCCAATAAGGCGAGTGCTAATTCATCGATTCATCAACTCAAACCAGAGCTGCAGCCTTACTTTTCGCCAGAGCCACCGCCCCAGCCAGCTCCGCCAGCACCTCACGGGTTGCGCCCAGATCGATACAGGCATCGGTGATGCTCTGGCCATAAGTGAGCTGGCTCAGATCAGCGGGGATCTTCTGGTTGCCGGCCACCAGATGGCTCTCGACCATCACGCCCATCACGTGCCGGGATCCCTGGCTCAGCTGCTGTGCCACCGCCGCAGCCACCTCGCCTTGGCGGCGGTAGTCCTTATTGGAATTGCCGTGGCTGCAATCCACCATCACCCGCGCCGGCAGGCCATCCTTCTCCAGGGCCGCAGCCGCCGCTTCAATCGCCTCGGCGTGGAAATTGGTGCCCTGCTTGCCGCCCCGCAGCACCAGATGTCCATCCGGATTGCCGGTGGTGGTCACGATGGCGGCGCTGCCGTCTTTATTGATGCCCAGGAAATGGTGAGGGCGGGCCGCTGCCTCCATCGCGTTGATGGCGGTGCTGGCGCTGCCATCGGTGCCGTTCTTGAAGCCGATCGGCATCGACAGCCCTGAAGCCATCTCGCGGTGGGTCTGGCTTTCGGTGGTGCGGGCGCCGATGGCGGTCCAGCTGATCAGATCAGCGATGTATTGCGGAACCACCGGATCGAGCAGCTCGGTGGCGGCCGGCAGACCCATCTCCGCCAGATGCAGCAGCAGACCGCGGGCCAGCTTCAGGCCGGTGTTGATGTCGTAGCTGCCATCGAGGTGGGGATCGTTGATCAGTCCCTTCCAGCCCACGGTGGTGCGGGGCTTCTCGAAATACACCCGCATCACCACCTCGAGCTGATCACGGTGGCGCTGGTGCTCCTCAGCAATTGCTGCCGCGTACTCCTTGGCGGCGTCCACGTCGTGAACCGAGCAGGGGCCCACGATCACCAGCAGGCGCTGATCATCACCCCGCAGGATCGCCTTGATGCGCTCGCGCGCCTCACGCACCGTGGCCGCTGCCGGATCGCTCAGGGGCAATTCCCGATGCAACAGCGCCGGCGCCACCAGCGGCCGAGTTTCCACCACGTGGAGATCAGAGGTGGGAATCATGCCGGCAGCCGCACGGGGGCAGGGGGATAGGAAAGCCTAAAAGCCCGATTGCAGCCGTTGTCACCAGATCAGGGCAGGGCGGCAAAGAACAATGGGTGTCACGTCACAGTTCGTCAGGTCCGCCGGACCCCTAGCGCCGATGGTTGCCAGCAGCTTCCTTGCCGACTACCGCGCCGCCGCCGCGGAGCGCGAAGCCCTGGGCATTCCGGCCCTGCCCCTTACCGCCGCCGAGACACAAGACCTCACCGAGCTACTGCAGGCCCCGCCCGCCGGTGAAGAGACCTTTCTGCTGCACCTGCTCTCCGAGCGCATCCCCCCCGGCGTGGATGAAGCCGCCTATGTGAAGGCCGGTTGGCTGAGCGCCGTGGCCCAGGGCACCAGCTCCAGCCCGCTGGTGAGCCCAGTGGAGGCCGTGCATCTGCTGGCCACGATGATCGGCGGCTACAACGTGGGCGCTCTGATCGAGCTGCTCTCCAGCGCCGATTCCACCATCGCCGAAGCGGCCGCCACCGGCCTCAGCCGCACCCTGCTCGTCTACGACGCCTACAACGATGTGCTCGAGCTGGCGGCGAGCAACCCTTACGCCAAGCGCGTGATCGACAGCTGGGCCGCTGCCGAGTGGTTCACGGCCAAGCCCGAACTGCCCGCTGAGATCACCGTGACGGTGTTCAAGGTGGAGGGCGAGACCAACACCGACGACCTCTCCCCCGCCACCCACGCCACCACCCGCCCGGACATCCCCCTGCACGCCACGGCGATGCTGGAAACCCGCATGCCCGGCGGCCTGGAGCTGATCACCGAGCTCAAGCAGAAAGGCCATCCCGTGGCCTACGTGGGTGATGTGGTGGGCACCGGCAGCTCCCGCAAATCCGCCATCAACTCGGTGCTCTGGCACACCGGCACCGACATCCCCCATGTGCCCAACAAGCGCAGCGGCGGCGTGGTGCTCGGCGGCAAGATCGCCCCGATCTTTTTCAACACCGCCGAAGACTCCGGCGCCCTGCCGATCGAGTGCGACGTGACCGGCCTCAACTCGGGCGATGTGATCACGATCCGCCCTTACGCCGGCACGATCGAGCGCGCCGCTGGTGAGGCCAACGCCGGTGAAATCGTGGCTCGCTTCGAGCTCAAGCCCAGCACCATCACCGATGAGGTGCGCGCCGGTGGCCGCATCCCCCTGCTGATCGGCCGCTCCCTCACCGACAAGGTGCGCGCCCAGCTAGGCCTCCCCGCCAGCGACCTGTTCATTCGCCCCTCGGCCCCGGCCGACAGCGGCAAGGGCTTCACCCTCGCCCAGAAGATGGTGGGCAAGGCCTGCGGCCTACCCGGCGTGCGCCCTGGCACCAGCTGCGAGCCGCTGATGACCACCGTGGGCTCCCAGGACACCACCGGGCCGATGACCCGCGACGAGATGAAGGAGCTGGCCTGCCTGGGCTTCAGCGCTGATCTGGTAATGCAGAGCTTCTGCCACACCGCCGCCTATCCCAAGCCGGTGGACCTCAAGACCCACGCCGAGCTGCCCGACTTCATCAGTTCGAGGGGCGGCGTGGCCCTGCGCCCCGGTGACGGCATCATCCACAGCTGGCTCAACCGCATGCTCCTGCCCGACACCGTGGGCACCGGCGGCGACAGCCACACCCGCTTCCCCCTCGGCATCTCCTTCCCGGCCGGCTCGGGCCTCGTGGCCTTCGCCGCCGCCATCGGTGCCATGCCGCTCGACATGCCCGAATCGGTGCTGGTGAAGTTCTCCGGTTCGCTGCAGCCGGGCGTGACCCTGCGCGATGTGGTGAATGCGATCCCCTATGTGGCGATCCAGCAGGGGCTGCTCACCGTGGAGAAGGCCGGCAAGAAGAACATCTTCAGCGGCCGAATCATGGAGATCGAGGGTCTGCCTGATCTCAAGCTGGAGCAAGCCTTCGAGCTCACCGACGCCACCGCCGAGCGCTCCTGCGCCGGCAGCACGATCAAGCTCTCTGTGGAAACAGTGAGCGAATACCTGCGCAGCAACGTGGCGCTGCTCAAAAACATGATCGCCCGCGGCTACAGCGATGCCCGCACGCTGGCTCGCCGCATCAAGGCGATGGAAGCCTGGCTCGAGAACCCGGTGCTGATGGAGGCCGACGCTGACGCCGAGTACGCCGCCGTGATCGAGATCAACCTCGATGCAATCACCGAGCCGATCCTGGCCTGCCCCAACGACCCCGACAACGTGAAAACGCTCTCGGAAGTAGCCGGCGATCGCATCGATGAGGTGTTCATCGGCTCCTGCATGACCAACATCGGCCACTACCGCGCCGCCGCCACCGTGCTGGAAGGCCAGGGCGAAAACACCGCCCGCCTCTGGGTGTGCCCGCCCACCCGCATGGATGAGGAGATGCTCAAGCAGGAGGGCTACTACGCCATCTTCGAGAAGGCGGGCTCCCGCATGGAGATGCCCGGCTGCTCCCTCTGCATGGGCAACCAGGCCCGGGTGGACGACAACACCACCGTGTTCTCAACCAGCACCCGCAACTTCAACAACCGCCTCGGCAACGGCTCCCAGGTGTATTTGGGCAGTGCGGAACTGGCGGCGGTGTGCGCCCAGCTGGGCCGCATCCCCACCAAGGATCAATACCTGGCCATCGCCGCAGCCAAGATCGATCCACGCGGCGCCGAGCTCTACCGCTACCTCAACTTCGATCAGATCGAAGGCTTCGAAGACAGCGGCCGCGTGGTGAGCGCCGAGCAGGAAGCGAGAGTGTTGGCTGAGGTCTAAGCCAACACCCTGAACCAGGAAACCCTGCTGTTTAAACCCGCCGCCCCGGCCGCCGGGGCGCTGCGGGCGGTGCTGGCGTTCCCCAGCACCTACACCGTGGGGATCACCAGCCTGGGCTACCAGGTGGTGTGGGCGACCCTGGCGCAGCGCAGCGATGTGGATGTGCGGCGCCTGTTCACCGACCAGGGCGATCCGCCGCATCGATACTGCGACCTGTTCGGGCTCTCCCTGAGCTGGGAACTGGATGGTCCGGTGCTGCTCGATCTGCTCGAGCAGCAGCGCATCCCCATCTGGGCCGCCGAGCGCGGCGATGACGATCCGATCGTGTTTGGGGGCGGGCCGGTGCTCACCGCCAACCCCGAACCCCTTGCCCCCTTCTTTGACGCGGTGCTGCTGGGCGATGGCGAGCTGCTGCTGCCCGCCTTCATCGATGCCCTACAGGACTGCCGCGACGCGACGCGCCCGGAGCGCCTGCGCCGGCTGGCCGCCGTGCCCGGCGTTTACGTGCCAGCGCTCTACGCCCCCCGCTACGGCACTGAGGGCGAACTGCTGGCGGTTGAGCCCACAGAACCCGGCATCCCAGCCACCGTTGCGAAGCAAACCTGGCGCGGCAACACCCTCAGCCACTCCACGGTGATCACACCGGAGGCGGCCTGGCCCTCGATTCACATGGTGGAGGTGGTGCGCAGCTGCCCGGAGCTCTGCCGCTTCTGCCTGGCCAGCTATCTCACCCTGCCCTTCCGCACGCCGAGCCTCGATGACGGCCTGATCCCAGCGGTGGAAAAGGGCCTCACTGCCACCCAGCGGCTGGGGCTGCTGGGGGCCTCGGTGACCCAACACCCGCAGTTCGCCGATCTGCTGCAGTGGCTCGATCAAGACCGCTTCGAGGGCACACGGGTGAGCGTGAGCTCGGTGCGGGCCGCGACGGTGACGCCCGAACTGGGTCGGATCCTGGCCAAACGGGGCAGCAAATCGCTCACGATCGCGATCGAAAGCGGCAGCGAACGCATGCGCGAGGTCGTGAACAAAAAGCTCGCCACCGAGGAGATCTATGCCGCCGCCCGCTACGCCAAAGAAGGCGGCCTCAGCGGACTCAAGCTCTACGGGATGGTGGGGCTACCCAGCGAGGAGGAGGCCGACGTAGAGGCCACCGCCGAGCTGCTGTTGGCGCTGAAGAAGGCCACGCCCGGGCTTCGGCTCTCGCTTGGGGTGAGCACCTTCGTGCCCAAGGCCCACACCCCGTTCCAATGGCAGGGGGTGCGGCCAGAAGCGGAGAAGCGCTTGAAGCTGCTGGGTAAACGGCTCAAGCCCAAGGGCATCGAGCTGCGGCCCGAAAGCTACGGCTGGAGCGTGATCCAGGCGCTGCTCTCCCGCAGCGACAGGCGCCTGGCCCCAGTGATCGCCGCCGCCCGCGGCCGCCACGAAAGCCTGGGGGGATGGAAGCAGGCCTACCGGGTTGTGCGCGAGGGGGATGCCTCAGGCTCCGAGCCGCTTCCGCCTCCCTGGGAGGAGGTGATTCACGGCACCTGGAGCTCCGAGCAGGTGCTCCCATGGGAGCACCTGGAAGGTCCCCTACCGAAGGCAACCCTGATCAAGCACCAGCTGGAGGCGTTGACCTAACGGATCCCGCAGCGCAAGCCCGCCAGCAACACCCAGCCGGCGATGTTGATGCGGCTGTCGTACATCGGGATATCGCTGGCATGCAGCACCGCGAGCATGAACGCGGCGGTCCACCAAGCCCGCTCGAACACCGGGGCGTTCAACATCCCCTGGCGGACACCACGGATGTACAGCCACAGCACCAGAGCCACCACCAACCCAGCCACCGGCAAGCCATGGCTGAAGGCCAGATCAACAGCGATGTTGTGGGGATGTCCGTGCCAGCGACCGGTGCGCAACGGGTAGATCACGCTGAAGGCGGCCGCGCCCCAGCCGAGCCAGGGGCGCTCGGCGATCAGGCCGGCAGCCACGCTCCACTGGGTGATCCGCAGCGACGCGAGCTTGCGCTGACTGTGGTGATTGAGGTCGTTGAGGCGTCCCCAGATCGACTGCGGTACCAGGGCTCGAGCAGGGTCTTGCAGCAGCGCCGGGACCCCCGGCAGGGTGGCCAGCAACACCGGAAGCAAGGCCAGCGCCAACAACGGCAGTAACCAAATCCAGCTGGCGGGACCCGCCACCAGCGGCACCGCCATGAGCATCACCCCCCAGGCATTGCGGGAATCGGTGAGAACCATCGAGGCCACCTGAGCCACCGCCAGCCCAAGCACCACCAACAGACGCCAACCACTGCCAGCCATCCGTGCACGCCAGTTCCGCCAACAGGCAATCAAAGCCGCGAGCAGCAGGGGCCAGCTCAACGACAACCAGGCGGCCGTGATGTTGGCGTAATCGAACAGTCCGGAGAGCCTGCCTGTGGGATTGCCGCCCTGCTTGAGATGCCAAATCACGGCACCGCCCAAGATCTGCCAGGGGCCATGCCAACCCAACCAAAGCTGACCCAGTCCGGTGACCAGCACCGGAACCGTGCCGGTGGCGATGGCCAATCCAATCCGGCGCCGGGCCTGGGGATCACACACATAGGGCTGAAAGCCCCAGAACCCCCAAAACAGCGGCAACCAATTGCCCAGGCCCACCCAGGCCAGCAGAGGCGAGTAGCTGGGGAACTCGGCGCTGCGCAGCGTCACCGCCAGGGCACCGGCCACCATCAAGGTCGCCACCACCACGAGCACCAAGTTGACGCGGTCGCTCCACAGCGGAGCACGGTTGCGACTGCCCTGGATCAGCGCCGGGAACAGCAACAGCGCGGCGAACAACGCGCTGGAGGGGAGCACAAACATCCCCAGCTGAAAACAGCGCCACCCAAGCGGATCGGCCTGAGGCGGCCGCTGGGCATCCAGGCGCTGCAGCAAGCGGCCAATGCCTTGGCCAGCCGCGTGGAGGGCGCTCACTCGAACACCGCCGTACGGCCGCGATAGACCATTACCTGCCGTTTGAGATGCAGCCGCACCGCCCGGGCCAGGGCCAGGCGCTCTGTGTCGCGGCCCTTACGGATCAGGTCCTCCACCTCATCGCGGTGGCTCACCGACACGGTGGATTGGGCAATGATCGGCCCCGCATCCAGTTCCTCGGTCACGTAGTGGCCGGTGGCACCGATCAGCTTCACGCCGCGCTCCCAAGCGCGGTGGTACGGCTGGGCCCCCATGAACGCCGGCAAGAAGGAGTGGTGGATGTTGATCACCCGGTGGAACGCATCCGGGGGATCAAACGCTGACAGGAAGCGGGGGGTGAGCACCTGCATGTATTTGGCGAGGATCACCAGCTCGATCCGGTGCTCAGCCAGCAGTTCCAGGTGGCGTGCCTCCGCCTCCTCACGGTTGGTATTGCTGATCGGCACATGCTCAAACCGCGCGCCGAACTCCTCTGCGATTGAACCCAGATCAGGGTGGTTGGCAATCACCAGCGGCACCCGCATCGGCAGCTCACCAGTCCGCACCCGCCACAACAGATCCAGCAGGCAGTGGTCCTGCTTGCTGACAAAGATGGCCACCGCAGGCTTCTCATCGGAGAAGGTCACCTTCTGTTCGCCGCGGAGGCGCTCGGCCAGGGAGACCGCTGCCGGTGCAATCGCCTCGCGGGGCAAGCCGAACCCCTCGAGCTGCCACTCGATGCGGCTGAGAAACAGGCCCGCGCCCTGATCACTGTGGTGATCGGCATGCACGATGTTGCCGCCGTTGCCCGCCACCCAACCGGAGAGCTCGCGCACCAGGCCGGGCTGATCCGGGCAGATCATCTGAAGGATGGCCGTGGCAGCCGTCATGGCGGGGCGGGGCGCAGCCCTGAAAGCCTGAATTCTGCAGGCAGGGGCCACACGGAACCGATTGAGGGCCCCAGCACATCGATGCCGTTGCAGAGCGCGCCAGGGCCAAAACCCCTGGGTAAAGTCCCGCAATCCAGCTCCGTTCCGATGGCGGCTCAGTCCATGTCTGCACTGATCAACCAGCTTTCCGCGAGCCTGCGCCGCCTGGCCCTGGTGGCGCTGGCCGTGGTGCTGAGCTTCGGGCTCACCGCCTGCAGCGGTGCCAAAGCCAAGGCTCCCACCCTCAGCGCGGACGACATCGCCGTGATCGAGCGCCAGGCCGAAGGCTTCCTGGCCGCCCGTGATCGCCTGCCCGAGCTGGCCACGCTGGTGAACGAGCGCGACTGGACCTTCACCCGCAACCTGATCCACGGCCCCATGCAGGAAGTGGGCCGCGAGATGCTTTACATCAACCAGCGCCTGCTGCCCGCCGAACGGCCGGAAGCCACCAAGCGCGCCAACGCCCTGAAGGACGCCTTCGCCGAGCTCGATGAGGCCGCCCGCCTGCAGGACGCCACCAAGCTGAGCAAGGCCTACATCAAGGTGGCCAGCGGCTTCGGCCTCTATGCCCAGATCCTGCCGGCCCAGGTGCAGGCCGATCTCAAGCAGAGCTGATCCCCGCTCCTGCCATTCAGCCTCTGATCCCAACGCCCACCCACCGGCCCACATCGATCTGCGTGATCGGTGCCGGTGTGGTGGGCCTTTCTGTGGCCTGGCTCCTCAGCCAACAGGGCCACGCCGTGCTGTTGATCGACCCGGCGCTCGAGGGCGGACAGAGCAGCGAAGCCGGCAGCAGCGCCGCCCTGGGACTGTTGATGGGCCAGGTGTTCCGGCGCAGCAGCGGCCGGGGCTGGAGGCTGCGGCAGCAGTCCCTGGCGCTCTGGCAGGCCTGGCGGGCTCAGTTAGAAGAGCGTGGCGCGCTGATCCCCTTCCGACCGGGGCTGCTGCAGCTGGCCAGCAACGACGAGGAATGGCTGGCCCAGCAACGCTTGGCTGAGCAACGGCAACGCCAGGGCCTGCCCCTGCAGCTCCTGGAGCCCGAAGCTCTTCACGCGTTGCAGCCCGCCATGCCCAGTGGCGCTGCCGGTGGCCTGCTCTCACCGCTGGACGGACAGATCGACCCGCTGCCGGCGATGCAAGCCCTGCTCACCGACGCCCGGCGCCATGGCCTGCAAACCATGGCCTGCAACGCCCTGGCGATCGAGCGGGGCAGCGACGCGCCGGATCAGCGCTGGCGCATCCACACCGAGGCCGGCCCTCATCCATGCCGCTGGCTGGTGATCGCAGCGGGATTGGCGAGCCCAGCCCTGATCAGCCCTCTCGGCCATGAACGGCCCCAGAGCCCGGTGCTCGGACAGGCCCTGGAACTGCAACTGCCCGCGGGCTGTGACGCCAGCGGTTGGCCCGGCAGCCTGAGCTGGGGCGGGATCAACCTGGTGCCGCGGCCAGGACGACGGCTCTGGCTGGGCGCCACCGTGGAGCCAGGCGTGACCGCGGGCTCTCCAGAAGCCCTGGCATCCCTGCGGGATTTGAGTGGCGCCGCACCGCCGTGGCTCCTTGAGGCGGAGGGGCTGCGGCAGTGGCAGGGCCTGCGGGCCCGGCCGGACAACCGCCCAGCCCCCCTGATCGAAACGCTGGAACCAGGGCTACTGCTCACCAGCGGTCACTACCGCAACGGCGTTCTGCTGGCCCCCGCCAGCGCAACCTGGGTGGCGGATCAAGTGGCAGAAGCACAGCCTTAACCAGTCCCTAAGACAGACTGAGCGAGCGAACCCTGGGTCATCGCCGCGGTCGCTCCACGACCGGCCAACCCCTCCTTTTCCACCATGCGCCGCACCACCACTGCCCGCGTCCTCGCCGGACTGGCCGGAGTCGCCGCCAGCTTGAGCCTTGTGTCCTGTTCGGTGGGAGGGGGCAACGGGCTGAGCGGCAACCTCTCCGGCGCCGGCGCTTCCTTCCCCGCCGCTATCTATCAGCGCTGGTTCCAGGAACTGGCGGGTCAGGGCGTGAAAGTGAACTACCAGTCGGTGGGCTCCGGCGCTGGCGTGCGTCAGTTCAGTGCCGGCACCGTGGACTTCGCCGCCTCTGACGCACCCATGAAGGCGGAGGAGATCAGCAAGGTGGCCCGTGGCGTACTGCAGATCCCGATGACCGCCGGCGCCATCGCCGTGGCCTACAACAACCCTGGCTGCGATCTGAAGCTGAGCCAGCAGCAGCTGGCCGATGTGTTCCTCGGCAAAATCAGCAACTACAGCGAGCTGGGCTGCGCCGCCAAGAAGATCACCGTGGTGCACCGCTCGGATGGCTCCGGCACCACCTACAACTTCACCAAGCACCTCGCTGCGATCAGCAATGCCTGGAAGAACGGTCCCGGCAGCGCCAAAACCGTGGCCTGGCCCACGGGCGTTGGTTCCAAGGGCAATGAGGGCGTGGCCGCCCAGCTCAACCAGGTGGAAGGCGGCCTCGGCTACGTGGAATCGGCGTATGTGAAGGGCAAGCTGCAGGCGGCAGCCCTGGCCAACGCCTCCGGCCAGGTGGTGAAGCCCACCAATGCCAGCGCCAGCGAGGCCCTGGACTCAATCGATCTGGGACCCGACCTCACTGGCAGCAACCCCAACCCGCTCAAGGGCTACCCGATCGTGACCTTCACCTGGATCCTGGCCTACAAGAACGGCAACGGGCCCAAGGCGGATGTGCTGCAAAAGGCCTTCAACTTCATGCTCTCCGAGCAGGCCCAGGGCCAGGCACCACAGCTGGGCTACATCTCCATGCCGGCCACTGTGATCGAAAAAGCCAAGGCCGCTGTCGCCAAGATCGGCGAGTGATCCCGCTGGAGCGAAGCTCCTTCAATCCCATTGCCAGGGCCCCTCGAGGGCCCTTTTTCATGGCATGAAAAAACCCCGGCCGAAGCCGGGGTCTGGAACAGGTTCAAAACAGCCGACCCAAACAGCCGGGTGCTCGAACTCACTTCGATTCAGTGAATTCAGCGTCGATCACGTCGTCGCTGGCGGCACCGGTGCCGTTGCCATTGCCACCGGGAGCGGCTGCACCTTCAGCGCCAGCGGCCTGCTGATAGACAGCGGCACCGGCGGCATAGAGGGCCTGCTGCAGGGTTTCGAGTTCCGACTTCATCGTGTCGAAGTCTTCCTTCTCGATCGCCTCCTTGAGCTTGGCGGAGGAGGCCTCCACCTTGCTCTTGTCCTCGGCGCCCACCTTGTCGCCCAGCTCGCCCAGCTGCTTCTCGGCCTGGTACACCAGAGTTTCGGCCTGGTTCTTCAGGTCGATGCGCTCACGCTTCTCCTTGTCGGCGCTGGCGTTGGCTTCGGCGTCCTTCACCATCTTCTCCACCTCGTTGTCGCTGAGGGTGGAGGCACCGGTGATCGAGATGCTCTGCTCCTTGCCGCTGCCCTTGTCCTTGGCGGTCACGCTCAGGATGCCGTTGGCATCGATATCGAAGGTCACTTCGATCTGAGGCACGCCGCGGGGAGCGGGGGGGATGCCATCGAGGCGGAAGGTTCCGAGCGACTTGTTGTCGCTGGCCATCTCGCGCTCGCCCTGCAGCACGTGGATCTCCACGTTGGTCTGCCCATCGACAGCCGTGGAATACACCTCCGATTTCTTGGTGGGAATCGTGGTGTTGCGGGGAATCATCTTGGTCATCACGCCGCCCAGGGTTTCCACACCCAGAGACAGCGGGCTGACGTCCAGCAGCAGGATGTCCTTCACCTCACCGGCGAGCACACCGCCCTGAATGGCGGCGCCCACGGCCACCACCTCGTCGGGGTTCACGGTCTGGTTGGGATCCTTACCGGTGACGCGCTTCACCAGCTCGAGCACCGCGGGGATGCGGGTGGAACCACCCACCATCACCACCTCATCCAGCTCGGAGGAGGCGAGCTTGGCGTCCTTGAGCGCCTGCTCCACAGGTACGCGGCAGCGGTCGATCAGCTTGGAGGCCAGCTCCTCGAACTTGGCGCGGGTGAGGGTGAGATCGAGGTGCTTGGGGCCCTCGGGGGTTGCCGTGATGAACGGCAGGTTGATCTCGCTCTGAGTGGCGCTGGAGAGCTCGATCTTGGCCTTCTCAGCGGCCTCGGTGAGGCGCTGCAGGGCCTGCTTGTCAGCCCGAAGATCGATGCCTTCGTTGGACTTGAAGGTGTCGGCCAGGTAATCAACGATCACCTTGTCGAAGTCGTCACCGCCCAGGTGGGTGTCGCCGGAGGTGGAGAGCACCTCGAACACGCCATCGCCCACCTCGAGCACGGACACGTCGAAGGTGCCGCCGCCCAGGTCGAACACGAGGATGCGCTCGTTGCTCTTCTTGTCGAGGCCGTAGGCCAGGGCAGCCGCCGTGGGCTCGTTGATGATGCGCAGCACCTCGAGGCCGGCGATCTTGCCGGCGTCCTTGGTGGCCTGGCGCTGGGAGTCGTTGAAGTAGGCGGGAACGGTGATCACCGCCTGGGTGACCGACTCACCGAGGTATTTGCCGGCATCTTCAGCCAACTTGCGCAGCACCTGGGCGCTCACCTCTTCCGGGGCGAACTGCTTGGCGAGCACCGGGCACTTCACCTTCACGTTGGAGCCGGCCTTCTCCACGCCGTAGCTCACTTCCTTCGATTCCTCGTTCACCTCGTCGACCCGGCGACCGATGAAGCGCTTCACCGAATAAAAGGTGTTCTCCGGGTTCATCACCGCCTGGCGCTTGGCGATCTGACCCACCAGCTGATCCTGGTTCTTGGTGTAGGCCACCACAGAGGGCGTGGTGCGGAAGCCCTCGGCATTAGCGATCACGGTGGGCTTGCCGCCCTCCATGACTGCCACGCAGCTGTTCGTGGTGCCAAGGTCGATACCGACAACCTTGCCCATGGATGTCCTCTGAACTGGAGGCATCCTCAACAGCAGGCCCCAGTCAGGGCTAGGTGTGGTTGCCGAACAGAACCCACCCACCGTGACGCGCCTGCCCAGGATCAGCGGCTCCACTGCCCTTGTGGGCGTGCTGGGCGATCCCGTGCGGCACTCGCTCTCACCGGTAATGCACAACGCCGCCCTGGAGGCGATGGGGCTCAACTGGGCCTACCTGGCCCTGCCCGCCCCGGCCGCTGAGTTGGCGGCGGTGGTGCGGGGCCTGGAGGCCGTGCAATGCCGCGGCCTGAATTTGACCATCCCCCACAAGCAGGCGGTGGCGGCCCTGTGCCGCAGCCTCAGCCCGCTGGCGGAGCGGCTCGGGGCCGTGAACACCCTGGTGCCCCTGGAGGGTGGTGGCTGGCATGGCACCAACACCGATGTGGAGGGGTTTTGCGCCCCCCTGGCCCGGGAGGGCCGCAGCTGGAGCGGCGCCCGCGCCGTGGTGCTGGGCTGCGGCGGCAGCGCCCGTGCCGTGGTGGCCGGCCTGGCCGAGCTGGGCTTCAGCGAGATCCACCTGGCTGGCCGCCGAGCCGAAGCCCGCGACGCCTTCCTGGCGGACTGCCGCAGCTGGACACCGCAGCTGCAGGGGCTGAGCTGGGATGGCGCCTCCGGGGAGCTCACAGCCGCACTGGCCCAGGCCGATCTGCTGGTGAACACCACCCCTGTGGGCATGGCTTCCGCCAGCGATCCCGCCGCCGCACAGGCCTACCCGCTGAGCGCCACCGAGCTCGCCGCCCTGCAAAGCAACTGCTGGGTGTACGACATCATCTACACCCCACGGCCCACCCAACTGCTGCAAAACGCTGCAGAGCGGGGCTGCCGCAGCCTCGATGGCCTCGAGATGCTGGTGGAACAGGGCGCCGCAGCCCTGCGCCTCTGGAGCGGCCGCCCGGATGTGCCCGTGGAGGTGATGCGCCAGGCACTGCTCGAGCAGCTGCCATAGCCTCGGCGGCACTGGCTTGAGAGCGATGGGCGACATCCCGTGGTGGCAACGGTTGCTGGCGGTGCTCGCCTATCTGCTGCCCTGGGCCGACACCCTGCCCTTCGCCGAGTCGCTCGACAACCTCTTTCCTGCACTGCAGTGGCTGATGCTGCCGGCGCTACCGGTGTTGCTGCTGGAGAAGAACGTGCCGTTTGGCGGTTTCCTGCTGTTCCTGGTGCTGTTCCTGGCGGTGGTGCGCAACCCCCGCATCCCCTACTTCCTGCGCTTCAACGTGCTGCAGGCGATCCTGCTCGACATCGTGCTCGTGGTGGTGTCGCTGGCCTTCCAGCTGCTGCGGCTGGGCAGCCTGGGGTTCGCGGGCCGCACCCTCGCCAACACGGTGTTTTTAGGGATGCTCGTGCTGCTGGTGTTCGCCGTGGTGCAGTGCGTTCGCGGCAAGGAGGCTGATGTGCCCAGCCTGTCGGAGGCGGTGCGCATGCAGCTGTAGGGTGGGCAATCCGCCGCTGGAGAGCAGGGGCTCAGCCCCGAAGCGCCAGCCACCGTTCCCTTCGGCGTCCACGTCGGATCGCGCAAGTCATGTCGCAGCCCTACTACGAAACGATGTACATCCTTCGTCCGGACATCCCGGAGGAAGAGGTTGAAACCCATGTCACCAAGTACCGCGATCTGGTGACTGAAGCCGGCGCTGAGGTGCTCGATTGCCAGATGCGCGGCAAGCGCCGCCTGGCTTACCCGATCGCCAAGCACAAGGAAGGCATCTACGTGCAGCTCGCCCACAACGGCGACGGCCAGCAGGTGGCGACCCTCGAGAAGGCGATGCGCATCAGCGAAGACGTGATCCGCTACCTCACCGTGAAGCAGGACGGCCCTCTGCCCGCTCCCCGCACCGGCCCCATCCCCCAGGCCAGCAGCGATGCTGCCGCCCTGCAGACCACCGAAGCCTGATCGCTTCCTGCAGCTTGAATCCCGGCCAGGCCTTGGTTAAGGTTTGGCCGGGATTTTTGCTTTCAGGACTGGATACGGTGGACGCCAAGATCGCCGACCAGCCTGAAGAAGAACCAGAGCTGATCACTCACGAGCAGCAATTGAAGCTGGCCTTGGCCAGTGCTGAGCGCAAGCTCGCCGAAGCACGGCTGCAGATTGCCGAACTGGAAGCCCTGCTCGAGGAGATCCCGGAGATCTTCGAGCGCAAGTTCGAACAACGGCTGCAACCGGTGTTGGAACGTCAGGAGCGGCTGCTCGACGACAACGCCGACCTGCGCCAACAGATCCAGCTGCTCGCTCCGGTGCCGGGAGAAGTGCGGCTGCGCTTCAATCCAGAGGCCGGCCGAGCAAGCAACAGCCTCGCGCTGCCGCAGCTGCCGAGCAGGCCCCCCATCCGGCGCATGGGCCGGGCTGATCGCCAGGGCCCACGCGCCGCCTGATCAGCGCTGGCTGGCGGCCCAGAGGCGGGTGGGCAGACCCCACACGTAGATGAAGCCCTCGGCAGCGCGGTGATCGAACTGATCGCCGGCGTCGTAGGTGGCCATGTCGGGCACGTAGAGGCTGTTGGCGCTGCTGCGGCCCACCACGGTGGCGTTGCCCTTGTGCAGCTTCACCTTCACGCTGCCGTTCACCGTGCGCTGAGTGCGCTCAATGAAGCCATCGAGGGCGTCCTTCAGCGGGCCATACCAGAGGCCCTGATACACCTGATCCGCCCACTGCTGCTCCAGCTGACGCTTGCTGCGCAACACATCGGCGGCGAGGGTGAGGCTCTCCAGCTCCTGGTGCGCCTTGATCAGCAAGAGCAGGCCAGGGGTTTCGTAGATCTCACGGCTCTTGATACCCACCACCCGGTTCTCGATCATGTCGAGCCGGCCGAAACCATGGCTGCCGGCCAATTCGTTGGCGCGGCGGATCAGGTTCACCGGATCGAGCTGCAGCCCATCGATGCTCACGGGATTGCCGTTCTCAAAACCGATCTCCACCACCTGGGGCTGATCGGGAGCGGCATCCACGCTCACGGTGAGGGCATAGATCTCCTCGGGCGGCTCCACGTTGGGATCCTCGAGGGGGCCGGCCTCAATCGAGCGGCCCAACAGGTTGAGGTCGATCGAATAGGGCGACTTCTTGCTCACAGGCGAGGGGATGCCGCAGCGCTCGCCATAGGCAATGGTTTCCTCGCGGCTCATGCCCCACTCCCGAGCGGGGGTGAGCACCTTCAGATCGGGGGCGAGGGCGCCGATGGCCACATCGAAACGCACCTGGTCGTTGCCCTTGCCGGTGCAGCCGTGGGCCACCGCATCAGCGCCCACCTCGCGGGCAATCTCCACCAGGCGGCGGGCAATCAGCGGGCGCGCCAGGGCGGTGGAGAGGGGATAACGCCCCTCATACAACGCATTGGCACGGATCGCCGGGAAGGCGAACTCCTTGATGAAGGGCTCGATCAGGTCGCCCACGATCGATTGGCTGGCGCCGGAATCGAGCGCTTTCTGGCGGATCGGCTCGAGCTCATCGCCCTGGCCCAGATCGGCGGCGAAGGTGATCACCTCCTCCACGCCCCATTCGTTTTTCAGATACGGGATGCAGACGCTCGTGTCCACACCACCGGAATACGCCAGTACCGCCTTCTTGGCCCTGCCCATCAACGCTCTCCGTGCGCGCAATCGGTCGATTCTCCACTGTCGCGGTGGCGCAGCATCCGCGCGATCAGCAGAGCCGCCATCAGGGCTGGCGGCACCAGCACCAAGGCCAGGGCCACGAGCGCAGCCCGGCCTGGATCCGCCTGGGCCCAGCTTTGCTGCAGCAAAGGGATGGGCCAGCGCGCACCAGCTCCCACCAACAGCGCGCTGAGCACCAGGGCTGCAAGCCAGGGCTTCAGCAGAGCGCGCCAGACGGGGGGTTCGTGGTGAGCCAGGGAATTCACCATGCTGCTCCGTTAGGATGGCTGATTGGCAACCGCCGGGCCGCAGGCCCCCAAGCGCCGCCCGCAAGCCGAACGCCCTAAGCAGAACGCGATGAGCAGCAATCTCAGCACAAGCCTCAGCCAGCTGGATGGCATCAACCCGTCGCTCACCCGCTACGGCCGCAACGAGCCTGCGCCCGTGCTGCCCCTGCGAGAGGAGCCCGATCTGTTGAGCTGGCTCGAGAGCAGCGGGCGCCTGGTGGCCGATGAGGAAACCGCCAGCAGCGATGTGAGCACCGTGGAAGAGGAAGAGCTCTCCGCGCTCATGGGCGAAAAAGAGG
>Ga0194122_10002304_pt1 | contig 21226 bp, 9 predicted proteins | sample TA2MahCa10mmetaG_FD_155487 | JGI IMG/M metagenome (GOLD analysis project Ga0194122, IMG submission 155487) | Freshwater microbial communities from Lake Tanganyika, Tanzania - TA2015021 Mahale Deep Cast 10m | ecosystem: Environmental > Aquatic > Freshwater > Lake | place: Tanzania: Lake... | reverse complement strand
AGCGACGGTTGAAAACATGTTTAGGCTCGCTCCCGGTGGACCACCCGATGCGCGCAGGTGCGAGGTTGTTGATGGCGCGACGCACGCCGTCCGCGATGCGGCGCGCAACGAATTTCTGATAGTCGTCCAGCGGCGTGTTGACCTGAAACCGATTCGTTCCGAGCGCGCTCGTCGCCGAGTGCGTGTGCGTGGACGACATCAGCAGATGCCCGCCGGGCAAACCCGTCTCTGCCGTCACCAGCCGCCGCGCCTCGTCATACACCTCGCGTGATGCCCCAAGCAGGTCGCACACGACGAGCGCGACGCGCGCCTCACCGTTATCCAGCACGAGGCAGCGCGCGTGCAACTCATCGTGAATGTGCGTAGAAGGAATCGGGTGGAAGCCGCCGATGATGCCGCCGCCGATGGGTGGCGTGAGATTACTGGTGGCCGCACCGGCACGAAAATGCCTGGCTTTATCCGCGGCCTCAAGTGGCAGCCAGGGGACGCCCAAAATCAACACCAACAAGAGCGCGGACGCCCACGTTGGCAGGGTCGTTGCTGGTTGATTACATTCCCCGAAGGCTGCATTCGAGGTGGACTTTCTCATGGAGAAATTCGTTGGTGCTTGGTGGCAGCTGAACTTCTGCCGCGCTGTTATCATACCCATGGCGCCGAGCGCTCGCTAAGAGAGAACCCCTTTCACCAACTCGCCGTGGATGTCCGTGAGCCGGAAGTCGCGGCCTTGGAAACGATAAGTCAGCCGCGTGTGTTCGATGCCCAGCAGGTGCATCATCGTCGCGTGCAGGTCGTAGATGCTAACGGGGTCGCGGACGATGTTGTAACAATAGTCGTCCGTTTCGCCAAATGTGAGGCCGGGCTTCACGCCCGCACCCGCCAGCCACATCGTGAAGCAGCGCGGATGATGGTCGCGGCCGTAGTTGTCCGCCGTAAGACCGCCCTGTGAGTAAATTGTCCGGCCAAACTCACCGCCCCAGACGATGAGCGTGTCGTCGAGCAAGCCGCGCTGCTTGAGGTCGAGCAGGAGTGCGGCTGTGGCTTGGTCGGTGTCGTTGCACTGGCCACGAATTGCGCGCGGTAGGCCGCCGTGATGGTCCCAGCCCATGTGGAAAAGCTGGATGAAGCGCACGTTGCGCTCGGCGAGCCGCCGCGCGAGCAGACAATTCGCTGCGTAGCTGCCGGGGCGCTTCACGTCGGGTCCATACGTGTCGAGGACAGCCGCTGATTCATGGGAGAAGTCTGTCAACTCCGGCACGCTGGCCTGCATGCGGAACGCCAGCTCGTATTGCGAAATGCGTGCTTGAATTTCCGGGTCACCCAGCGCCTTGAAGCGGCGGCTGTTCAGCGCGCCGAGTTCATCGAGCGTCTCGCGCCGCGTTTCGCGGTCGAGGCCCGGCGGGTTGGACAAGTACAGCACGGGATCGCCCTTGTTGCGGAACTTCACGCCCTGATGCTGGGTTGGCAAGAATCCGCTACTCCACAACCGGTCGTAAAGCGGCTGGTCATCGGGGCGACCAGAGCCGAAAGAAGTCAGCACGACATAAGCCGGCAAATCGCGGTTCTCACTGCCAAGGCCGTAACTCAACCACGAGCCCATGCTGGGCCGGCCGGGAAGCTGGTGGCCGGTTTGGAAGAACGTGATCGCTGGGTCGTGATTGATGGCGTCCGTGTGCAACGTGCGGATGATGCAGAGGTTGTCCGCGATGCGCGCGGTGTGCGGGAGCAACTCACTCAACCACGCGCCACTCTGCCCATGCTGCGCGAACTTGAAGAGGCTCGGCGCGACGGGGAATTTGCTCTGGCCGGAGGTCATCGTCGTGAGCCGCTGGCCTTTGCGAATGGATTCCGGCAAGTCCTCGCCCCGGTGCTTGTCCATCACCGGCTTGGGGTCGAACAAATCCATTTGAGAGGGCGCACCCGACTGGAAAAGATAAATGACGCGTTTGGCCTTCGGCGCGAAATTCGGGAATGCGTTGGCCGGAATGGAGGTGGCACTGGCAGGATTGCGCATCAGCGAGCCGAGCGCGCCCAGGCCGAGGCCGGCGGCGGAGTTGGCGAGAAAAGTTCGACGCGTGACGGCGAGGCGTTGCGCCGGAGACAGATCTCGGAATTGATGGTCATTGCAATTCATAGTCAGGCAAAAATCTCCTTCACCACTCGCGCTCGCTCCACCCCGGTGAGCCGTTGATCGAGTCCTTGGAACTTGAAAGCGAGCTGCTCGTGGTCGAGGCCCAGCGCGTGCAGAATGGTGGCATGGAAGTCGCGCACGCTCACTTTGTTCACTGCCGCGCGAAAACCAATCTCGTCGGTCTCGCCGTAGTGGACGCCGCCCCGCACGCCGCCGCCCGCCAGCCATGCGGTGAACGCGTGCGGGTTGTGGTCGCGGCCCGGCTTGCCGCCTTTCTGTGAAACCGGCAGCCGCCCAAACTCGCCAGCCCAGATGACCAACGTGTCCTTGAGCAGGCCGCGTTGCTCCAAGTCCGCCAGCAGCGCGGCAACGGGCTGGTCCGCTTCCGCCGCGAAGCCGCGATGGTTCCCGATTAAATCCGAGTGGCAGTCCCAACTCTGCTGGTTTTCCATGCCGCCGCTGTAAACCTGCACGAAACGCACACCGCGCTCGACCATCCGGCGCGCGGTCAGACATTGCGCGGCGAAATGCCCGCAATGCTTCTCACCAATGCCGTAGAGGCGGCGAATGTGCTCCGGCTCACGCGAGACATCAAATGCCTCCGGCGCGGCCGCCTGCATCCGATACGCCAGCTCGAAGCTCTCGATGCGCGCGCCCAACTCGTGGTCCAGCGCGGAGCCGGCGAGATGGTCGCGATTGAGCGACGCCAGCAAATCCAACTGCGCGCGCTGGCGTTGCTCATTGAGATTCGCGGGCGGCTTGAGGTTCGCGATGGGTTCGCCCTGCGGCTTGAGCCAAGTGCCTTGATAAACGCTGGGCAGGAAGCCTGCGCCCCAGTTCAGCGCGTTGCCCTTCGGCAGGCCGCGATTCAGCGGGTCGCTCATCACCACGAAACTCGGCAGCGCGTCACTTTCCGAGCCGAGGCCGTAGGTCACCCACGAGCCAACGCACGGGTAACCCATGCGCGTGACGCCGGTGTTCATCATGAACAGCGCCGGGCTGTGGTTGTTGGAGTTCGTGAAGCACGAGTGGATGAACGCGAGCTTGTCCACCTGCCGCGCGAGGTGTGGGAACAAATCCGAAGTCCAGGTGCCGCTTTGCCCGCTCTGCTCCCACGCAAACGGCGACTTCATCAGCGGCCCGACCGAGCCGGGGAAAAACCCGGTCTTGTTGTCGAAGCCCGCCAATTCCGTGCCGTCCCGCTTGGCGAGTTCGGGTTTGTAATCCCAAGTGTCCACTTGGCTCGGCCCACCGTTGGCAAAAATCCAGATGACAGACTTGGCTGTGCCGGCGAAGTGCGAAGCTCTTGGGGCGAGCGGGTTCAGCGGGCCGGCAGTCGCGTTGCGCCCGAGCAAGCTGGCGAACGCGAGCCAGCCAAGCCCGCCACCGGCGCGCTGAAGGAGTTGGCGACGCGACATCGTGCCAGCGGCTTCCAACTGCCGCTTCGTGATTTCGCTCACACCAAACGGCGGCTGGAAGGCACGGGCCCGAGTTGGGAGCTCAATTCTCATACGCAAATTCATTGAGGCCAAAGAGCACTTGGCAAAAGTCCGCCAGCGCGAGGTGCGTGGCATTCGGCTTCTTCTCCGCTACGTAACTGCTTGTCTGCGAGGCGAGGAAAGCGGCCGCGCTCACCTGCTCCTTCGCCGTGGCGGAGCGACTCAAGGCAAGGAGGTAGGCGCGATTGATTTGTGCCGGGACTTCGCCGCCGGAAGTCTCTGCCTCCACGCGCCGCGCAAAAGCCTCCGCCCACTCACGCACCTGCGGGCCATTCATCAGCAGTAACGCCTGCGGGGCCACGGTAGTGGTGGGCCGCGCGCCTTGGGCCACCAGCGGCTCCGGTTGGTCAAAGACGACCATGGAGCCGATGAGTTGGCTGCGCTTCATCGTGAAGTAAATGCTCCGCCGCTTGCTGCGCTCGTCCTTCGTGCCGGGACCGAACATCGTGGTGTCAAGCTGGCCGCTGACGGCGAGCATCGCATCGCGGAGGGACTCGCCTTCGAGGCGGCGCGGCTGGCGTTGAAGAAAGTGTTCGGTGTTCAGTGAGTCAGTCTTCAGTGAAGGCATTTGCTCCGAACGTCCCGCGGCCGCCCTCGCCGCCGGAACATTGGAAACTAAATACTGATTAACCCCCGCCCGGTAAGCCGCGCTCTCCATCATCAGCCGGTGAATCGGCTTCAGCTTCCAGCCGTTCTTGATGAGTTCCGCCGCCAGCCAGTCGAGTAGCTCCGGGTGCGACGGCAGCGCGCCAGTGCGCCCGAAGTCATCGGGTGTCGCCACGAGACCGCGACCAAAGTGGTGCTGCCAAAGCCGGTTCACCGCCACGCGCGCGACGAGCGCACCCGCGCCGTGCTCCACATCCGTGAGCCAGATCGCCAAAGAGCGACGGCGGCCAGAAAACTTCGACCCGGCGGGCGGCTGCCACTGCCAACGTTTATCGGCGTCAGCCGAACGCATCAGCACCTGCAGAAAACCTTGCGGTGCGACGCCCAGCTTCTGGTCCGTGCTGCCGCGCCGCAGGAAATGGGTCTGCTCGAAGAAATCCGCTCCCTGCGTGTGCATCCGGAGTGGCTTGTGGCCCTCGGCGCAAACAAGCACCTGCGTCTTCACGCCGGGCTCGCGGCTGGCGTGCATGGATATTTTTGCCTGTCGATCACGCCAGCCGACATCCTTGTGCCGCCACCAGTCGAGCAAAGTCGCACGCTCGGCGGCGGATAACTTCGCAATCAAATCCGGCTGCTTCGACTTCTTCAACACCTCGGCGACCTTCGCGGGCAAGTCCTCGCCCTTCAGTGTCGGCTCGCCGTCGGCCATCAGCGCGAGACGCGGGCGTCCGATGTTGTGTTTCGTGTTCACTTCGAACTGGAGCTTCACGGTGAAGGTCGCGCCGGCGGGAAAATCGACAACCTCGCCGAAAGTGAACACCGCTGCATGGTCCTTTCCGAACTGCGGGTCTACCGCCCAGCCCGTCTTCGGATTGTCGTCGAGCGACGACGCGATAGAGAGGCCGCCCTGGTTCTGCTCAAAATCCGCGATGGCTTTCACGAGCGCGACGGGCTTGGCTTCCGCGCTGCCACGCGGCGCAGCGGTCACGAGGATTTTGCTGAGGGCGAAGTTGCCGTTGTCCGCGCGTCCCGGCCCACCCTTGGTCATGGAAGTGTGGGCGAGTGCTTCGAGGCGCAAACCCGTAAGCCGCCGCTGCGCGGTATGGAAGGTGAACGTGTATTCGTCGCTCGCGCCGTTTGCGCCCTCGGCCAAGTAGGACAAGTCGTCGAGCTTCTTAAACGTCGTGCCGGCCTTGGACTTCGTGCTGGCCAACTCGACTACCGTCCACACGCTTCCCGTCGGCATCGCCGCGCCGGCGGCCAGCCAAGCGTCAAACTTCGGTAACAGCTCGGCTTCGTGGCGTTTGAGTTCAGCGGCGAGGGGCGCGGCTTCGGCCTGCCACTTGGCTTTTGCATCACGGGTTTTCTCGGGATCCATTTCGAGGTCGAGCACACTGCGAACGGTCGTCGTGAAGGTGGACAGCAGCCGGTAGTAATCCTCGTTCGGCAAGGGGTCGTATTTGTGGTCGTGACAGCGCGCGCAGCCGATGGTGAGGCCGAGGAACGCGGAGCCGGTGGTCGAGAGCATGTCGTCCATGGCGTCGTAGCGCGTGCGTTCGACTTCGTTGGCGGTGATTTGGGTGGGGAAAACGCCCGCGCCTATGAAGCCCGTGGCGCTGAGCGCAAGTGGATTGTTGGGCTCGAACTCATCGCCCGCGAGCTGCCAGCTCAGGAATTGGTCGAAGGGCATGTCGCTGTTGAGTGCCTTAATGACGAAATCGCGATAGTGAAATGCGCCGGGGCGGTCGTAGTCGTGCTCGAAGCCGCTGCTCTCCGCGAAGCGCGCGACGTCCAGCCAATGGCGCCCCCACCGCTCACCGAAGCGCGGGGAGTCGAGGAGTTGCGTGACGAGCTTCGGCCAAGCGTCGGGCGAAGTGTCCTTCAGAAAAGCCTCCACGGCCTCGGGCGTGGGCGGGATGCCGTGCAGGTCGAGGTGGGCACGACGAATGAGCGTGCGCCGGTCGGCGGGCGGGGCGAGCTGGCGCGAGGCCGCTTTGGCGAGGAGGAAGCGGTCAATCGGGGAGGCATTTTCAGTGTTTTGTTTGGCGTTCGGAGACCTTGGTCCCGACTGGACAACAGGAAGTTGAACTTTTCCCAACGGCTGAAACGCCCACCACTTTCGGTCGTCCTCGGTCACCTTTGATTTGTCCTTCGTCACGCGACCCGGGATGAGCGAGCCGTCGTAAGGCGCGCCGTCGTCAATCCATGACGCGAGCCGGGCGATGACTTCGGGCGAGAGCTTCTCAGCCTTTTCTGGCATGTGCGGTTCCTCGGCGTGACGGACGAGTTTGAGCAACCGGCTGTTCTGTGCGCTGAACGGCACGATAGCCGCGCCCTCGGTGCCGCCTTTAAGCAAGTCTTCACGGGTGGCGAGGTCGAGACCACCCTTGGTTTTCTCCCCGCCATGGCAGGACAAGCAGCTCTTCACCAGCACCGGGCGGACGTGCTGCGTGAACGTGGTAAGCCCGCGTGTCATGCGCTCAGCATGATCCACCGGTAGGGGAGCGGCGGCAGAAGTGAGGCAAGCTCCGCCTAAGCTCCAAATCGCAAAGAGACTACAAGCTCTAAGCTCTAAAATTCGCGGCACTGCCGGGCGGGAAAATACCAAAACACAGCCCATAGGGCGGTTGGGGCTTAATCGACCCTCCAAGCCAACCTCAGAAGCCCAGCCCTTTTTGATTATCGAACACGCGCCAACCTTTAGCATCCGAGCGAAACGGTCTCGGATTTCTGCGAGCGACTTCCATTCCGCCGAACAGCAGGACTGGGCCATTTTAGGTTCTTTTGAGCTCAGGGTTTGGATTTTTGGATTATTGCCGCTCATTCGCGCGTGACGGCTTCGTCGAGGTTGAGGAGGACGTTTGCCGTAACTGTATAAGCGGCGAGTTCGGCGGCGTCCAGTTTCGCATCAGATTTGAACTGGCCTTGGGCGAGCAGCGACTTCGCGGCATCAGCGTCGGCGCGGTATTTGGCGAGGCGCTTTTCCAAGCCAGCAGTGAGCACCGCCAAGTCAGCTTTGTCCGGCATACGGCCAGTCACGCGGCGGAAACCGTGCGTGATGCGATCGCCCGCCGTTACCCCGCCTTCTGTCAACATCCGCTGCGCGAGGGCGCGGGCGGCTTCGACGTAAGTGACTTCATTCAACAGCGCCAGCGCCTGCAACGGCGTGTTCGTGCGGCTGCGTTTGACGGTGCAAACCTCGCGCGTGGGCGAATCAAATAGCAACATCGTGGGCGGCGCAGCGGTGCGCTTCCAAATCGTGTAAAGCGTGCGGCGGTAGAGGCCGTCGGCGGTGTCGGGCTTGTAACCGCGCAAGTCACCATACCGGCTCGTCTCATCCCACACGCCCTCGGGCATGTAGGGGCGCACGCTCGGTCCGCCGAGCCGCTCGACGAGCAATCCGCTCGCGGCCAGCGCTTGGTCGCGGATGAGTTCAGCGGGCAGGCGGAAGCGCGGGCCGTGAGCGAGCAGGCGGTTCTCCGGGTCGCGGGCCACCAACTCGGGCGTGACCTTCGACGACTGCCGATACGCCGCCGACATCACGAGCGTTTTCTGAAACGCCTTCATGTCCCAGCCTAGCCGGATGAATTCAGTCGCCAGCCAGTCGAGCAGTTCGGGGTGACTCGGCGGCTCCGCTTGCGAGCCAAAGTTCTCAGTCGTCTTCACCAGCCCGTGGCCGAAGAATTTTTCCCAAGTGCGGTTCACCCACACACGCGCGGTCAGCGGGTTTTCCGGTGCGACGAGCCACTGCGCGAGGCCGAGGCGATTTGTCGGTGCGCCGACAGGCAACGGGGGCAACACGGCGGGCACGCCAGCCGCGACCTTGTCGCCCTTCTTGTCATATTCGCCGCGCACGAGCACGAAGGCGTCGCGCGGCGTGGCGACTTCCTTCATCACCATCGTGGTCGGCAACTTCGCCTCGTAGTCGTCCACGGCTTTCTTCGCGGCGGCGACGGCGGCATCGGCGGACTTCGCGGGGCTTTCGACGTTGGCGCGGAAAAACTTCGTCAACTCCGCACGCTGGGCGGCGGTGCGCTTGCTCGGCTCGGTCGCAAGAATCTTCTTCAACGACTCCGGCACCTGCGGGCCGCCGTCGAGTTTCGCCAAGCCCGGCGGGAGCGAAGTCGCCGAAAGCCGGAAGCGGCCGATGGCATGCTGCCCGCTGGACTTCTGCACCAGCCGCACGGTGAGCGTGGCCTCGGCGGGCACACTCACGGGGCGGTCAGCGAGGAACATCGCCTTGAGCGGTTCCTTGCGTGTCGGCCCGTCCACGGCCCAGCCCTTGCCGCCCTTGCCGTCCAAGACCAGCGCGACTTCGTAGCCCTTCTGCGAATAGCTGGCCTCGGCTTTGCTGAACTGGATGACCTCGGGCTTCCCCAACGAAGGCGCGGAGATTTCTGCTTCGATGCCGCTGAGGATGAAGTTGCCGTTCGGCGCACGGCCCACGGACTGTGCGGGCAAAGATGCATCCGGCAGCGACTCCAACAACACGCCGCCGAGCTGCCCCGCCGCGACGGGCGCGGTGACGGTGTAAGTCTCCTGCGGCGCGGCGGCGCCGACGGCGAGCCACGAGGCATCGGCCTGCCGCGTGAAAGTGGTTTTGCTCGCGGCCCTCACCAACGTGGGTTCGAGCAACTTCCACGGCGCGGCGGACGGGTCGAGCTTCGTCAGGAACGTCGGCTCCCATTCCTCGATGAACTTGGGCAACTGCTTCTCCACCTCGGCTTGGCGCGCTTCCGCCGTCGCGTGGGCTTTCTCCAACTCCGCGAGCTTCGCTTCCTGCTCCGGCGACTTCACGTGAATGGTTGGCTCGGGGTTCCCGCCGCCGCGATTGGCGCGGGTGCCGCTCAACGTGCCGCTCTCCTCGATGCTGTTGAAGAAGGCGAAGAAGGAATAAAACTCGCGCTGGGTGATGGGGTCGTATTTGTGGTCGTGGCAGCGGCAGCAATTGAAAGTGAGGCCGAGCCAAGTCGTGCCGGTGGTTTCGACGCGGTCAATGATAGTCTCGATGCGCCACTCCTCAGCAATCAACCCGCCCTCGCCGTTGATGCGGTGATTGCGGTTGAAGCCCGTCGCGACGAGCTGGTCTTGACGCGGGTTGGGTAAGAGGTCGCCCGCGAGTTGCTCGACGGTGAAGCGGTCAAACGGGACGTTGTCGTTGAACGACTTGATGACCCAGTCGCGCCACGGCCACATGCTGCGCGAGCTGTCGGTCTGGAAGCCGTGGCTGTCCGCGTAGCGCGCGTAGTCGAGCCAGAGCATGGCCATGCGCTCGCCGTAGCGTGGCGACGCGAGTAAGCGATCCACGACGCGCTCGTAGGCGTTCGGTAGTTTGTCCGCGAGGAACGCGTCCACTTCGGACGGCGAGGGCGGAATGCCCGTGAGATCGAGCGAGAGACGGCGAATGAGCGTGGTGCGGTCGGCCTCGGGGGAAAATGTGAGGCCGTCCTTCTTGAGCCGGGCGAGGAGGAGCGAGTCAATGGGATTGCCGATGACCGGCGGACTCGGGCGCTGCGGCGGGACGAACGCCCAATGCGCCGAGTAATTCGCTCCCTCGGCAATCCACCGTCGCAGCGTGTCCTTCTGCGCGATGGTCAGCGTCTTGTGCGACTCCGGTGGCGGCATGAGGTCCGTTGCCGACTTTGCAGTGATGCGCTGAACGAGCGCGGATTTTTCCGGCTTGCCGGGGACGATGGCGAGGGCGCCAGACTTGGCAGGCTTTAGTGCTGCTTCGCGCGAGTCCAGTCGCAGACCGCCCTTCATTTTCTGCGTGTCCGGCCCGTGGCAGGCAAAGCAGTTGTCCGAGAGGATAGGCCGGACATCGCGACTGAAATCGAGCTTGGGTGCCGCACCTAAGGCACAGGCCGCACAAGACACAACGGCAAAGGAAACATACCTGAGGAATCGCATGAACTTTCTGTAACTCTTTTTGAAAGTAAGGGGCGATGGGTTATTCACCTTTGACGGACACACTGCGACCGCCATGCGATGTCTGTAACCGATTGCCCCAGCCGCCAGTCCTTAATTAGCGAAATTTACGTCTTTTTGGCCACATGAAACACCCTGCCGTCCTACTTCTCGTCGTTAACCTTTTCTCCATCCCCGCGCGCGCCGATGTGAAACTTCCCGCCATCTTTGGCGATCACATGGTGCTCCAGCGTGACACCGCCGTGCCTGTGTGGGGCACCGCCACGCCGGGCGAGGAAATCACCGTCAGCATCGCCGGCCAGACCGTGAGCGCGAAGGCCGGCGCAGACGGCAAGTGGTCCGTGAAGCTCGCCAAACTCTCCGCCGCCGGTCCGCACGCGCTCACCGTGAAAGGCAAGAACACCCTGACCTTCACCGACGTGCTGGTGGGCGAAGTCTGGCTCGGCTCTGGCCAGTCCAACATGGCGATGACCGTGGATCGCGCGAAGGACTTCGCGGTCGAGCAGGTTGCGGCTAAATTCCCGCAAATCCGAATGTTCACCGAGGCTTCGGCCGCATCTGCCACCGCACAGTCCGAGGGCAAAGGCGCGTGGGTGGTCTGCACGCCGGAGAGCGTCGGGCGCTTTTCGGCCACCGCGTATTTCTTCGGACGCGAGCTGCACAAGGCGCTCGGCGTGCCCGTCGGCCTCATCAATTCGTCCGTCGGCGGCACGCCCATCGAGTCGTGGATTGCGCTGGAGGCGCAGCAGGCTTCGCCCGCGCTGAAGGGATTTTTCGCCGCCCAGGAACAAGCCGCGAAGCAGCTCGACCCGGTGAAGGCGAAGGCGAAGTTCGAGCAGGATGACTTAAAGTGGCGCGAGGCCGCGAAGCAGGCAAAGGCTGAAGGCAAGCCCGCCCCGAAGCGCCCCAAAGACCCTGTCGCGCTCGCGGAGCGCAAAGGCAACGTGGGCGGGCTCTTCAACGGGAAGATTGCACCGCTCATCCCGTATGCCATTCGCGGGGCGGTCTGGTATCAGGGCGAGGCAAATTCCACGCCGGAGAAAGCGCCGTATTATCACGCGCAGCTTTCGTTGCTCGTGAGCGACTGGCGGAAGCTATGGGGCCACGAGTTTCCGTTTGCGTGGGTGCAGCTTCCGAACTTCGGCGGCGCCGGCCGCAACTGGCCGGCGGTGCGCGAGGGAATGTTGCGGACGCTCGCCCTTCCGCACACCGGCATGGCCATCACGATTGATATTGGCGAGGAGAAGGACATTCACCCCAAGAACAAACAAGACGTGGGCCGCCGCCTCGCCGCGTGGGCCCTTGGCACGGTGTATGGCCAAAAGGTCGCCACGAGCGGTCCGCTACCCGCCGGCCATCAAGTGCGCGGGAGCGAAATTGTCCTGAGCTTCAAACACACCGATGGCGGCCTGACGGCGAAGGGTGGCGACTTGAAAGGCTTCGTCATCGCGGGCGCCGACCAGCAATGGAAGCCCGCCTCCGCGCGCATCGAGGGCGACAAAGTCATCGTGAGCAGTGCCGAAGTGAAGCAACCCACCGCCACTCGTTACGCGTGGGAAAACTGGCCGACCTGCAACCTGTTCAACGGAGCCGGCCTGCCCGCCTCGCCTTTCCGCACGGATGACTGGAAATGAGCGCAATTTTACCAATAACAACCGCAGCGCACGATGGCAATCAAACCACAACTGATTCGCCTTGATGCACAGCGCTTCCTGAAAACCAAATCGGCGTGGGTGTTGGTGCTGGCCAACCTCATTCCCATCTGGGGCGTGCTCTACGACCAGTGGAGCATCTTCAGCATCGTGTTCCTGTTCTGGACCGAGAACGTCGTCATTGGCATCTTCAACATCGCCAAGATGCTGGTCTGCGGCTTTGTCGGAAACGCAGTTGGCGGCGACGCGAATGTCAGCCCCGCCCGCACATCCGTTGGCCGTGGGTTCACGAGTGTCAGCGCGATGTTTCTTTCCGCGTTCTTCACCTTCCACTACGGCATGTTCTGCTTCGTGCATGGCGTCTTCGTCATCGAGCTCCTTGGCCGCGACAAACTGCCCGGTGGCTTCCCGAACCCGTTTGAGCGCGCGATCCGGGAGCTTTCGGGCGACTTGAGCTTTGCCATCCTCGCACTGATCGCAAGCCACGGCTTCTCCTTCGTCGCCAACTACCTCAAAGCCGGCGAATACAAACAGGTCGCGCTAATCCAGCTCATGGGCGCGCCCTACGGACGCATCGTGGTCTTGCATCTGGCCATCATCGTCGGCGCGTTCGTCAGTCTCGCCCTCGGTTCCGGGGCCGGGATTCTGCTCGTGCTCATTGCCGGCAAAATCATCCTCGACCTTGCGCTGCACCTCAAAGAACGCGAGCGCGGCGCCATCAACCTGTTCCCACGAAGAACACCATGAAAGCAACCCTCCGCATCCTCATCATGACCGCAAGCGCGCTTGTTGATCGGGAATTGCTTTCTGATCGCTGCGCGATTCAGGGAGAATCGCTTTTGCGTCGGGTTCATTGGCAGTGAGTTTTCCCCTCTCTAAGCCGCTCACAAGCAATTTTTGGTGGCGGTTGCCAGCTCGCGCCGGTTTTGCTGAACGAGCGCTGTTCGCCATTAAGAAATGTCCAGCAATCGCGCTTTGAGCGACCGCCTCGATGGCGCAAGTAATGCGGGCTTCCCGGGCAGCGGGGTACCGCCGACCATTCGATTGATGCAGTTCCTGCAGCTGGCCTTTCAGTTTGAGGACTTGGGCGCTTTCCCGGCCTCAACGACCTTGAGCTTGACCGGGTCGGCTTTGGCGGTCACCGCCCCCGCGCCCCGGCCACCGCTGGTGTAGGAGGCGGTCAACGTGTATTCACCGGTCTCAGTCCAGTAGCTCAGCTTCGTGATCCCCCTCATGCCGGAGGACAAAGACTCGATCGGCAGGTCATAAGACTTGCCCGGCTCGATGGTGACTGGCTGGCCCATGCGAAATTCCCTGGTCATCATAACCCGCGGCTGGAGATTAACCGCGCCCGGCCCCTGCAGGTCGAGCTCCAGCTTGGAACTGTCTGCGCCAACATTGATCGTGACCGGCTGCGTGTCCAAGTTGGAGAGGCGGAGGCTCAGGTTGACCTTGGGTGGCCGCGCCGGGACCGGACCCTGCTTCTCGGCGGCGCGGAGCTTCTCGGCGAAGTCCTTGCCCGCCGCTGCCGGATCGAGTTCATAGGTGTCTTTCCCCACGATGATCTCAGCCTTGAGCGGGCCCTTGCCGGCTTCGGCCGCCGGCGCAACGCAGTTGAAGGCGGCCAGAACCGCCGCAACTAAGGATGGAATGATGTTCTTCATGATTTGCTGAGCATCGCATATTGGTTTCGAGTCGCAAGCCAACTCCGTGCCAGCTTCACAGCCACTCCATCGGCTTAGCCCGGAGCGCTGTCGCTGCCCCAGGAAACCCGCCGGCCCGACCGATGCCGGCTACAAAGCCAAAGCCGGCTCTGCAACCTCATTCGGGCGGCTTCCCGGCCCTTTAAGTTTCGTCAGGGTAAGGGCAGGCCTGTTTGCCAGACTTGCAGGAGGAGGTCGCCCTAATTTTCGACGAAAGTTTCCTGCCGGCGGAGGGATGCTCAGCCGGCGAGGGGTGCGAAGGGACAGAACCAGCGGCTTTTGTCCGCCAACATAGTTGCTTAACTTCTTGAATCCGCTCGACTATCAGCAGCGTCTGCTTACGGTGTCTCTGATTTCGTTGATTGAGTCGTTCAACAGGCAAGCCGACCTCCAAACATGAACTCCAAAAACTTCCTGGCACTGGTATTCGCTGCGGCTGCCCTGTTCACCACCACTGCTCGCGCCGACCTCGCCAAGGCGGGCGACAAGCTGCTCCAGCAGGAGTTGCGGCAAGAGCAAATCAAGGCCACTACTAGCCGCGTCGGCAATCAGCTCGGCGCAGTCATTGAGGAATACGAACGAAACGGTCTCGAAGGCGATGACGTGGTCGTGCTCAAGGCCATCCGCAGCGTGCTCGACAAGCTGACCGAGAAGGAAATCGCCCGCGTCGTCACACTGCTTCAGCAAACTCGCACCACTACGGACGCCGACGCCGGCCGCCGCAACGCACTCGACGCCTTCGCAGGGCAGAAGACCGTGACCGTGCAACTCCGTGCGCTGTTGCTCGAATACCAGCGGCAGCAAGCCCTGCAAGAAATCGCCGCCCGTTTCAATGCACTCGCCCGCCGCCAAGGCGACAATCTCAATGAAGCCGTCGGCCTAGCCACGTTGACCAAAGGCCGCGACGCCCGCCGCAGCGAAACCGCGCACCTGGTCGCACTCCAATTGCAGGAAACCGAGCAGAGCACCATCGGTGATGAGGTCAAAATCGTCCTCGCAAAGCTGGCCAAGGTCGTTGCCTCAATGGATGGAGCTGCTGCCGAGCGCCCGCAGACGGCGTTGAAGAAGGCGCAAGATTCCCGACTCACGGCGATGCTTGATTCTGCAACCGGCGACCTCAAGTCCGCAAACCTACTCTCCGCCGCCGGCAACGAGAAACGCGCCCGCGACGTGATGGCCGACCTGGCCAAACTGCTCCTGCCCGCCCGCGACAACCTCGAGGTGATGAAGCAAGCCTTGCGCGATTTGGAGAAAACGATTCCCGAGCAAAAGGCCGCCATCGAGGAGACCAAGCAGGCCACGAAGAACAAGGATGATGTCGTCGAGGCAGAGAAGAAGCAGGCCGAAGTCGTGGACAAGACCGATTCCATCCGTGAGGACGTGGAGAAGGCCGCGCCCAAAGCCGCCGAGGAATTAAAGGCTGCCGTGGAGAAGCAGCAGGAGGCCCGGGCGCAATTGCAGGATCAAAACAACAGCCGCACGCAGCCCAAGGATTCTCCCGCCGTCGAAAAACAGGAGCAGGCGCTCAACAAGATGGAGGCCGCGAAAAAAACCTTGGAACAACTTATCGCAAAGGCCGAATCCCAGCAGCAGAAGCCCAAGGACAAGCTTGCTGACTTAAAAGAGCTGAAAAAGAAGGTCGATGAGCTCGCCGCCAAGCAGGAGCAAGTGAAGGAGACCACCGCAGCGGCCGAGAAAGCCGCCGCCGCCGAGAAGAAGCCCGAGCTGCTCGCTGAGCAGGCCACGAAACAAGAATCCGTAAAGGCCGAGACGCAGCAGACGCAGCAGGACGCCGCCGCGAACGCTCCCGACGCCGCGAAGACCCTCAGCGAGGCCGTCCGGCAGCAGGAAAAGTCGCAGCAGGCGCTGGAGAACAAAGCCAACGCCCCGATGGCCCAACAAGCCGCTAAGGACGCACTTGAAAAAGCCAGCGAGCAGATCGCCGCGCAAATCGCCAAATTGGAGAAGGCAAAGGAGGACTTGGCCAAGCTCGACAAGCTCGGCAAAGAAATCGGCAAGCTCATGCAGGAACAGCAGAAGGTTGCGATGGATACCGCGAAGGCCGCCGAGAAACCCGAAAACAACGCCGGCAAAGAGACCGCGAAGGAACAGGGCGACCTCGCCAAGCAAACGGAAGCCACTAAAGCCGAGGCTGCCGAAGTCGCGCCCGAGGCCGCGAGCAATTTGAACGCTGCGAAGGAAAACATGCAGGCCGCCAAAGCAAACTTGGAAAAGCCCGACGCCGCGAAAGCCCGACCCGACCAAGCGCAAGCGATGGCGAACCTTCAAGCCGCCAAAAACGCTGTCGAGCAAAAGCAGCAGGAATTGGCCAAGGAACTCGGTCAGCCCCCGCCCGACAATACGCCGCAACTCGCGAAGGCGTCCGAGGCCGTCGCCGCTGCGCAGCAGCAAGTCAATCAGGCGCTAGCTAAGCTCGACCAACCCGCCGGCCTCCAGGAGATGCTCAAGCAAAAGCAGCAGGAAATCGCTGCCGCTGCCGGCGAACAAGCGAAGGCCAAGCCCCAATCCAAGCCGCTTGCCGAGGCTAAGGCCGCTGCCGAGAAAGCCGCCGAACAACTCGGCAAGAACGACTTAAAGAACGCCGTCGCCGAAATGGCGAAAGCTCAGAAAGGCTTACAGGAAGCTGCGCAGGGCGAGCCTGCGCCGACGGGTGAGAAGCCTGGCGAGGGCGAACCCGGTGAAGGTAAGCCCGGTGAAGGTAAACCCGGTGAAGGATCCCCGCAGGCCGGCAAGCCTACGCCTTCACCCGCGCAGCTTGCCAAACAGCAAGCCGACGTGAAGGCGCTCACCGAGCAACTCGCCGCGTCGCAGGCCGCGCAACAGGCCGCGTCACCGCTGGATGCGGCCGCGCAGATGGTGGCTCCGCTGGCTGCCGGTGAGGCCGGGCCGCTCCCACAATTAGCGCAGATGTCCCTCGACAAGGCACTACAAGCGCTCACCCAAGCCGCTGCACAAGCAGAGGCTGGCAAAGCTCAGCCCGCCCAAGCCAACGCCGAGGCCGCGCAAGCCGCGCTCGCGCAGGCCGCCGCTGCGCTTGCGCTCGCCCAGGAAGGCGTCGGCCAGCAGATGGCGCAGCAAGGGAAAGGACAACAGGGCCAAGGCCAAAGCCAGCAACAGGGCAAAGGTCAGGCCCAAGGCCCCGGCCAAAACACCCCGCAGGCCAACAGCAAGGAAGGCCAAGGGGATGGCAAGCAGGGCAACTGGAACGGTGAGGGCGGGGCGGACGGCCCAACGCGTCAAGCCAAGGGTAGCAGCGGCTTTCTCGGCTTACCCGCGCGCGACCGCAATGCGATTCTCCAAAGCCAGACTGAACGCGCTCCTGAGGAATACAGCCCGCTGGTCGAGCAGTATCTCAAGAACCTCTCCGACTCCGCGGCGCGCGGACGAAAGAAGTAAGCGAAGGGAGCCACCGCAGTGCGCCTGCTTCCGCGAGGTCTTGGACTGCGCCAGTGCTGTATCGCTGTTCAAAAGCGGATATGTGGAAAGTTTGTCAAACATGTGGCAGGAAACGGTCGCGCTCCTCGACGCTGTGTCGCTACCCTCGGCGACAGGCAAATTGAGCCCGAACATTCTGGGCAATTGAAGAGAGCAGGGGTGAAATCTTTGTTCGGCCCCGTGCTTTGGGTTGTCTTTCTTCTTCTAGCAACGGCTCCGTTCCAACACGCCGCCGCCCACACCGCCTCACTCACGCGAGTGGATGCGCGGCTCACGACCAATTCCCTTACGCTCACCTTCCAACTCAACCAGCCGGATCTGCTCCAGTTCCTGGCGGGCCGCACCAACGACGCGGTCGTGCTGATGACGCCGGAGCAGGTGCGCACGCTTGCCACGAACATTGCCGACTACGTCCAGTCGCGTATCCACTTCGCGCTGGATACAAACCCGCCCGTGCGGGGCGTGCTCTCGAACTGGCCGCCGGCGCCGCTCGTGCTCACGCGCGAGGAACGGCCCGGCGAGGTCGTCCCGGCGCCACTGCCGCTAACGGTGCAGTGGAAAATTCCCGCGCGTGCCAAAGAGATGGAGTTGTCCTTTTCGCTTTATTCGACCTTTGGTTTCGCTGCGCTGTTTGAGGTGCTGTTCCACCGCGGCAAGGACGTCCCGCCCGTGCTGCAACTCGTGCAATCGCGGCAGGCCATGGTGATTGACCTCACTGCGTTTCAGGAAGACCTGCGAACCGTGGAACAGCCCGATCCCGCGAAGCACCGAGACGTGCCACCGGCCGCGCCCGTGGTGCGTAACACGGCGGCTCAGTTCACCGAGCTTGGCTTCAAGCACATTCTGCCCCAGGGCTTGGATCACATCCTCTTCGTGCTTGGGCTGTTCCTCCTCAGCCCGAAGCTCAAGCCGCTGCTTTGGCAGGTGACAACTTTTACCGTCGCGCACTCGGTCACGCTCGCGCTCGGGGTGCTAGGCATCTTCGCGTTGCCGGGGCGCATGGTGGAACCCATCATCGCGCTTTCCATCACGGTGGTGGCCATTGAGAATTTGTTTCGCAGTGAGGTTTCGCCGGGGCGTTGGGCGGCGGTGTTCGGGTTCGGGCTGATTCACGGCATGGGTTTCGCCAGCGTCCTCAGCGAAGTGGGCTTGCCCCGAGATCAGCTTGGCATGGCACTCTTGTGCTTCAACGTGGGCGTGGAGTTAGGCCAACTTACAGTCATTGTCCTCGCTTTCGCCGCGACGAGATGGTGCGCCGACCGCGCGTGGTATGGCCCATGGGTGCGGCGGCCCGCCTGCTTGCTTATCGCGCTCACCGGAGTCGTGTGGACTGTGGAGCGAATGATGCAGTAATTAAGTTTGAGGAAACATTGCTCCGCGTCACTGTCCAGGTACAGTCTGCCAAAAATGCTGTTGCTCATGAGACTTTCTTTCGTTTTCGCAGGTGTTGCCGGTTTGCTTGCCACTACAACGCCCATTTTTGCCCAGCTCACCGCGCCCGTGCCACAGCCCGTCGTCGGGGCTCGCCAGCCAACGCTAAGTCCAGATGGCAAGCGCCTTGCCTTTGTGTATCGCGGTGATGTGTGGGTGGCGGCAAGCGAGGGAGGGCGCGCGACGGCGCTGACCTCGCACGTCGAAGCAGATGCTTACCCGTGCTTTTCGCCAGACGGCAAATGGGTTGCCTTTGCCAGTAAACGCAATGGCGGGTGGGACCTGTTCGTGGTGCCGGCAGAAGGTGGGCCTGCGCAGCAAATCACTTGGCACAGTGGCGCGGAATATCCCGGCGGCTGGAGTCCAGACGGCAAGCAACTAATCTTCGCCGGTCGCCGCGAGACACCCAACTATGCACTCTATGCAGTGGACTTGAAGACTCTGGGCACCTCGCGGCTCACGGAGGACTATGCGGCGCTGAACTACCCAAGCTTCTCCCCGGACGGGAAATCCGTAGTCTATGGGCGATACGGTTTTCCGTGGACGCGCCCACGCTACACCGGCGCGGCGGCGGCGCAAATCTGGACGCTGAACATCGCCGACGGTCGCCGCAAACCGCTCACCAACGACGATCGGCAGCATCTCTGGACGCAGTTCCTCCCCGATGGCAAACGCCTACTCACCGTCACCGTCGGTGAAGTCACGCCCTCCGCGAGCAAGCTCAACGAACCGATCCCCAAAGTCACGGACTCGCCCGCGCGCACGCCCAACCTCTGGCTCTATGACCTCGATGGCAAAAGCAAGCAACTCACGCTTTTCACCGGCGACGCAGTGCGCTGGCCGACGGTGGCGATGAAATCAGCGGACATCGCATTCGAGTACGGACCGGATTTGTGGTTGCTGAAGAGCGGAACTAAAACTGCCACCAAGCTCAAGTTCGTGGTCAGTGCAGATGAAAAACAAACCACCCGGCGACGCGAGAAACTCACCAGTGGTGTGACTGAAGCCGAGCTTTCGCCGGACGGCAAGACCCTGGCCTTCGGTCTGCGCGGCGACATCTGGACGGTGGCGATGGAGAAGAGCAAAGGCGTAGCGGGCCGTGGCGAGGAGTTCGCGCGGCGGCTCACGGAGTGGGTGGGCGACGACTCCGATTTCACTTGGGCGCGCGACGGCAAGAAGCTCTATTTCACCAGCGACCGCGAGTTCAACACGCGCATTTACGAATTGGACCTCGCCACGCTCGCAGTGAAATCACTCTGGCAGCGCTCCGAGGAAATCACGCGGCTTTCATTATGCCCGGATGGCCAGCACCTCGCGTTTTGGGTCGCGGGTAACGACGGTGGTCTCTACACCTTGGCATTGGCGGACGGGGCCACCAAGCGCATCGTGCATGTGCCCGGCACTCACTGGCGGACGTCAGGTGGCGGGGATTTCGCGTGGTCGCCGGACATGCAGTGGGTTGCCTATATGCGCAAGGGCGAAACACGGAGTTGGAACATCTGGGTTGTCCCCGCTGCGGGCGGCGAGGCGCAGAACGTGACACGACTCAACGCGCAGCACACGCAGCCCACGTGGTCACCGGATGGGAAATACATCTTCTTCCAAAGCGACCGAGACGGACTCGGACTCTACGTGCTGCCGTTGCAACCTGAGTCTGCCCGACTGACGGACACAGACCTGAAGTTCGAGAAGCCCAAGGACAAAGTGAAAGTGCAAATTGACTTTACGGACATCCAACGGCGCATCCGCAAGCTTTCATCGCAAAACCCCCAAGCGGATTTGCTGGTCACGGCGGACGGCACCATTGCGTTCATGTCCGAGGGCGATGTCTGGACGGTCAGTTACGACGGCAAGGAAACTAAGCGCCTGACCACGGGCGGCAACAAAGCGGGTCTGCGCTTGCTGCCGGAAAGCAAGGCCGCCCTCTACGTGCAGAACGCCGAGGTCTGGAAGTTTAGGCTCGGAGACTTGAAGGGCCCGGAAAAAGTAACTTTCAACGCGGACTTTGACCGCGACGTGAAAGCGGAGCGCAAGGCGGCCTTTACGCAATTTTGGCGCAGTTACCACCACAACTTTTACGACCCAAACTTCCACGGACGCGACTGGGAAGCCATCCGCAAACGGTATGAGCCGATGCTCGATTCGGTTGAAACCCATGATGATTTCTCCACCGTGCTGGGCATGATGATTGGGGAACTGGAAGCCTCACATAGCGAGGTTACCCCGGCGGCGGGCAGCACCCCGGAGCCAGTTACGCCGCACTTGGGTTTCACCTTAGATTATACGCACGCTGGGCCGGGCCTGCGCGTGGCCAACGTGCCCACCGGTGCGCCCGGTTCCTACAAACAGACTGAGATCAAGCCTGGCGATTACGTCCTGACCATCAACGGGCAGGACGTGGCGCTGAATGAAAAGCTCTACCAGTTCATCAACGACCGGCAGGACCGCGAGTTCGAGTTCCTCGTTAACAAGGAACCGAAAAAGGAAGGCGCGCGGAAGGTGAAATACAAAGTGCTAACCGCCGCCGAGTGGGAAAATCTGCAATACCAAAACCGCATTGAGCGACTACGCACCTATGTGGAGAAACAGACCGGTGGCAAGCTCGGCTACCTGCACATCAGTGCCATGGGAGGCGAGAACCAGACCCGCTTCGAACGCGAGGCCTACGAATACATGAGCGGCAAGCAGGGCATGATCATTGACGTGCGTTTCAATCGGGGCGGCAATATTTCGGACACGCTTATTGACTGGCTGGAGCGCAAACAACACGGCTGGTATCGCCCGCGCGACGAAGGCCCCGAAGCCGCGCCCAACCGCTCGTGG